>LSQX01401844.1_pt1 | contig 78306 bp, 72 predicted proteins | sample 654561 | NCBI WGS metagenome assembly LSQX01 (sample SAMN04489861, study PRJNA283612) | anaerobic digester metagenome | isolation source: 4 biogas reactors fed with cattle manure at either 37C or 55C with and... | place: Denmark: Kongens Lyngby | collected 2014
CGAGCGTCACCCTACTCGATGTTAACGACCTGCCACAGAACCCGGAGTCGGAGAAGCACCGGGGGTGTCGCTACTATGTCCTCGCTTGTGACGTAGCTCGTCGCGGGGCGAACCGAAGCTGTTTGAGCCTGTGACTGCTGCCGCACATGATCGAGCCCTGCAGGCCCTGGACTGTCGAGGATAGAAGACGGAGACAGGATCGACCCTCGCAGACCATCCGTGGTCCGTGAGGGTCGATCGATCAAAAGCCTAAAGCGCTAAGAATCTATGCTCCTCGGCGTCGGATCAGTCGGCGATCTTGACCTCGCCGGATCCGTCACCGCGGAAGATGAGCGAAGTGAACTCCTCAGGCTTTGAGTACCAGTTTGAAACCGGATTCCAGGAGGTGCGGGTGTTTTGCAAGACGGTCTTTCTGGTTGATCCGTCGTCGCAGTCGGTGAGGATGAGAGCGAAGAAGACGGAACGATCGGCAACCGGATCAAGGGTCTTGCCGTCCCTGGTCAGATCCGAGAACGGAATGGCCGCCTCCAGATAATATCCGGAACCGTCGGCCTTTTTCTGCGCCCGGACTACTGTGTTGGATGACAGCACTTGCCAGATCGTGGCATAGCGGAAGTAGACGGCTTTGCTCCAATCGCCATTCGGCGGATAGGGAGTCATTTCGATCAGGAACGGATGCAGGTCAGGCCGGCTTCCGTTGAAGATATCGATGGTGATCCCCACGCTGTCTCCGTTGTCGATGCGGCCGGGGGACAAAGCACCGATGTCGTCGGTGACGTCAGCGGCCAGCAACAGATAATCCTTGTTCCAGCGCATGTATACCGTTGCCGAGGCATCTTTGGCATCTTTCCATTCCGTACCGCGCACGACCTGGGCCTGGTCGGTTCCGAGACGAATCCCGGGAGCGCCTCTCCATTCGCTCAAATCGCCGTCAATTGTCACAGTGTTGCCTTTGCCCACGGACTGTGCGACGTACGGGCCCCATGAGGCCGAGGCGCTAAGGGCAAGACCCAAAATAAGTGCCATGCTCAACGTTAACATAAAAAGCTTGCGTCTCATTATCAACTATCCCTCCGTCATATTTGTTGTAGACCACTGTATCTATTCGTCCGTGACCGATAAATCCCTGCAAAGTCTGATCATGCCAGTCTAGAGAGGTAGGAGTCTTCGTTGTCACTCTCCGGTTCGATATAGGTGTTACAACGCCCCTTTGAGGAAGGACAAATCAACACTGAAAAAGAAAATTCTCTATAAGCAAAGGAAACGACAGTCAATGGCAGTTGCCCGCGCAATGGGCGTGAGACTATGTCACTGGGAGCGTGGTGCGCATTGGCAAGACATATGAGTCTTTATGGCTCTGTGATCATGGCAGTGCTTGTACTTGTTTCCGGAACGGGGTTGAGTGCCGTGATGATGCCAAATGCCAGTTTCGAGGAATCGCCGGTAGACGGAGTGCTTCCAGGCTGGCCTTCGCCTTATGGGGGTGTTCCGTTCGGAGGTCCGGAAGTCAGGTTATCGAATGAGAAGGCCGTGGACGGTGACTACAGCGTCCGCATTGAGGACCGCAATCCCAACGGCGGATACGGATTGCGCATTATGCACATTCCGGTGGTTCCCGGCCGCGAGTACGAGGCCTCCGTACGGGCTTTCCGAGAAGAGGGAGCGGCTCAGCTCTATCTCGAGTTCTGGAATGAGAAAGGCCAACGCATCTATGTCGAAATCGGCAGTGCCGGGGCGATGTGGACCTGGGATCGGATCACTCTCAGGGGAAAAGCACCGCCTGATGCCGCAACGCTCACGTTGCTGTTGTACTCGCACGTGGCCAATGTGGGCGTAGCCTACTACGACGCCGTGGAGCTGCGGGAGTTGGAGCCCGAGGAACTTCCTGCGAGACGTGAAGGTGTCTTGTGGGATGTTCCGGCCTGGATTGAGCCGGACATGGATCTAGCGCATCCTCGTGTGCAGTACACGCGCGAGAGTTTGGAGAAGGCAAAAGCCAAACTGGCCGCCAACGTCCGGTGGGCGCGGCTGGTCTATGACGATCTGATTCGCCAGGCGGACGGTTTTCAGTTTACCCCGGAACAGATTCACGAGTATATGCCGCCTCAGTATGCCTACTTCAAGTATACGGACACCATGATGCCCTGTCCGGACGGCTCGCCGATGACCGCCAGCTGGCACAATCCGGGGGAAGTCAGTTGCGGTCTTGAGCTTTTCCCCAATGAAACACATCCCGATGACGGACGCGGCTGGACGGACGAAAAGGGGCAGACTCACTATTTCGTCGCTCGCTGGAACGGCTTCGTGGTCGAGCAGTTTTCGAGAAGTCTGCTGCCTTTGGCCTTCGCTTACGCTTTGAGTGATGATGAGGCCTACGCGGAGAAAGCCGCGGCCATTTTGGACGGTCTGGCGACGATCTATCCGACGACCATCGAGGGACCCTTGGATTATCCCGGGTTGCGACCGGGCTATGAGGGAGGCCGGCTTGAACGGCCCTACTATCAGACGGCTCGGCTGTTGCTCAACTACACCACTGCCGCTGACTTGATCTGGAACAGTCCGGTCATGGATGAGCGGTCTCCCACCAATCCAGCCCTGACGGTGCGGGAGAACATCACCTACAATCTCTTGCTGAACGGAGCGGATTACTGCTATCGGGAGGCTAATCGCACGGGATATATCAACGCCCTTCACAACGGCACCGCCGACTACAACAAAGCAATTCTGGCCGTCGGCTCGATGTTCGGCATCGAGCGCTACATCGAATGGGCTCTCAACGGACCGACGTCGTTTGACAAGATGATCTCCAACAACATCGATCGAGACGGTCTGTATTACGAGACCACCACGGGCTACACGGACGTGGTGCGGACCCTGTATTTGCAGATTGCGGAGATGTTCTACAGCCTGCGCACACCGAAATATCCACAAGGGATCAATTACTACGACGATCCGCGCTTTCAGGCTCTCTATGTGGATTCCCGCGAAAGGCTCTTTGTCGCCGGTCGTCTTCCTTTGTACGGAGACTCTTCCGTCGATTCCGGAGGTCCGGGCAAAGTGATGAGCGATCGGGCCCTGCCGGAGCTGCTGCAGTTTGCCGTACGCAGCAGTGATCCGCAGGATCGCCTGCGGTTTTGGGCCCTCATCAACGATGCGACGAATCGAATGCCCATCTTCGCCTACAACAACACTTGGGGGCTTTTCAACGTTGATGAAGTGCCCACTGATATCCCCGAGGTGGTCTGGGAGTGGCCGGCCACCGAGGTGCTCGGGGGCAATGGCATAGCCCTGTTGAGATCGGGAGACGACCGCGGAGTCTTCATGCGCTACGGAGCCACGCTAAACCACGGTCAGCGCGATGAGTTGGCCATAAACCTGTATGCCGGAGGACGCGAACTCGGATATGATCCCGGCTACGGTATGGCTCACTATCGACGAGGGTGGACTCACGAGACCGTGTCACATTTGGCAGCGGTGGTCAATGAAACAGGGCAGCAAGGATCCGGCGGCTCGTTGATCTTTGCTACCGGTGCCCCGGGTTTTGCGGCCGTGGAGGCCTCTGACCCCGGAGCTTATGCGCATCAGGGAGTCAGTGTCTATCGGCGTTTGGTGGCCTTGGTTGATTCGGACCCGAAGACGTCCTACGTCGTCGATCTTTTCCGTGTTCTGGGCGGAAACGTACGTGACTATTCCTTCCACTCATGGAGCACGGAATTCAGCACCGAAGGACTGGAATTCGGTCCTAAGGAGCCCGGATCGCTCGGAAACCCGGATTACAGCTGGCACAATCAAATCGGAGTGGATGAGAAGATCATTCCCTATCGTCACCAGGGCTTTTACTGGTCACCTCCGCCGGGCAACGGATATGGCTTTTTGGGCAATCCGCGGCGGGCCTCCGGTGATACGGCCTGGAGCGCCACGTGGCGAGCCGCGGATCGCAGAGTGAAACTGATGATGCTGCCCGAGAAGGACCGGGAGATCATCGTGGCCGATGGTCCGTCGCTTATGAACTTCACACCGTATTTGCTGGCCCGCGAACGCGGAGACAAACCCAGTCAGTTCGTCAGTGTCATCGACATCGGCCCCGGCGAGTTTCGAGTGAAAAGGATCGAGGCTTTACCGATCGTCAGGCAACCGGACGGTGCTTTCAAGCCCGTGGCCATGGCGGTCACGCTGGATGAGGAAAATGGGGTGCAAGACATCTTCCTTTCGGGCATCAGCGGTCCTTTTGAAGCTCGTCGCGATGATGCTTCCTACGCTACCGACGCTCAGCTGGCCTTTGTGCGTTGGTCCGGTGATGAACTGACCGGGATTCACGTCACCCTCGGAAGCTTCGTCAGAGGCGGTCGTTTCAGCCTGGACGGTTTCCCGGCCGCCTATCAAGGCCAGGTCGTGGACATCGACTATGACCAAGGCAGTCTGTTGATCGCCCCCGAGGGAGAGTGGTCTTTTGCCCTGGCCGATCAGTACGTGCTGATCACCGCTCCCGAATACCCGGTTAACTCTGCGTATCGCATCCGGCAGGCGGAAAAAGAGGGCGATTACGTTCGCCTGCAGCTGTTCCCGACCTCCTTGGAGCTCGGCAGAGGCTATGTCCCGACCGAGCCAAAAGACGATCTCATTCCCAACATGACCAACCTGCCCTACACCGGTTTGATCTACCGGGTTACTCCTAATGACCGCTTTCAGGGCAAAGAAGTGGTCAATGAAAAAGGTGCCCGCACAGTCATCAAACAGGTGGAAGGAGCAGCGGCGCTTCGCGTAGATGACACCACGGGCTTTGCCGCCGAAGATAACATCACGATCTATGACATCAAGATCGGAGATACGGTGAGCATACCGGTATCCGTGCATCTGATTAAGGTTGACGATCTGTCCTATCAGCTGGAGAGCCCGACATCCGTTTGGCTCTCGATCGAAGGCCAAGACGACGCCGAGATCTACGTGGAAAAAGACGGGCGCTACGTCCCGGCCGTCACTGAAAAACGAGGCTCAAGCACCTGGTTCCACATACCGCCGGGCCGTGTGCTCTTGCAAAGAACCGCTCGAGTGGTCGGACCTCTTGAGATGAAGGTGGATGAAGCCAATCCGCAAATCATTGTCCGCCTTGAGGAATTGGCGGTCGCTCCGCCGGTATCCGGGGCGACGGTTTACGGCTATTTGGAAGAGGCGCGGTTGGAGTTCGACGAGATCGAGGCGGGAATCTACGCGGTCGGAGTGCCCGCAGGTACGCCGGCCGGAGTCTACGATTTCCGGGTTGAGGCGGCTGATGAGCGCCTGAGCTTCTATCCATTGGAGGCCAGATTGGAAGTGGACACTACTTGGAGGGTCACGTATCCGGATCGGACCCAAGTCCCGCTGGGCGTGCCCTTCCGGTTGGAGCTGCCTGTACAGGGAGTCGACAAGGACCGATTAAGGATACAGGGCGCGACGGAGAGCGATCCGGTGAGCATAGAGTGGCTGGCTGATGATCTGGTTGGCATCAATCTCCCCGTAATCAACAGGGAACAGGATTTGCGTCTGCAGCTGGCCCACGTTGACGGGTTTACCCGCGAAATCGAGATTCGCCTCTATCCGGGCGGCGGACGGATCATGCCGCTCGTTTCGGAAATGCGGGTCAAGGCAGGACAAGAAGTAGAGATACAGGTGCGTTTCATGGTCGGCGACACGGTCCTCAAAGGAGATGCCATCCCTTCGGGTCAGGCCTTCTACGGTCTGATGTCCTGGTCTGAATTCAGCGATCCGGACGGTGACGGTATTGCCACGGCCACGGTCAGATTGGGACCAGGCGAGCACACCGTTCATCTGCTGGCAGATGGATGCACTGAAGCGCAGGTGAAGATCATAGCCGAACCGTAGAGTTGTCGTGGGATCGGCTTTTGCGGGGCCGAAACGCCTTCGAAACATGATAAGATGATCTTCGTGAGGCTGAGGCCCAAATCCGATCCATCGAAAGGTGGCACACGAATGGCTGAATCTTCCGTTTGCACCGTGAACGCGCAGCTGACATCGCAGGAGTTGAACATACCTTATTGGCGGATCGACTCAGGGGTTCCGGGACCGACGTTGCTCATTATGGCTTCCCAACACGGAAACGAGGTCCAGGGAGCGGAAGTGATACGCCGGCTGCTTCCCGTCTTTGAAAGGGAGCTCAAAGCAGGGTGCGTGCTCATGGTACCGTTTGCCAATCTGCTCGCACTCCAGAATCGGCGTCCCCATGCGAACTCAGGTCCTGAAACCCCCTATGGCGATCCGAGCGTTGAAAACATCAACAGAACATGGCCCGGCAGTGCCGACGGCACCGACGGCGAACGGATCACTTATGCCTTGAGCCAAAACGTATTGGCTGAGGCCACTCATGTCATCGACCTGCATTGCTGGCCGCGCACTCGGGGGACCACGGTGCTGGTTCATGAAGGGCATGAAGAGGCTATGGAGATGGCGCGCTGCACGGCCGTGAGATTTGTTCAGCCCGGAGCGCTTCGCCCGTTGTCCGATAAGAGTCCGCAGGGGACGTCGCTGAGGAACTGGTCTATACATACCGGGCGCCCGGCGATCTGTATCGAGCTGTCCGGGCAGTATATGGTGGTTCCCAAAGAGGTGCGGCGGACGGTGCGCGCCGTCTCGAACTGCGCGAAGCTCCTGGGCCTGATGGTCGGAGAGCCCGAGGGGCTGGATGAGCCTCAACTGTGGATCAATGAACGGGAGCAGACCAACATCGTCGCTCCCGAAAGCGGCTTGTTTGCCGTTTTGGATTTTGAGCCCTCCGATAGAGTCGAGGAAGGCGAGCTTCTTGGACATCTGATCTCCGACAAAACCCTGAAGATCACTGAGGTCAAAGCCCCTGTCTCAGGATATCTGTGGCGTTACGGGTGTTTTCGCCAGCACTGCGACGTGTCGTTGGCGGCTCAGCACCCCTATGCCGACGAGGGCAACAGCTTGGCCGTCATCGTGCATTGATCGGTGATTTTTGGCCTTCGTTCCTCTCATATCCCTTGAAAGACGATGGCCTTCATCTGCCACGACAGGCCCTTTCTGCGGAAAATCATAGCGATGCTTTGCGGAGCGTTTTCATAATCAGACAGGATGACTGCAAAACGGTTAAGGCCTTGGTAACGCATAGTGATCAAGGCCTTATCCTTAATGAGCACGTCAGGCTCGGGCACTGCGCCGAAATCGGGGGCCCGGCCGCTGAGCATGGCCGCAACCGCACTGGGGGAGGCCATCTGCTGGGCTACCGGATAGACATAGAGTCCCAAGACCGCGGTATCCAATTCCGACAGGGTGTGCTCGGCGATCCCCATCTCTTGCAGAGCCATGCTCACCAAAGCTTTCTCCACACTGGTTTGCACCGCGGAATAATCAACATAGTGAGCAAGAGCCTCGGTGTCTCCGTTTTCTGCGGCTTGCCTTGCTTTGCGGATCACGATATAGGGGGAAACAAGGAAGGCTGCTGCTGCAACAAGGATGAGCAGACAGGCGATGGAGATGATAGTCTTTTGCCGATGCATCGGGGCACCCACCTTTCATGACGCCTCATTCGTCATCGCTTGCCCCCACTCCTGGCGGAAAGGAAATCCGGCTTGGATGGCCAAGAGGCAAAAAGAGCCGACTTTGGAGAATTGCTGTTGGCCTGTGTGACCATTCCGGAAAGGTGGATGACGGACGTGATGGAGCGGAGATTCCCCGATGCACCCATCGTTTTTCGTGCTATCGGGTATGTGGAGAACTCTTTTACTCAACCAGCGCCTCCGGAGGCCATTCGTTCGGTTGAGTCACGGATCATTTTGCGACCGGACTTGGTCGAAGGACTTGAGGGCTTAGGCCCCGGAGATTCGTTGTTGGTGCTGTTTTATTTTCACCTTTCTGAGGGCTATTCACTGCTGCAGCATCCGCGGGGTGATCGCTCAAGACCCAAACGGGGTGTTTTTGCTCTGCGCAGCCCGCGGCGGCCAAATGGGATCGGAGCGACGGTCGTGGAGCTTGTCGCCGTGCAGGATAATGTCTTGCTGGTGCGGAACCTCGATGCGATTGATGGCACGCCTGTGTTGGATATCAAGCCTGCGTAGGAACAAGCGGGGGGGCTTTTATGGATGCCGGTCTGCTTGCTCATTGGCCGTTTGAAGATGGGAGTTCGGTGAAGATTGAGGAGCGGATTCGCCTCGGAGGCACGGAGGATTTCACCATTGCCCTTTGGGCGAAGACGGATGCGATCTTGGATGATGTGCTCGGTGATCTGGCCGCCTGGTATGATCCCCGGACGCGTCAAGGATTCAACTTGGGAATCATGACCGCACATGGCGTCACTTCTCATCAGCCCAATTACCGTCACTTGTACTTCGGCATTGACGCAGGATGCAAACCTGTCTGGCGGGATTGCGGACGTCCCGGTCGGGCTGTGCGCGTCATGGCCCTGGCCACCTACGAAGGCAGTCTTTACGCCGCCACGTTTGAGACGGGAGACGACGAAAGAGGGCATGTCTATCGCTATCTGGGCGGGCAATCATGGGAGGATTGCGGCAGTCCCGATGCCTGCAATTCCGTGGCTTCCTTGGCGGTCTATAACGGTGAATTGTATGCCGGTGTCACCCGCTACAGAGCCGAAGGCTCAAGCCTGCCTCCCTCGGAAAACAAAAACCCCGGCGGAGCGATATACCGCTATGCGGGCGGGCAGGAGTGGGTCTATTGCGGACGGCTGCCCGATGCGGACTCCGTGATCTGTCTGACAGTCTTTCGGGGACAGTTGTATGCCATTCCGTGGTACAGTCAGGGGGTGTTTCGCTATGACGGCCATGCCTGGCGTTACTGCGGAACACCCGGCCGCCGCTTGATGTCGTTGGCGGTCTTTGCCGGAGATCTTTACGCCGCGGGCAACGAAGGAGGCGGAGTCTTCCGCTATGCAGGAGAGAGAGCCTGGGAGTCATGCGGCTTTCAAGAAGGCATGACCCAGATCTATTCTTTTGTCATCCATCGCGGCATGCTGCTGATCGGGGCGTGGCCTGAGGCCAGGGTTTTTGAGTATGCGGGCGGCGAGCGCTGGATAGATCGGGGTCGGTTGGACAACGAACTGGAAGTAATGGGCATGATGGTCTACAACGGCAAGCTGTATGCCGGAACCCTTCCCTTGGCAGAAGTCTACCGATATGACGGCCCAAAGCAATGGAGCAGATTACAGCAGCTCGATATGACTCCTGACGTCCGCTATAGGCGGGTCTGGTCGATGGCCGTCTACGGTGGCCGGCTCTACTGCGGAACCTTGCCTTCCGGCCGGGTGTTTTCTATGGAGGCCGGCAAGTGCGTGACCCATGATCATGAGCTTTCTCCCGGATGGCACCATATCGCCGCCCGCAGGAGCGCTACGTCACTGGCCCTTTTTGTTGATGGCCGCATGGTAGCCTCTGCCGAAGATGCGGGATTGCGCTCGATGAACATCGACAACGACGCTCCGTTTCTCATCGGTTCCGGACCCGTGGATGATTTCCACGGTCAGCTGCGCGATGTCCGTCTGTATGATCGTGCGCTAACGAATGAACAGATCAAGGCTTTGGCTTCGATGTAGCCGTCGACTATGATCACTGTTGCGTTAAAGAAGGAAGGGCTGCCCTTTGAAAGACCTTTTACTGGCGATTGACATCGGCGGAACGCAATTCCGCCTGGCTTTGATATCCGATCGGGAGATGGTGGCCAGAGTACGCCGGGCCACGGAGCGTGAGGGAGGCGCCTCGTGGATGATCCGGCAGATCATTGACGAGGGAAGGCGCCTTTTAACGGAGGCTTCCGCCCCGGTCAAGGCTTGCGGGATCGGTTTCGGAGGTCCGGTGGATTTCCACAACCAGCGCATCGTGCGTTCACATCACGTGTCCGGATGGGAGGACGTGGCCTTGCCTGATGTTCTGCGCGAGGCCTTTGGGATCCCTTGTATCGTGGACAATGACGCCAATGCGGCCGCTTTGGGGGAGTTCCACTATGGGGCGGGGCAGGGTGCAACGCACATGGTCTACTACACCGTGAGTACCGGTATCGGCGGAGGCATTGTTTTGGACGGCCGTCTTTATCGGGGAAAACGGGGACGCGCCGGTGAGGTTGGCCACACTCCGATCTTCGCCGACAGTGATGTCATATGTAGCTGCGGTAACAAAGGCTGTCTTGAGGCCTACTGTTCAGGTCTCTCTATCGCCAGACGGGCCCGGGAGGCCCTCAAAGAGGCCAACCGTTTGTCTGCGGCAGAGAATGTGACGACGGCCCGGGACGTCTTTAGTGCCGCTGGCTCCGATCCGCTGATGAAAAGGATCGTCGACGACACGGCCAAATACTTGGGAGCGTCTATAGGCGGGTTGCACAACCTTTTGGATTTGGATGTCGTGGTCATCGGAGGCGGGGTCTCGCAAGCCGGTGAGTGGTTTATCGAGGCCGTTGAGCGGTCCGCTCGATCTTTCATGTTGGATCCCGACGAGCACGGCCCCCAAATCGTAGCCAGTTCCCTTGGGGATGACTCGGTGCTGTGGGGCGCCGCCCGACTGACGCAGGAGCTGAGGAGGGAATAAAACGGTGGCTACCGAGATCATGGGTTTCATTGAATCGTATCTCGAGCAGCTTGAAAACGTCCTTCGGTCGTTGCCCAAAGAGCCAATAGCCAAATTGGTCACATGGATGGCCGAAGCCCGGACAAGACAACGCACAGTCTTTGTCATCGGCAACGGCGGCAGCGCGGCCACGGCGGCGCATTTTGCCACAGATGTCGGTAAGGGTGCATCGCTGGGCAGACCTCAACGGTTTCGTGTTCTTTCTCTCACTGATAACGCACCTTGGATCACCGCTTTGGGCAACGATCTTGAGTATGAGGACATCTTTGTGGAGCAGCTGAAGAATTTCGCTCAACCGGAGGATTTAGTCATTGCCATCAGCGTCAGCGGCAGCTCACCGAATGTGGTCAAGGCCGTGGAGTGGGCCAAAGAACACGGGTGTCGTACCGTGGGACTGGTGGGGGGCAAAGGCGGACGGCTCAAAGAACTGGCGGATCTGTCCATTGTCGTACCCACAGAGCACTTCGGCCGGGCGGAAGATGCCCACTTGGTGATCTGTCATATCGCCAGTTATTTCTTTATGGAGCAAGCGGGTTGATCGTTGCCTATACAGTCGGCAAGGCCTTCCGGCGGAGGTGTCGGTGTCAATGGTCAGTGGGGTTGAGCAGGTGCGTGAATACGCGAAAAAGGTTCTGCCGACGGTGGGAGAATCCGTGGTTTTTGCGATCGGAGGATCACTCAGCTGCGGTTTTGCCTATGAGTGTTCCGACGTCGATATTTACGCCATTGCCCCCGACTACTGCTATGATCAAATCCGAAACCTCACCTCACCTCGCTTCGACTTTCGTGTACTCGGCAGGGAAGCGCACTTCATCGCTGAACGAGAATGGAAGGGTACTTCACCAGTGTTCACAAGACGACGGTGGAAAGACTCTACGAACAGTTGCACTTGATGCCCGTCATCGACGCGCGTGACATTGTGTCGGCCAGAAAAGCCGTCATATCTGAGTTGCCGGAGGATTGGGGGGTGTCAAGACGGCTTCAGATCGCGCCAGGGCGGCGGTGAAGAGACAGCACTTCCTCGTCGCTGAAGTCTTGTCGGGAGAGATATTGGCGGATGTCATGCGCCTGTTCCGCCTGGCCACCCGGCGATTGTACCCGGAGGTCCACTGGCTGGGGAGAGTCTTTCGGGACTGCCGCGCAACGGGTAACGGCATGGCTTGTTTGCTTAGCGATGCAGCACGGATGCGTTGGCCGTCTCGGATGGCAAAAGTGGATGAGATGATGAATTGGTTGGCCGGAAATCTTCGTCAGGAAGCGCTTATTCCGGCCGACCGGATATAGTCGGTGGGGCAGGTTAGGGGTGACAGATGGCTAGGTCCTGTAACGTTGAGCACTTGACTTGATCTCATACTCCGCGGCAGGTGGCGGTGTTGTTGGTGATGCGCAGCAACGTCAGCAAGGAGGCCAGATCATGGACTGGCGACCGGGATATCTTGACCTCTACGAAGATGGGGAGCTCGCCAGGCGGGCTGAGACAGCCATGGAAGGACTGGGACAGTGTGTGATGTGTGCCCATGCTTGCCGGAGTGATCGCCTGCATGGGGAGCTGGGCCTTTGTCGCACGGGCCGCCGTGCTGTGGTGGCCAGTCTTGGTCGGCACTTCGGCGAAGAGGAAGTCCTCGTAGGGACGGGTGGATCAGGGACGATCTTTTTTGCCAACTGCAACCTGGCGTGTGTCTTTTGCCAGAATTACGACATCAGCGCCGGCGGGTTGGGCTCAGAGGTGGGTGCCGCACAGTTGGCGAACATGATGCTGCAGTTGCAGAGCATGGGCTGTCACAACATCAACTTCGTATCTCCGAGCCATGTTGTGCCACAGATACTTGAGGCCTTGGTCATCGCTGTCGAACAGGGTTTGCGACTGCCTCTGGTGTATAACACGGGCGGCTATGATGCGCTGCCTACGCTGAAACTGCTGGATGGCGTCATTGACATCTACATGCCGGACTTCAAGTTTGCCAACGAAGAGGATGCCCAGCGTTTTTGCGGGACCAAGCACTATCCGACCGTGGCCAAGACGGCTTTGCGGGAGATGCATCGGCAAGTGGGAGACTTGATCACCGATTCCCGTGGCATTGCTCGCCGAGGGCTCATCGTTCGGCATTTGGTGATGCCCGGAGCGCTCGATCAGACCCGTGAGATCATGCGTTTCATCGCTCGGGAGTTGTCTGGCGACACGTACGTCAATGTGATGGGACAGTATCGTCCGGCACACCGGGCGTTGGAGCATCCGCAGTTGCGAAGGCCACTGCGCAGGAGCGAATTCCTGGAGGCTATATCCATCGCTCGTCAGGAGGGACTCCGTCGGTTGGCCTAGTGACAAGCGGTTATAACCTGTCAGAGGGAGGTGTAGCATGCGCTGTCAAGGCGTCTTCATCCGGGCAGTGGCAGTATTGTCCGCCGTTTTCATGGTGCTTGTTCCATCAGCATTAGCCCACGTGGTCGAAGTGCTGATCGTCGATCCGTTGGGCAATAGCGTCTCGGGACTGCAGGGATTGCGGGTGGAGCTGGATGCCGCGGCAGGCACTGTCGGAGTCGATGGAAGATTTGTCTTCACCGATGTAGTTCAGGGAAACCATACCTTGACCGTTTCAGTGGGCGATGAGACCGTTCACTCTCGCAGTTTATACATAGAGCGGGAAGAGATCGCCCTGACCGTATCGCTTCCCTGGACGGCGCTGTCCGATCCGGAGTGGTCCGAGGACATGATTGCTTTGCCCAATTCGAGTTTTGAGGAGCCGATGGCAGACGGCCGGATTCCGGCATGGTCTCCGAGTCAGGCTTACTATCTGGGCACGGTGCTTCAAACCTCCGCCGCCCACGCTTCGCACGGTGAGTACAGTCTGCGGATCGACGGAGAACAGGCAGACAAGAGCATTTGGATACGCAGCGAGAAAATGCCTGCTGCGGCGGGGATGTACATGGCATCGGCAGATGTGTATTGCGAGAAAAAGGAAGGACCGAATCCCCAGCTGTATCTGGAGTTTTGGAACGAAGCCAATACCCGTATCGATCTTCAATATGTACGCACCTCGGGGCGCGTCGGGGAGTGGGAGACAGTTGTGCTGAGGGCGAATGCCCCGGCACAGACGGCCTATGTCACGGTCTGGTTCTATTGTAACACCAACTACACCGGTGTCACCTATTGGGACAACGTCAAGCTGGCCCGCCTTGATCATTGATTCGCCGTCTGCCCTGCAGGCGGAAACGTTCCTGGGGGTCAAACGGCATTTGGTTAATTAGGGTGAGATGTATTGCCAGGCTGACACTTCTCTTTGGTGAGAAGCCCGACGGAACGGTTCGCTATGGCGCACACCTTTCCAATGCCGTCAACCGTGGGCCTTCTTAGGTTCACAACGCGGGCGGCTTAGTATTCGATCGCTATATCGATTCGTTGGAGATTCGCCTCACGACGGAGCCTGTCCGTACGGCTTTGCAGTATCTGCGTGATGTGTATCAGATACATCGAATCGCTTCGTCGCAGAGTTCGGTTCTCAGAGGCTACGAACAGGGCTTCATACCTATTGGCTTCAAAGCCGGGCCGTCCCGAACTGTCCTGGATGTGCAGGTCGGGGCAACCAAAGCCGGTTCGGGGTGGCAGTCAGGTGCAGATCCTGGGCTGGGTGCTCAGCACGGAGTTGGGCCATCCGGAAAGAGCCTGGCAATGGATCAAGTACCTGGCCATGGACGTTTCGGGGGATCGTATTCGTATTGCGGGGTGCCCATCGGCGTCGCGGCAGACTGCGATTCGCCATTCCTTCCTTGTTCCCCGCCGTTCCAAGTGGGAACAAGTGTGGATCGAGCTGATCAGTCATCCTGATACATATGTCCCTCGGACGCTGCGGGATGCGATGCAGGGCTTTATCGGAGGCATATTGGGTGGGCAATTGGAGGTGGGTGTCGGTCTCGAACGGATGCATCGGACAGTGTCGGCGGTTTTTGCAGGAAAGAGCTGTGAGATAGAAGTAAACACTGCGCCTGAAGCCTTGGCTGCAGTGATTCCGGTCGATTTCGCTCGAGGAAAAGGCCGGGACGTGGCGTACTAAGAAGGATATAGGGTTTCGTGACGGTGGAGGACTGTCAAGAACCGAGCCAGATGCGTTGAAAGAGGTGCATTAGTCTTGTTGAAGAGTCGACTGATGATTGCGACTGCCGTTGTTGTCTTGCTCTGTGCGATGGGCGTCGCAAGCGGCGAAGAGTATACGATTACCCACTTGTCTACCAGTGCGCATAGCGAGTCGTGGCAGGAATTCCTATATGAAATGGCCGAGTTGTTTGAGGAGGCTTATCCGCAGTACAAGGTTGACATTCAAATCGGGGCCTATGAGAAGTTCTTGGTCATGATCGCCGGCGGCGTTTCGCCGGATGTGCTGGACCTGCCCACCCATGGTGCTGGATCGGCAGTGGCTGACGGTCTGTTCCTCGACTTGAGGCCGTATCTTAATCGGGAACGCAGGTTGGCCGATAAATTCCCAAAGCCGATGCTCGATGCTTTGACAGCTCCCGACGGTACGCTCTTTATGCTGCCGATTGAAGCGTATTCAATCGTCACTTGGTATAACCTTGACATGCTGAACGCGGCCGGCTTGACGCCTCCGGCAGAGCTGGGGCAGAAGTGGAACTGGGATACCATGAGGGAGTACGGCCGTAAACTGACGAAAAGATCGGCCGACGGCAACGTGCAGGTATGGGGTCTCGATCGCGTGAGGAGCCGTCCGTATATCCAGACGGTCCAGGCCGGGGGCAACTTCTTTGACCGGGACATATTCCCGACGAAGAGCATGATTCTGAGCGATCCAGTCATAACCGGTGTTGAGTTCATCGAAAAGCTGATCTGGGAAGACGGTACGACTCAGCCGCACGGCAAAGGTGGCGCATTGTATACCGGTCAAGCAGCCATTGACACGGTAGACGGACCTGGGATTCTCGGTACCCGTATGAGAAACGTCGGATTTGAATGGGACGTCGCACCCCAGCCCTACGGTCCGGATAACAACGCAACCAACGTGTCTCTGAACGGTTTTGAGATCAGTGCCCACAGTGCCAACAAGGATGCCGCTTGGGAATGGGTCAAATTCATCGGCACAACCGAGGACGCGCATCGGCGGTTTGTGAAACACACCGGCAGACTGTCGGTGTTCCGGGAAGTGGCCTTGAGATGGAACACCTTGATGCCGGTGGATCTGCCGAAGAACTGGTCTGTCTTCTTTGAGCAATCGGTCCATCCGAAAAACGTCTATCTCAAAGAGGGTATCGTCCAGGATGATCGGATCATGACCATTCTCCAGCAGCAGCTCGTTCGCATCTGGAATGGCGAGACATCCACGCGGATCGCGCTGGAAGAGGCTGATCGTCTGATTCGTCCGCTTCTGGCCGGTAACTAACGACTGATTCGTACGCTGGCGCTGATGGTCCCGCGTGTGGCACAAGGGTCCATCGGCCGGACTATGGCCGAATGAAAGAGGCGATGTGAAAGGGGTGATGCTCGCCCGTCAGGCGAACATCACCCCTTCTTGCGTCGCAATCGGTTATGAATTCACGTCAGCGCGTTTTCCCAAAGGTGCGACATAGGCGACAAAGGCGTTTTCTCCGTCGAGACCCAACACTTCGTTGAGCCTATCGTCGTGGAAGGCGGCCACGGCGCAGCAGCCGCATTGGATGGCTTGAGCGGCCAGATAGAGATTCTGGCAGATGTGACCGGCATCCAGATGGATGTAACGGTAACCTCGACTTCCATACCTCCAGGTGGTCCGTGCGGGTACGGCCACCCAGAAGAACGTCACCCCGCTTTTGGCGATAAACCTCTGGTTCGCACAGGCGGCCACTACTCTTTCCGTCAGACTTGAGTCGAGTTGCAGAACCACCAATTCATGAGACAAAGCTAAGTACCGATACAGACCCGGTTGCAGTCCATCCACCCGATTGATGAGCAAGAATGTCTCGAAAGGATGGCGCGCGCCGGCGGACGGAACGGAGCGCAGAGTGGCGGCCCGTCTGCTATGATGCACTCCTTGGGTACACCACAAAAGATAAGTTAGCTCTTCGATGCTGAGCGGCGTCTCGGCATACTCCCGAACGCTTCTGCGTTGGCCTATCGCCGCAGTAAGATCGCAAGGAAAATCAGGCAGCTGTTCCACAGGTGGCAAGGCAATCCGCTCAGCGCCCGCGGGTACGGGCATTTCCGGCGAAGGTGGGGGAAGGCCCCTTTGTTGAGCCGTAGCCTCTTGCCTGTTCAGTTGCGTGTTCAACATAAACTCGATGCCGACCTTTGTGGACATAGACGAACCTCCTGTTCAGCAGAACCTGTTTTTCGCTGACTTCCGCCATGGACCATTGAACACCTTTCTCCATGACAGAGGGCTCGGTGCTGTTGTGTGGAATACAGAAATGACAGATAATGCGGGAGTGAGTCCTATGTCTTTACGCTTCCCCTTCGTTGTCTTGTTTACCGCAACAATCTTCGTGATCCTGTTCTTCGGTTGTCTGTCCAGTGCGTACGGCATGGAGATCATACCCGATCTTACTCGACGTACACAACAGGTGTTGGGTGAGACAGCTGAAGAAGGAGCAATTCTGGGCAGTGAAGCCGTGGACGGTCCCGTAACCGTGATCAGCAAGGTTGTTTTCGGAAGCGATTGGGATTTTGATACGGAGACGCAGGTGTGGTTGGTCGGCCTTTCTCGCCTGCCCGGCGAGCCGAGCTTGGGGATGGCAGTGACCTGGTCTCAGATGCCGTCAGGCTGGTTCCCGATCTGGAAGATCCAGTTGAGGAGCCAACGAGAAGATTATGTTGATCACATCGATCTGCTGGTTGCCATACCTGAGGTCGGACACACCTACACATCGACCATAAGCTACGATCCCCGATCAGGCGGCTGTGCCGTGCATATCTTCGATGAGACCGCCGATAAGCTCATTTACGCTGATGCCTTTGTCTTGACCATGTCCTCCTCCCGGTTCTTCCTTGCGGCTGGAGCGTTCGGAGATTCGGATGATGCGAGGGTACGTGTCAGCTGTTTGGATGTCTATCCTCTGTACGTACCTGTCGGTGTCAAATTGCAGGCCACTCCTGAGTCGAGGCCCATGGCACCTTTGATCGGCTCCTTTGAGCGGACGGAGCCTCTGCTGATCCATATTGACACTCCGGGTTCTCCCGCCGAGGGCGAGTATCTTCTGCGGATCGTTCACCATGATACCGGCGAGACAAGGGAGTTGGGGCCCGTTCAAGCCACTGAACCCAGAATTAGCTTTGTCTATCCCTTGACTCAATGGCCCGGTCAGGCCACCGTCGCTTTGGAGTATTACAGTCAAGGCCATCTTTGGCTCACTTCCGCCAAGGAGTTGTCCATAGGTTGGCTCCATGTGGATTTTGCCGACGCCGAAGTCAGCGAGCGGAAGGACAAGCTGAGCCTTCGGATGAGGGTAAAAGGTGATGCGCCAGTCCGAAACGTGCCGCTGAAGGTTACAGCCTCTTTGGCACGAGCGGTGCGTGATCTGCAAACCGGGCAGATTCAAATCCGGGACCTGCCGCCGGTCGTTATCCTCGATGAAGACCTGGATATTGATTCGCAAGTCCGTGAACTATCATTGAGCGTTGATCTTCCCGTGCCCGGCAGCGTTGGCGTTTGGCGGATGGTGTTGCGCGTCGAATGCGGCTTATCCATTGATTTACGGCGCTTCGGTACGGAGATCAGCTTTGGCGTTGCGCCGTCTACAACGGAGGTGTTGGCGAGTCTCGAACAACGTGTGAATGACGCTCCTCTCCGGATCAGTCTCGATGAGGAAGCCCGACTGAGGTCGATAGCAAGAGACCGTCCTCGCAGAATCATTTTCAACAATGACGGAGACGACGCGCGAGCCCCGTCTTCGCCGCGCACGATGGAGAACTTCCTAGATCCGCGTATCAGACCCCTTGTCGGTTCACAGGTCGATACCATCATCTACGATACTACGGCGGGAACCTTTGGCGGTTTTTCGCATGCCACCCGGATCGGTGAGATTTTCACAACTCGAGAAGGTGTCTATCGAAACAATATCACTCCAGAGCTGATTCTGCGCGGGACCGATCCACTGCAGATGGTCATCGATTTTGCTCGGGAAAACGGTTTCGAGATCTTTTGGGCCATGCGCATGAACGATACGCACGATGCCTACACCGAGCCCATGTTTTCGCAGTTCAAAAAGGAGAATCCGGATCAGCTCTTTGGCTCGGCAAGCAGACGGCCACCATATGGAGCGTGGTCAGGGGTGGACTACGCCGAGCCACTGGTGCGCGAGTTGGCCTTTCGTTACATCGAGGAAGTGGCGGAGAACTACGATGTAGACGGTATTTTCCTTGACTTCTTCCGTCACCCTGTCTTCTTTAAACGAGTGGCATGGGGCGAATCCATAACTGAAGGCGAACTAGATGCCATGACGGAGCTCATACGGCGGATCAGGAATCGTCTGCGAGAGCTGGGAGCCGTAAGAGGTCGGCCCTTTCTGCTTGCCGTGCGCGTGCCGGACACGCTGGAGTACTGTCGAGCCATCGGGCTTGATCTGGAGCGCTGGCTGGCAGAAGGATTGGTGGACATGTTTATGCCCGGCGGATACTTCCGTTTGAACCGGTGGGAAGAAAGCGTTGAGCTCGGGCGTCGCTACGGCGTACCGGTATACCCCAGTCTGGATGAGTCACGCGTGGCAAGTCTTGCCGACCCGGGTGCCATGGATGCGACGCGTCGCAGTCTGGAGGCCTATCGCGCACGGGCGATGAACGTCTGGCATGCCGGAGCAGCGGGCATACACTTGTTTAACATGTTCGCGGCCAATCATCCTATGTTGCGGGAGATCGGCAGTCCTGAGACCCTGATCGGCAAGGAAAAGGTCTATCTCGTAAGCATCCGGGGAGATTCCGGAACGGCCAATCCGAACACGAGAGTGGGGGAGGCCAAGAACTTCTTCCGCATTCCTATCGTGACTCCCGATTCACCATTGGTACTGTGGGAGAACACAACTGCAGAGTTGACCGTGGATGTGGGCGAAGACATCGAGGCGGCTCGTGAGATGGGGTTGACACCCGTGTTCACATTGCAGCTCCATACGGCAGGTGCGCCGCCGAACAGGGAGTTGGAGGTCCGACTCAACGGGCACCTGTTGAGTCAACCGCAGGCGGGAAGTTCCTATCTGGAATACATCATCGATCCGAGCTGGATACGCCGGGGCGTCAATCAGCTGGAAATCAGGGCGCCTCGGGAAAGTGAACAGGCATTGCACCTCAAGTGGGCAGGACCGGCCGTCACGGCCAACGCTTTGGGGATCACGGAACTCGGTGTGATGACCCCCGATCCTCACAGTCTGCGCCTGCGGATCGGTGCAGAAGCCTCAGGTGAAGCGATCGTCGGCAGCGTCCTCATACGTCTGCCCAACAAAGGCGATGTGGATCCCATTCCACCCGGATTTGATGTCATTTACGGGGGCTATCGACATCCGAAGGGTTGGACGGCGCCGGGCTTCCGGTTTAACGGACCATTCGATGAGGAACCTGATGATGAGAATGTGTTTGTCATCACCTTGCCTATGATCGGGGCTAAGCCGGACGAATACACACTGCGGATCCATGTCACCAACCGGCCGGCTCCCGGAGACTATTACGACGACAGCCGATTGGTGCGCTTCCGTGTCGATGAGCAGGGAGTGGTGCGCCTGCCGGCGTGGTACTTGTATGATGTGCAGCTGTGGGTGCGTTACGATTAGCTTGGGTCAAGGAGGTCCCGTTGGATATAGATATACCGCAGCAGAGTCTCAACCTGTACGTAAACGAAGCGTCAGGGCCGTGTTACGCGGCGGCGATTCCGCCCCTCGTGCCGTATACGGATACAAAGACGATCAGCTTCGGTTTCCGAAGCGAGTCCGGCGATAGCAATACCGGCCCAATGTGCCTCGACGATGCGGTTCCGGCGGGAGGTAGGACGCGATGCAGCTTGGGTTGAAGCAGGGCCTTGGGGCGAGGTAGGTGATAAGGACGCGGGCCGCTGGCATGGAAATCGTCCGTACGACGATTCTCATGCCAGCTTTTGCTATCACCCAGGTATATCACTACGGATCAGTACCGGGTCACTTCCCGGATAGGGCCTGACATCCGGTGTGTGAGTCGCATCGCGCCGACGCCCCTTGACGATAATCCGGCTTACCGATGGCTGTAGCCGTGATGGCGGTCTCCAGATGGACCACCTCTTCGGCTTTGTCGATGGACAGGTGAATATCCACATCGGAAGCACCCGCGGCCCGGGCACGCTCTTTGGCCAGTTGCACTGCCTGCTCCCGGGCCGCCTGTATGGCTTTCTCCAACTCCGTGTAACACGCGCCGTTCGGTAAGCCCGTGATCCGATAGCCCGTGATCCCGGCCGTGTCATAGATGGGCACCACGGCGCATTTCACGGTGCAGACCACGTTGCCGGTTACGGCTCCTACGGCATTGGCCACTGCGTTGCGAGGCGGCACTATACAACGTGTGCCCAGAAGGTCGGCCGTGCGGCGGAGATAGATGTCACCGGGCGCTCCTAAAGCGATCAGGGGATAGTCCAAAGCGAACCTGACATGCAGACCGCCTTTGCTCTCGGGAGAAATCTGCTTAAGCCCCAGTCTGACGAGTTGATCGCATGAGGAACAACCCGGCAGCTCAAACGAGTACGGTTCTCCCGTGCCTAACAAGTGAGAGAGGATTTCCAAAGCCAGCCGTTCACTGATCAGCTCATACACATAGGTGAGAAATTCGGCTGTCGTTTTACCCAGGACGGCGGCGATCGACTCAACTACTATCCGGGGGACCTCCGTGTCGAACCGCTTGAAAAGCCCTTTCACGTGTAACAAATCGGTGGGCGTAAGTCCGATGCGACCTACAACTCCACTGTTTTCCACAAGGCGCATATCGAGTAACGCGGGATGCGAGATGTTCAACTCTCGCGCCAATTGGGGCAGAGACAGCGGCCCCTGGGCCAAAGCATCGGCAATGCGTTTATCGGTACCGTTTAGTCTGGCGACAGCTTCCGGCCGGAGCAGACAGAGGAAGTCGAAGGGCTGATAAAGGGTCGGAACGCCGTTCTGTTCGGCGGCCAGACGTTTGACCTCCGTGCTAATCTCAGGCCATTGGTGCGCCGCCACGCAAAAAGGTATCACCCGGTGCGGCCCCACCTCGACGGTTTGCTTCTTAGTGAGACGGATGTGACTGTCGCCGCCGAATCCCGTAGTCCGCCCCTTAACGGCCGCGATGCTGGTACGCCACCGGCCCACTTCGGCGCCGGCGGGGCTGAGTTCGGGTCTACCATTGCGCAACAGGACGATATCCGTCGTAGTACCGCCGGTGTCGACGACAATCCCGTTTTCCTGACGCGCCAGATAGGCTCCGCCCGTACAACTCGCCGCCGGTCCGGACAAGATGGTTTGCACCGGTTGTTGTAGCGCAGTCTCGGCGCGCACCAAAGAACCGTCGCCCTGCACGATGACCAGCGGTGCATGGAGGCCAAGATCGGCTAACGCGGTCTGCACGGCGGCGATCAGTTCTCGAATGATAGGAATGAGACGCGCATTCAAGGCCACGGTGGCCGCTCGTTTCACCGAATGCAACTCGCCCGTGAGCTCGTGGCCGCAAGTGACCGGCAGATCGGTCAGCTCCTGCGCCAATGCCTTCACCGCCAGCTCCTGTGCCGGGTTCACCACGCTCAAGAAGCCGGAAATGCCGATAGCCTCCACATGCTGCGCGGCGGCTAAGATGGCCTCCCGCGCGGCCTGCATGTCTACTGGCTGCGTTTCGTTGCCGTGAATATCCAAACCTGCATCGATGAAGTAGACGTGTTCATGGAGCGTCAAGCCTACCTCGGGGCTCAAGCGTTCCATGAGATCTCTCTCATAGCCCAACAACAACAAGCATTCGCGGCTGCCCCGTCCCGATACCATAGCGTTTGTGGCCAGCGTTGTGGAGAGTGAGATCATATCCACATGCGAGAAGAGGGTCCGGTCAAGTGCCGCCACGGCGCCATAGATGCCTTCGGCCAGATCGTGATACGTGGTGCGAGATTTTGCGCTATCGAGTACCGTTTGGGTATCAAAATCAAAGAGACAAGCGTCTGTATAGGTGCCGCCCGTATCGATTCCGATACCTAACCGTCTAGTCATCTACGTGATCCTCCTGAATCGAGAGCTGGTGTGGACACCATGACGGGTCTGGCGAGCCGTCGTATGCCTGCCACTGGGCGCCGGATCAGCCAACAGCGTTGTCCTTGGGGAAGACAACACGGATGGTTGTTCCTTTACCGGGAGCGGACTCGATATGCAACTCGCCGCCGTTTTGGCGCGCTCGTGTAGCCATGTTGGTCAGACCGTGGCCGGTTCCTTTCGTCCAGGCTTGCGGATCGAAGCCTTTGCCGTTATCGCTCACGGTAAGGATGACTTGAGCGGCTTCTTCGCGCAAGCTTACTGTCACGCGGGTCGCCGCGGCGTGCTGTTGTGTATTTGCCAAGCTCTCCTGCACGATCCGATAGACGGCCATATCCTGTTCCGGTTGGAGACCGCCGCGATAGTCCAGTTCGAGCTGGCACTCGATCTGCTGTCTGCGTCTGAACAAGTCGCAGTGCAAGCGCAGGGCTTCAGCCAAATCATTCGTTTCCAGTGTCGACGGCGACAACTCCATCACCAGACGGCGTAGTTCCTTAAGCGTGTTATCCGCCGTTTCCTCCAAATGCCCCAAAATAACGAGCCCGCGCTCGTTGTTTTCAAGCACGCTGCGTAGCGAGCGCAGGGAGTAGGTGATGCCGTGCATGCCCTGGCTGATCGAATCGTGTAGTTCGCGGGCCATGCGGTTGCGCTCTTCCGCGATGGCCAGATTGCGGGCGGCCTCTCGCAGCAACTGCTCTCGTTCGGCGATCTCCGCGAGGTGCTTGTTTTGCAGTTCGAGTAGCAGCATTTTCTGACGGGTCATTTCCGCCCGAAAGGTGGTGAAGGCAAACACGGCACCGAAGCCTATACCGGCCAGAGCACCTACAAAGGCCAAACGCTCCAAGTCCTCGCTTACGTACCAGGCGCGGGTCAACCGTCCGCCCAGATAGGTGACGACAACGGCGAGTAATGCGACGATGGCGAAGGTGATCACGCCGCGCAGGGCTTCGTTGGCCATACCGCGCCTTTTCAGTATAACGTCGAGATAGGCGGCACCCATGCCGGCCAGGCCGGAGCAAAGCGCCGAACCCAAAGAGATGGCCAAAAAGAACACTGTAGGCGGCCAAGGCACCGAGACGGCATACAGGAAGTAGACAGCGATGATGATACCGAAAACGACGCCCGCTCGTGCGCTCAACCAAAATGAGCGCCAAAGATCGGAGCGTTTCGCGGCACCAGACTCGTTTGTGACGTGCGATCGCTGCTCTTGTCGGGATTCGAAAGAAGGATTCTGCTTAGGCATCGAAAGGCTCCTGATCGTCCAGTTGATGCCGCATGGCATACAGGGCTGCTTGGGTACGGCTTTTGACGTTCAGTTTCTGCAGGATGTTGGTCACATGCGTTTTTACTGTCGTTTCACTGAGGAAGAGGTGTTCAGCTATTTCCCGATTGCTTTGTCCGCGGGCGATGAGTTGCAACACCTCGCGTTCCCGTTGTGAGAGAGGCTCCACCGGCTGATCTCGGACGGGTTCCGCACCGGAGCGCATGTCCAGGTGATGCAGCAACTGAGCTGTGGCTTGTTCGCTTAGGTAACTACCGCCCGCGGCGACCGCTCGAACGGCGGCGACCAACTCTTCCGGTTCGGCATCCTTAAGCACGTATCCGGCCGCCCCGGATTTCAAAGCGGCGTAGACCCGGTCCCAACCGCCGAAAGACGTGAGGATCAAAACCCGAGTGCGCTCGTTACCCGCCAGGATCCGCCGAGTAACCTCTATGCCGTCCATGCCGGGCATCTGTAGATCCAATAGGACCACATCCACCGGGTTTTGCTCAAGAAGCCCTAGGGCTTCTTCTCCGTTGCTCGCCTCGCCAACCACCTGTATGTCTGCTATCACGTCCAGGTAGAGGCGCACGCCCCTGCGGAACAGGGGGTGGTCATCCACAATCAGTAGCCGAATCGGTTGCACATCGGCTTGGGAAGCAGGCACCGGCTTCATCTCCCTTTTCCTTTCTGACGCATAGTCCATCAGGCGGTCGAAAGGCGCGATGATCTTGCATCATCTAAACGAGCAGCAATGCGCCCAGGAAATAAGGCGTCACGGCCAACAAGGCTGGCAGTACTCTGCGCCGCGCGTCGCTTTTGTTATCCCAGGTGAAAAGCTTAGCAGCGAGCACGAATCCCAGTACACCGCCAATCGACAACAGCAGCATACCATAAGACGACGGCCATAGGGTCTCGCGTTTGTAAGCTAATCCCTGGAACGCCTCCATAGCATAGGTGGCGGGCAACAACAACGCCAGTCTTCGTCCCCAGGCCGGGACGATGCTCAACGGGACCATCAGTCCGCTTAAGACCATGGCCGGAACGAACAACAGCTGCTGCCAAAGGACGGCCATCTGTCCACCGGGAGCCAGCACGCCGATAAGCGTTGCCAATCCGCAGTTTGTCAGCACTGTGACCAGAAAAACCAGTATGAACATGGGCCAGTCGGCAGGTGCGGGCACGTGAAAGATCAGGGGGGCGGACACGCAGATAATCAGCGCGACCAGACAGACATGCAACGCATTGGCCAAAGCGGGAACGGCGATGAGGTTGCCGCTTCTCACGCCGTTCACCCGAAAACTGCGCAAAACGCCGGCTTCCCTGGCCTCCACCAAAGGTGTCGGCAATCCCATGATTACCCCGGAAAGCACGGTCAAAATGACCATGGCGGGTATCATCTGTTCCCCGAAAAACGGATTGATCTGATTCATCATGCCGCCGACGAGTAGATAAAAACCCAGGGGCAACAGGTAGTTCATCAGCAACAGATTGCGATTGCGCAGCGTAGCTTTGAACTCCGACGCGAAGTGTAGCAGAAGCGCACTCACAGGACGCAACTCCTTTCAGACGTGTGAATAGAACTTGCAGCAATCCGGTTGCAGAGATTAGGGCGACGGATCGGCGGCGGTTGCTTGAGCTTCACGGGTGAGCTCTAAGAAGCGTTCTTCCAAGCTCGGGCGCTCGACGCGTAAGTCGATGAGTTCATCGCCCTCCGTTTGGATGTGGTTCATAACGGTAGCAACCACGGGACCGGGTACGGTCGTGAAGAAGACGACGTATTCGTCTTGCTGCAGATGACGCCGGATCTCGGGATGTGTAAACGTGCTCAGACTCTTGTCGCGTGTGCGCACCGTCACCTTGGTCAGACCGTTGCCGGTGGCTGTCAATTCTCTGGGTGTTCCGATGGCGATTATCCGGCCTCGGACTAAGATGGCCACCCGATCGGCTAGCGCTTCGGCTTCAGCCATGTCGTGGGTGGACAGCAGAATGGTTGTGCCTTGAGATCGCAGATCTCTCATCAGATCATGTAGAGCGATCCGGGAGCCTACGTCGAGCCCGGCCGTCGGTTCATCCAACAAGACCACCGCAGGCTGATGCAATACGGCCAGGGCCAAGGACAGCCGACGTTTTTGTCCTGTGGAGAGCGCTTGGTATTGGGTGTTGAGCAGTCCGTCCAGGCCCAACTGATCCACGATCGCGGCCTGAGGTGCCACTCCATGGTAGGCGCTGATAAGCCGGATCATCTCGCTTACCGTGTAGAAGGCGGGCAGGGACCCGGTCTGCAGCTGTACGCCCAACACTTGGCACAACCGTTGCTGTTCCGTGGTAGGATCGATACCCATGATGGACAGTCGACCCGTATCGGGACGTCGTAATCCTTCCAAGCATTCCAACGTGGTAGTCTTCCCGGCGCCGTTGGGGCCGAGTAGGCCGAATATCTCGCCGCGATGCACGGAAAAATCGATGTGATCGACGGCCAGATGCTGTCCGTACCGTTTGGTTAATCCCTTCACCTCGATCGTTAAGTCCGACAAGCCGAACCCCCCCTATCAGCGACTGAAGCTGAAGTGCTCCACATGCCGCCGTGGTCCTGCCGTCATTTTAAACGCCGAGCAGGCCATCCACATCGGCAGAAAGGAGGATTCCGCTTCGATCAAAAGGACGAAACGAAAGATGTAGCCGGACGGAACAGTCGCTTAAATGTATCATGAGGCGGAATGTCAGCCAAAAAGCGAGGCACTCCGGTCCTTTCAAGAACGCTCGTGAAGCGTCCGGTACCGATGACCGCTTCTTATGAGCTCAAGCTTGTGGCATGAAAAACAGGCGCCACTTCGCCTTCTTTGAGCACGTTGGGGCAAGGCCGCTGCCCGGGCGGCTCCGAGGCAAATGTCGTCGCTTCGGCTGAAAGGAACACCTTGATAGACTTTCGATCCTGACGAGTCCGAGTGACCCAAAGAGTCACTCGGACGGATACCGTGCATAGTTGGACACTTTCGGCATTCAGACTGCAAGACTCTGAGCCGGTTCCTTTCTTGGACGTGCTCTTAAGTGTAGGTGAAATATACTGTAGCCGTGCAGGTTTTGTCCGCCGTGACACGTACCCAGTGTGCGCTGAAGCCCTGCGGAAACTCGTGGTGAACGTATTCACCCGGTTGCACGACAAACGTGTCGTAGGTCTCCCACGATTGATCCCCGAGAAAGTCTATCTCGATTCGAAAGGCGCAGGCGGTGTCCGCGTAGTGTCGGAGATGAACCACCTTGTGTTCAAAGCCCGTCATTAAGTAGGGATCCGACGGTTGACCTGCCAACACACGATCTTTCCACCATGGGCCACTCCAACCGGCGGGCTTACCGAAACGCCACAGATCGTCTGCTTTGCCCAGCCACAGCCCGCTCTGTGGCTGGCCGGCCCACAAATTGGCGTCGCCGATAGGTGTGACTTGATTGCTGGCCAACACCAAGAATCCGTTCCAGGAGCAGAAGTCCGGAATGACACGCAGATGGGTTGAGATAGGGCGAAGGCCCCAGATCTTACCGTCGTAGGCGACCGGAGACAGCTCGTAGAACATGCCATGGCAATCCATGAGGTAGCGTTCGGTCTCTACTTCGCGAATGCGCGTCCATTCCGTCTGCCACCAGTGGTCAAAGGTATGACTGGCCTTGGGTAAGCGATACACGCTCCATCTTCCTCCGGCGAAGACGCGCAAGACCGCTGAGGCCCGGTCCCAACCGGTGGCAAACATGACGCGGCCGAAATTCTTGTGGCCGATCACTTCCATGTGTGGTGTTTCGGCCAGTACAATCCACCGTGAACCGTCCCATTCGGCCAGTCTGCCGTGCGCCGTCTGTCCGAGAAAGTCGCTTTCCATGTGGGTGTTGTTGGCTACCACTACCCGACCATGGCCTGTATAGCCGCCTTTGAAGTGACATCTGTTGCGGGCCGGTATGTCCAACTCCTCAGCGAGATCGAAAAGGAGCTTAGCCTCAAGTGTCTCCATATCGACTTCGAACAGCAAAGCTTCCATAGTGAGAAAGTAGACTTTGCGTTCAGGATCCGTAAGGTGTTCCATGGTCGCCGTCAGTCGATGCTCCTGGATTGCAGTGATCGTGCGTACGTTTCCGTCCGCGTCGATGACATGCGGTCATATGATGAGCTGATTCGACGCTTTATGGATCATTCGGTTGGCGTACGTACCTACGACACTTGCCGGGTGTTTGGTCATGGTGAGGTCATCATGTATCTCCCAAAGACCCGTTCCTGCGCCAGATCGCGCGCCAGAAGACACATAGGAGATCGCCCATAGCCTGTTTGCCCAGGGCATGAGGGCTCCGATACCGCTTTCCGTGCGGATCGGGATGTTATCTGCCTTGGCGGTCAGCGTCGGCACCACACCGCTGAATCCGTACACTGAACGAGTTGATCTCTCAGCAGTCAATTGTCATCCTCCTGATTCTATACTGACAAGAGATCATTCGTGTTCAGAAGACTGAAAACCTGGAGTTCCGGTGCAATATGATGGGGGCGTATCCGATAGTCTGGCATGTCGAGAGATACTAGATGAAAGCGGTCAGTTTTTGCACCTCATAAAAGACAGTTGCGTCAGATCAGACAAGGTCTTTTGTCGCGAACAGCCAATATACTACTGCCATATCTTTGAGCAATCAAAACACATCCACGGCGATTCATGGACATAGCCATTAGGAGGAAGCAACATGACATCATCTAAGCCGCTGCGACATGCCGTCATCACTGCCGTTTTTATCTGCGCATTCTTGGTCTGCGTTTCAGCCGCTTTGGGAGCCCAGCGTACCATAGAGTACATGTATCTGGCGGGTGCTGAGGTAACGGAACAAGCACAAGCCACCCTTGTTGCCAGTTTTGAAGCTCAAAATCCCGACATAAAGGTGAACAGACTGCGCGTCCTTTCAGGCTTTCCGGATAAGATCACCGCTCTCATCGCCACCGGAAATGCTCCGGATGTACTTAATCTCGCCAATACCTACATGATGAGCTTCGCCGATGAGCTTTTCCTATACGATCTCATGCCTTTGGTGCAAAACACACCTGAGCTTCAATTCTCACGTATCGCGCCGCCGCTTCTTGAGGTTTTCACTGTGGATGGGAAATTGTTCGCCATACCCAATACCGCCGCCCCGTCAGTATACGTGTTTAACGCTGACCTTTTTGATCAGTCCGGATTGAGCTATCCATCCGATCTGTATCGCCAAGACGCCTGGACCTGGTCCGCTTTTCGGGAGATGGCCAAGAAGCTTACGGTCAAAACGCCTGACGGTCGCTATCTCGTAAAAGGTGCCGCCATTCATTTGCCGCGTACATGGCTTTATTCCAACGGCGGCCAGGAGTTCGACGATGTGAAACGACCGACTCGGACCTTCTATGACAGCGAACTGGCGCTGGAGACTGTCGGGTTTCTCCACAGCATGATGTGGGAAGATGAATCAGTGGCTATGATCAGCGCCCTCACTTCTCATATCGGTGTCAATCAAGAGATGGGTATGGCTCAGGGTAAACTCGGTATGGGCAGTGTGTGGTTTTCGACTGTGACCACTTTGGCAGAGCAGCTTACAACCGTTGGCTTGGTCCCCTATCCGAAGGGCCCATCAAGAGCCGGGCGCTATGCGACGGATTTTGGATCGTATGGCACGGCCATCACCAAGCAAACCGGCGATCTGGACGCCGCCTGGCGCTTGTGTAGCTATATAGCCGGCCCTGCAGGGTCTGCAGTCGCCGCCTCATTGCCGGGACGCACGCCCCCGCGTCCGGTAAGGATAACCTGGTTGCCGAGTTCCGTGATCAATCCTGAGGTCTATTCCGATTTGCTGATCGCTGGCACGAATCGCTTGGTCTCGATCAACCAGAATCAATTGCAACGGATCATCGACTCACAACTGCAAGCGGTCTGGAACAACACGGTTGACCCCAAAAGCGCCTTAAGCGAGATCACGCGGCAGATCAATGCGTTCTTGACGCAGAATCCGCAGTGACGGGTCAATCGATCGCAGCTGACCGTGTTTTTCACCTCGTCCGGGAAAAAGGCGGCTGGGCCCAAAGGAGACCGTTTTTCGCACGGAGAGCTGGTAGGCGCGCCGGGCCAAATCGAAATTGCCTACCCGACACCCGTGTATGGTGCACGAGCAATGCATGGTGAATGAACACACGTACGATGGCTGACCCGGGAGTATACACCGGACGGATGCAGCCGACAGATGAGGCCCCTCACAGAATGCAGGGGCCTCACACAATGACCAGGGCTTGATTTGGGTTGCCATTGTTCGCGGATGCGTCAACCACTGTACCAGATCCGGAAGGTCCGTCCTAGGTCGTCAACGCCGATGATCGGATGTTAGCGTGATAACAAAGCGTTAAGCTGGCGGGCAATATTGGCTGCACCCGCGGTCACGGTGACCTGTCCGTTCCGAATGGGAGGCCATGCGGCATTGAGAATATTCTGTATATCGATCGCTTCAGGAACTCTGCGTATGGCCGGATACTCAGCGTATTCCATAGCCGCCAAAAACACCTGATAATCCACACCGGCGCGCAGCTGAGACTGCAAACCAACGAAGTGTTGCCCTAAGCGGCGCAGAGCCGGAATGCGGCCGAGCGCGGTGCACCAGATCTTGGCGGCCTCAAGCTCCGTGGTCATAAAGCGGATAAACTCCCAGGCCAGATCTTTGTTGGCGCAGGTACGGCTCATGAACAGGCCGTTAGGATACAGAATCGTGCTCCGTCTCGTGCCCATAGCGACCGGAGCAAGATCCCAGTCAAAACCGAGCCGGGCATAGGTGGGCACATTCCAGCTCCCTCCGTAGGCCATCGCTGCCGTGCCGCTGGAGAATGAGCCTCCGACTACGTTATGGATCAGATAAGCATCGGCAATCTTTTGGAGGGCCAGTAACGTATTTGGGGTCTCCGCCAATGAACGTCGGGTCTGTGGATCGATCCATTCACCGCCCCACCACGACGGCCACATCCACATATCTCCGAATGCGGCGATGCCAAAACGACGGGGACTCACGTCCGGAGCGTCGGTGAGCTTGGCAGCGGTAGCCATGAGCGTATCCCAATTCCAGTTGACATCGCCGGCATCGTGAGGAGGATGGGCGATTCCGGCTTCTTCGAAGCGATCGATGTTGTAATACGTGACAAAGGTAGAGATATCGGTGGGAATGGCCAGCAGTTTGCCGCCCAGATCAAAGGAATGCCATACGGGAGCGTGAAAATCAGCAGGGTTGACACTGTCGCGCTTGACATAAGGTGTCAAATCGGCGAAAGGATCGGCAGGAATCAAGTTGATAAACTCGCTCCCAAGACGCATGACGTCGGGCATGACGTCAGTGATGGCCATGATTTGCAGTTTAGTGACCACTTCAGCGGACGATACGTAGGTGACCTCGACCTCGATATCGTGGATAGCCTCGAATCGATCGATCAGCGGCTGCAAGATCTCCATCGTGTCGGTGCTCAGATAATGCAGGAAAGAGATCTTCCCCTTTGCGGGCGCCGCCTGTCCGACCATCGACAAGAGCGCGACCAGGAGGACAACCCAAGGGACAACGGAGCTTCGTCTAAGTGTCATTCCGTTTCCTCCTTTCACATCCGTTCAACGTCTCGCGCTGGACAGAAAATGACCAGCGACGAGAGGTACATATAGATGCATTCGCCGAGACGAACTGACTTCCTATGCCCATGTTGGGATTGGTTCCAAATAGCAAGTACTGAAGTACTGGTTTGAGACGGGTGGCTCTGCCGAAGAGCAGGCCTTTTTTGAGAGGGACGGTGAGTCAGTTGAAGCTAAGGATGGCGGTACTGGATGGAGTCTACGCGGTTTGTCGTCTCGACGCTCGTACCGGGATTCCGAGCTGGATAGCCGGAGAATTCTGGTCGATCACTCAGACCCCTGATGAGCTTTCGGTCGTCTGTTTGCAAGAATGCGTGCCGAGTGGGATCCGGCACGAAGGCGACTGGAGGATCATCAAGGTTTTGGGTCCGTTGAGCTTCGATTTGATTGGAATAATGGCCTTGATCAGCAGCGCCTTGGCGGAAGCGGGGATCAGCGTCTTTGCTATGGCTACATATGACACTGACTATGTGCTGGTGAAAGCTGATCAACTCGAAAGAGCCCTCAAGGCACTGACAAGACAAGGAATGGAGCTTGTTTGATCAGTCTGTCGGATATTTGTCGGCTGCTATGGACGGGAGGCTTCGGCCTGTGAGCGGCAACGGTCTATGCAGGTGATATTACTGGGATTCGTATTGGAGGCGCGAAGTGATTGCCTATCGGTACTCCTGTAAGGACATCTCTCCGGGGCAGCTCCAGGGATTCTTCGAGGGCTGGCCCAATTGAGACTCACTTACGACTTCTGGAGAGAAGCGATGAGATCGTCATCGCCGTTGATGAGCAGATCGGTGCTGTCGTCGGATTCATCACGGCCATCACGGATCGAGTCTTGTCAGCTTATATTCCTTTCTTGGAGGTCTTGCCTGAATATCGAGGGCGGGGCATCGGAAGCGAACTGGTTCGCCGCATGCTTGAGAGATTGGCAGGTCTGTACATGGTGGATGTGCTGTGCGATGAAGAGGTATTGCCGTTCTATCAAAAGCTCGGCATGCGCCGCGCCAAAGGTGCGATGCTCCGCAATCGTGAGTATCAGTCGGGGACAGGTCGATGAACAAGTGTGGCAGATGAGCCCGGCGTTCCCGATCAGCGGTCTGCGACCCGGAATTGAGTGTCGTCTCGTCAGTGATAACCATGCGCGTTAGGAGGCGGAACAATGAATGACGATGCCGCTACTTACAGGTACGAGAGCAGAGCGGACTTCAGGAATTGGCTTGAGAAAAACCATGGTTCTTCCGCCGGAGTTTGGCTTGTGTTCACCAAGGGGAGCAAGTCGTTCACCGTGACTGATGCACTGGAGGAGGCAATTTGCTTCGGTTGGATCGACGGACTGATGAAATCAATCGATGAACACACATACAGGAAATACTTCTCAAGGCGAAAGAATAAGAACAAGTGGTCTGAGAAAAACAAGGAGATATTTCGGAGAATGCAGGAACGCGGTTTAATGACCCCGGCGGGAGTGGAGGCATACCAACCTCAGGAGGGGACTGACACGGCTGACAGGCCGGAAGATAAGAACGCGGCGAACATAGCTACCCTGAAGGCAGTTCTCGCCGACGATGCCGACATACTGAGGTTGTTCGAGGAGAAGCCTCCGTCACGGCAAAAGCAGCTCGCAGGTTTTTATTGCGATGCCAAACGGGAAGAAACGCGAAGAAAACGCCAAGCCAAGATCATCGAGGCACTCAAAAGCGGATACGACGGGATGCTTTACTAGTGCTTCCGGATTTTCATCGTCGGTAGGCTCTTTTGGCTTTTTGACAGTGTCGCATCGGAGCGTAGGGGCAGCATGTATCGACTCACGAACAGGTGGCTCGGTGGCAGGAGTTCGGGCATCGCCTGGATCAGCCAGCCAACAGAGTCCGATATGACATGGTGGGGATTTAGCGGTCGGCGATGGAGGGGGGGTCAGGGCCAGTCGACAACTGCTTTTGTTGTCGAACACCGCAGAATAGTCGTTTGGCGCAGTGAGAAACCATCGTGAGCTACTCCGGCATACCGACAAGTCTGGGCCTTCTATACCTAGTACTACAATGTATAATGATGCTATGTAATCCTGGGTTCGCGTTGCCGGCCAGTTCCGCGAATCCAAAGCCTGGGAGGTCAGCATGCAGATCAACAAAGACTTGGTAGCCGCCTCCTCGACGCCGATAGTCCTAGCTATCCTGGCTGAAGGGGACAGTTACGGCTACGCTATCTTGAAACGGGTCCGTGAGTTGTCCGGCGGGCGTGTGGAGTGGACGGACGGTATGCTGTATCCGGTTCTGCATAGGCTCGAAAGACACGGTTATATCGAGGCACGGTGGGAAGTCTCTGAGAGTGGTCGTCGTCGCAAATACTACCGGCTGACATCGGCCGGCCGCGCTCAACTCGTGGAAGAACACAGGCAATGGAAAGCCGTGGAGGAAACGATGCGCGACCTTTGGTCCAAGATGGATACGAGGCTCTCAACCAATCATCCGACGCAAGGCGGAACACTTCTGCAGGAGGGTTGAACAGTGGAGACGTCTAACGGCCCCTCAGCGCTTGAGGAGCAGATTGAGCAGTGGCGCAGTTATCTTCGCAGTCGCCAGGCAATCCATTCCTCTGACGTGATCGAGCTAGAGGATCATCTGCGCGAGGTCATAGCGAACTTGGTCGAGTCGGGCCTGGCGACGGATGAAGCATTTCTGGTTGCAGTGAAGCGCATGGGAGAGCTCGATGCCCTCTCTCGGGAGTTTGCCCGTGAACACTCGGACCGCCTTTGGAAGCAGCTTGTCGTTACCTTAACCGATGCCGACGGGTCAGATATCCGGACTCGATCGGATGCCATCGTCGTCTTGTGTCTCGCCGTCGCCGCGGCTGTATTGATCAAGATACCTGCGCTGTTTGGAATTCCACTGGATCAGAATGCGGGCTTTTATGCTCGTAATCTGAGCCTGTTTGTTTTCCCTCTTCTGACCGGCTATTTCGCTTGGAAACGACGGATGGATCCCGGTAGTAGTTGGTGGCTGGCTGCCACATTTTTCTCGGCGGCTGTATTAGTGAACGTCTATCCGTTCCTTCCTGGCGGATACACGGAGGTACTTGTTGCCTTGCATCTGCCGATCGCGCTCTGGGTGATAGTGGGGATAGCATACGCCGGTGGACGCTGGTCCGAAGCGGTAGGGCGCATGGACTTCATCCGCTTTTCCGGCGAGGTTTTCATCTATTACGTGCTTATCGCCCTCGGTGGCGGCGTCCTGAGCGGTATCACGGCGATGATCTTCTATGCCATCGGCGTTGACGTCGAGCCGTTTTTCGAGTCGTGGGTGTTGCCATGCGGAGCCGTCGGGGCTGTCATAGTCGCCTCGTGGCTGGTGGAGGCCAAAAAGAGCGTCATCGAGAATATGGCCCCGGTGCTGACGCGCCTTTTTACTCCTCTTTTTGCGGGTGTGTTGATAGCATTCTTGGTGACTCTGGTATGGACCGGCCGCGGCATCGACATCAAGCGAAATGCGCTCATCGCCTTTGATTTGCTCTTGGTCGTAGTGCTTGGTCTGTTGCTGTACTCCCTGTCCGCACGCGATCCTGAATCGCCCCCCGGTCTTGCTGATATTCTCCAGGTTGTGCTTCTGGTAAGTGCGCTGTTGGCCGACGTCGTCGCACTCGGGGCTATCGTTGCACGCATCAGTGAGTTCGGCATCAGCCCCAACCGTATCGCGGCCTTGGGGGAGAACGTGGTCTTACTCATCAACCTTGTCTGGTCCACCGTTCTTTATATCAGGTTCGTGCGCGAAGCTGTTCCGTTCTCGGCTCTCGAACGCTGGCAGACCGACTACCTACCGGTGTACGCTGTGTGGGCAGCTATTGTCGTCACTGTCTTTCCGCCGGTCTTCGGATATATTTGATGTTGAGCACTGGACTTGATCGACATTCTCAGGCCTCATCTGTCTGTGAGGATCGATCATGTGCGGCGGCCGCAAGCTCAACCGACCTCAGTACGTCCGATAGCTAGCTACGTTACGGGTGAATGACACAGGCACCCGGGAGTGCTTCTCCAGCTCCAGACCCTGTGGCAGGTGATTAAGCACCACGGATCAAGGCAACGGGCAGTGGCGCTGAGGTTTTCCTGCCAGACACAGATCAAAAGCCTTTGCAGCCGACACATTCGGCAAGGGTCCGGATACTGCTCAAACAAGGTAAAGTCGCGGTGTATCGCAATACCCATTCACGACCATTCTTGAGTATGCCGTTGACAATCCCGCTGAGTCACATCTGCGTGTGAGAATCGTCCGGGCAGCCGCGCCACGGACCTGACGACTATCAACGACACGACAAAAACGCTCGTCTTTGCGGCGGAGCTGACTCACAGGGAGCCGCTACGGCTTTGCGGATGAGTACCCCGATCTTGGTAATGACTACGTCACCGCCCCCGTTGACTGCTATGATCAAATACGAATCCCGGATCACGCCACAATTCTCAAATACCCGCAGCGAAGCGCGCTTTGTCAGGGAAGGAATGGAAGGATACTCAACCGATGTGGAAAAGACGGTCGTAGGAAGACTCTACGAACAGCTGCACTATGGTTTTTCAAGGTGAAGCGACAAAGGCACCCCACGCGGACGGACAGGGGGATCGCGTCATGGAGTGGGACTATGCAAAGCCGTGGTACCATGGATCCCCTGAACGACTGACTTATACTCGCCAGGGGAGCACCATCACTCAAGACCGGGATTTGGCGCGTGTTTTTTCCCACAAACCGACATTTGTCTCGTGCTACACAGACAGCGACGGGCGGTATCGCTTAAGGCATTCCGGCACAAGGCCGGGATACCTCTACCGAATTGCCGAGAGTGTCTCCGCTGAAGACGTCTATCCCCATCCGCGAACCACAATGCGGTCGGGGGCTGAGTGGATCACAAAGCGGGATTTGCGAGTCGAGCTTGTTTCTACCACCATCGTAGTGCCCGAAGAGATGTTGGCCCAAGATGAGCTTGATGAGCTTCAAAGGCGATTCGCTCTCCAACGAGCGCCGTAGGCGGGGTGAAGATCTCCGGTACTTTTCATGTCCTCGAGCGGAAGGGTAGGTGGTCGGCGCAACCCGAAAAGCGTCTGAGCATCGGTCGCTGACGTTTCTTCGCAGGCGGGGCCGGTAAGTGGCGCACTTTGCGGACAGCCGCCATCGCCGTTCGAACGGCAAAGAAGCGGGGTAAAGAAGGTGTCGGTATGGAGACATTCATTATAGGCGTCCTCTCCAATTGGGATCTTGATGAGGTCAAGTCAGTTGAGGCTTTCCGTTCGGACCGGTATCGCAGCTCCGGAAACGCCTATTTGGTGCAGTGCGAGGGCTCCCTGTTTGTCCTAAAGAGGGCGAAGCCCAAGGACACTCTCTTTCAGATGTTTACGGTCCTGCCCAAGCTGTACAAACGCGATGTGCCCGTCGCTGTACCCATACCGACACGAGACGGTAGGGAGGCGGTCTTTCTCAACGGAGACTCCTACTACCTGGTCCCATTCCTCCATGGTACGGTGATCAGTGATCACTTCGGACCCGGGATGGAGCGACGTTCGCGGTCATTCGGCAGGGCTCTGGCGAGATTACACGTCGCCCTCAGGCAGATAAGACTCTCCGATCGTCCTACCGAGATCGACTTACAGGACCAAGTGCGGGCATGCGAATCCAGAGCGCGAGAGTACGACATGAGCCTCTCTGTCATTGCCGCCCTTAGGGAGACGTCTGATACCCTGAGCGCATCGGCGGCGCTGCCGACGCAACTTATACATCGTGACGCGCATGCCTCAAACGTCTTATTCACGGATGACGAGGTTTCCGGATGGCTGGATTTTGAGCTCATGACCGTCGGCCCACGCGTTTTTGATCTTGGGTACTACTCGACAAGCCTTCTGATGGACGCATTGGGTGATCCTGAAAAGCTTGAGCGATGGCTTTTGACTCTGGGACCACTGGTCAGCGGCTACCAGGCAGTTGATAGACTGAGCGAGAATGAATGTGCACTGATACCCTATGTTCTGTTGGCGATCGAAGCCGTTTTCTTGTCTTACTACCTCCGTATCAACGACAAAGGCGGTGTCATCCAAAACGCCCGGGCCTTGGAGTGGATCCACGACAATCTCTGTCAGATACGTGATGCCATGTTTAGTTGATGAATCAACCCACAGGTTATCCCAAAAGGCTTGTTGAGCGTAAAGGGGCAAGCAAGGGCATCAGACGGCGCCACACTCTTTAGACATGGCTTGCCTGTTCGCACCTGTGGACGCAGTGTGACGAACAGGGTGATGAACCCTGTTCTAAAGCCTATGGCGGCAGGAACGGACTTCGCGGCGGATGCTGAGCACTGAAGGGGAGATGCTCGATGGGCACACTGTTCGTCTCTGACTTGGACGGTACACTGCTTCGCAACGATGCCACTCTGTCGGATTTCAGCAAGGATCATCTCAACGAGCTCTTGCGCTCCGGGATGCTGTTCACCGTCGCCAGTGCAAGAAGCGTCATTACCATGGCCTCAATGCTGAAGGGGCTGAATCTGACCCTTCCGGTCGTTGAGTTCAACGGCGCGTTTGTTTCGGACTTGCGCACAGGGCAGCATCGGATAGTCAACAGCATCGACAGTGTTGTCGCTGAAGACATCTAATACCTTGTCACACGCTTCGGGTGCGCTCCATTCGTCTCCACCTTTACCGGAAGAGAGGACCGCGTCTACTACTGCGACATCATTAACGACGGTATGCGCTGGTATTTGGAGGATCGCTTGGCCAATCAAGATAAGCGCTGGCGAAAGACGGATTCGTTGGCCGAATCCCTTGGTGACATGGTGGTGTGTTTCACCGTCATCGGCGAACCGGACGTGCTATCGGAGATCGAATCCGCCGTTCAGGAGCGTCACGGCGGCAAGGTGGTAACCTCCCTGTTTGAAAATCAGTATTCACGCGGGTGGTACTGGTTGACCATCTACGATTGGCGAGCGACAAAAGATCGAGCGATTCGCTTGTTGATGGAGACACACGAACTGGGGGAGTACAGACTTGTTGTCTTCGGAGACCACAACAATGACATCAAGATGTTCCAAGCGGCGGATTGGGCGGTTGCGGTGGCAAACGCGACCCCGGAGCTGAAAAGATACGCCTGTGAGATCATCGGGTCCAACGAAGAGGACAGCGTTGTTAAGTACTTGCTTGATCTATATAACGACGGGAGACCCTAAGTGACTGCATGCGACGCCGAGGAGAATGTAGCTCCGGTGTCCGTCCGAGTGGTTGCCGGAGTCAGAAGCAAGCAAGTGGGCGCATGACTTCGTGGTGAAAGTCGTCTCCCGGGGCCGCTTGGTTGTAGTCTTGTTACCTCGGTCACCGATTCGTCGACAGACAACCGTATACCTCCGCCGCGCCTTGGGTGAGAGGGCCTTGCTCCCGGAGCACGTCGGTTCCACGTCAGTTCACGGATTGGCGGCTAAGCCCGTCATTGATATCCTACTGGCCGTGGCAGACTCGGCGGATGAAGCTTCCTATGTTCCGCCCCTGGAGGCGCAGGGATTCATACTGCGGATACGGGAACCTGATTGGCACCAACACCGTCTGCTGAAAACGCCGTATGCGGAAGGGAGTCTACACGTTTTCTCTATGGGCTGCGAGGAGATCGACCGCATGTTGACATCTCGAGACCGACTGCGGACGCATGAAGATGACCGACGTCTGTACGAGGAGAGAAAGAAGCTACTGGCGGCCCGGACCTGGAAACACATGCAGGATCACGCTGAGGTCAAGACGGAAGTGGTGATCTCACGGGTTGTGATCGGCGATTACCGACAACCCGTGGGTACCCTGGTCGCAGTCTGATGAAGAATGTGACTTGGACGTCACTCTCTCGATCTGTAAACGGGCGAAGTCCCTTAGGGCAAGGAGCGGATCCGTATTCCAGATCTTGCCACCTGTCTGTCTTTGCTCTTCCGTCACCGCTTCGGCAGAACGATACACGTCAAGAGCCTGTCTGATTACTGAATGGTACCGATCAGGCAAGTGTGCCAGAGCCCATCCGCCGCCTTCATCCTTGCTGTGCACTTCTTGTGTGTCTTGGCTGAGCAGCTGAAGAATACGGCAGATGTTGAGCACGCCGTAATATGGCGTTTTCAAGATATTGCTGCCCTCCAGTATCCAGTGGCCATCGCTCAGAACTGATACCATGAAGTCCTCCCACTCAACTTTGCCAAAGACTTCATGTATCGGTTTTCCGAACAAACGGATTCCGCGTTTAGTGACGTACATCAAGTGTGAGCAGAGATCAGAGTCGGTACGCCGGCAGCTGTAGTCCACTTTCCCTCTCAGAATACGATCGTGCCACTGAGAGCTGTAGTGCACTTCGAAAGGTGTCGGTATCGGAACATGTCTGGCTGTGTCAGCGGTGATCACACTGAGCTCGCCGTTTCCCAAGGTTGGCCGCTGGCATGCATGGGTGGCGATCATGACTCCGACCTGTTCGGCCAAGGCCGCATCCAGTGCAGTATCGACAACTACAATCAAGTCGATATCACTCTTGGGGCGGTAGTAGCTTCCCATGGCCAACGAGCCATGTAGGTAGACACCTGTCAACATGTTGTCCAACAGGCTTTTAAGCTTCTTCACAAGCTCCAGTGTGAACAGCTTAATATCTTCGTCACAGTTGTCCCAGTGCTGCCCCGCCATTTACACCCGCCTTTCTCAACCGGTTGCTCGCACTCTCTTTCAATGCCAACGCCGAATAGGTTCCGTTTGGGCGGCGCTGTGCCCTGCTCAAGCCCGTTTATTGGATGGCGCTTGTCCGTGAAGGACAAAAGAATGGGTCACCGGTGTTCGGCATACGTGGTATGAAGTCGGCCGGTCACCGTGCAAGTTTGTAACCCAAAAGCCAGCCAACATATGCGATAGACTCTGTTCGTTCGCCCGAGGCTTGAACCGCCGCGCCAGGGCATCTTCTCGCCTGCTTATGTACCCGCATCGGCACCTGCGGCCGGGAAGTGGCGACCGGGGCTTAGGATGGCTCTGGAGGGAAGCTTGCACTCAGCCGGATACTTGAACGGTCCCTAGCTCATCTAGCGGGCAGTCCGACCGGCATTGCCGGCGGGGCTGGTGACAAGGCTGGACCACCCTTTGCCCACTATCCGATGACTCGCTCTCGCTCTTTGGTGCGCATCCTCTACCCCGGAGCCAACCGGTGGGGACAGTACAGCGCTTGTCCTACCGCAACTCTTGCAGCGGATCCGGCGAACGACCGGAGGCGAACGACCGGAACGCAGGTCTTGCGGGCACAAGTCCCGTGGCCCACCAATAGACCGCAGCAACCGGGACACCTCTTCGGCAAGGAGTCCTTGTCGCGTCCGCAAAGAGCGTCCACGATGCCCATTAAGGTCCTTTCTTCGTTGGGAGTGGCCGAAGAAAGCTCGCGTCGCTTCCAACGCCTCAAGTCAGGAAAACACAGACCGGCCTTTTCCACCAGCGGCAGACGGTCATCTGGGGTGCTGTCGGCAGCATCAAACGGCTACATGGGCCTGATTCCTATGGCCAAGTACAGCTCGGAGGCTAAATAATTCATATTTAAGGCATGGATTAGATATATGAGGGAGTTTAATTACGGATCAAGTAGCGAAGGAATCCAAAGACCCACGACGAAAGGACTAGTTAGATCAGTCGTTCGTTCAACCAGACCTCTGATATCTGCAATAAACACTCATGTTAGACGTCGCATTCTCTGCAACTTTTTTGCTGTCGTCTCCTGACAATGGATACGACATCCGTCCGCACAGACCCATCTTCATAGAATAGGCCAGTCCCCACATTCTTCAAAAAACACCTACGGAGGACAACACATGGCGGATCGGGTTAGTCGGCATATTGAGGCTTTGGAAAGCTTCCTCCGGGAAAGAGATTGGAGTATAGCAGATCAAAGAGATATAGAGCATGGCCGCCAGGTGATTGTCACGGACGGAAGTGCAAGAGTCCCGATCAACTTCTTCAATACCGGTAGCATTGTCGTTCAAGGTAGGCCCTGCGAAATGAAGCATGCGCTCACCGAATGGACAAAGCACATCCGGGAATCGGGACCTGGTTCACCAGCCGCGATTGGCCAGCCGGCTCTCACTAACAGCTCTGTCACATACCATGTCTCGCCGCGTGATATTGAGAGGATACGCCAACTCATATTGGAGTTGCCCGGTACTGCAATCGAGAAAGCTGTCAAAGGGACGGGAGAGGTCTATCGGGTTGAAGCGCATCATCACGGGCACAGGGTGACAATTACAGCGTATAAGTCCGGTGCTTTGCTGTTGCAAGGGCTTGCCGGTGCGTACTTCGATACGGTGCGTGACACATTGGATGAACATCTAGCCGAACCATTTGTCCAACACGCTACCCGCCTGGTCGTCGGAGAAACCGAGCGACGCACCGTTTCTTCCTACTTGAACAAATCCGAAGCTGAGGATGAGGCCCGGCAGTGGTTGTTGGAGCAAATGGATCAAGACGTGGTTGATTTCATGTATGACAATGATCGACGAACGCTGCTGGCTGCCGCGGGCGTTAGGAACGCTTTTGCCAATACAGGCGTGCAGTTGCCTGACTACTCCGTCGTAGTCATGCCTTTTGCCAAGACATACGAGGGCTTTCTGCTCAAGCTAGCGGTTCATTTAGGTCTGATCACAGAAGAGACGTTGCAGGAGAAATCCAAAGAGATCGAGATCGGGAAGTGGATTGACGCTATCCAACGTCGCTTGCCCGATGCCAAACGGTACGGAGATATTGCAGTTGCCTTACGTAACGCCTGGCAATGTCGGCATAAGAGCATTCACTCTGACTTTCATCACCCTTTCGGCATACTTCAGACGATCTCTGACGCGGATCAGGAGATAGCCAGCATCCTTCGTGCTATGAAACGGGCCCATCATGTCTTTGTACGAGAGGGCATCAGACTTAAACCTGAACGAGACGCTGAACCCGCTGTCGGATTCCGGATGGCTGATCGGCAAAAGCGGGAGCCTATCGCCACTCGGACGTCGACGGCATCCCTGGCTAGAATTGGCGTTGATGAATCTGGGAAGGGCGACGTCTTTGGCCCGCTTGTAATAGCCGGTGTAGTCGTGACGGAAGAAACCGAAACAGAGTTGTTCGAACACGGAGTCCGTGACAGCAAACAGCTATCTAACGACAAGGTTCGGCGTCTGGCACATCTGATTAAGAGGAAGTATCCCTTTGAGGTGCTCGTGCTAGATCCGCCGGAGTACAACACAGCCTACGAAGAGCACGGTCGCAACCTGAACAGCTTGCTGGCATGGGGGCACGCACGAGTCATTTGCGACCTGACTCGGCGTGAGTCCGTGGACAAGGCTGTTTCTGATCAGTTTGGTGACGAAAGCTTGCTTATCAGGGCTCTGGAAGCCGAAGACTGTCAGATTTATGTGGAACAGCGAACGCACGCGGAGAACAGCGATGTAGCTGTGGCTGCCGCTTCGGTTATTGCACGGGCTGAGTTTTTGGACGCCATGGAGAAATATGCCAGAAGATACCGCATGGCAATCCCTCGCGGCGCTTCGTCATCAGACATTAAGAAGACTGGCAAGATCATCTATCGGCGATGGGGACTGTCGGGTTTGCGGGAGATCGCAAAAATGCATTTCAGACCTGTACAAGAAATCTTATCCGAGGTAGAAAAATGAGCTACTCACGAGAGTTCAACTATCAAGATGAACGTGCGGAGCGTGCCAGAAAGCTACGGAAGGAATCCAGGTACGCCGAGGCGCGCGAGGAATTCAAGCACATATGGGAAGAAAACCCAAATCGGTATGTGGGTTGGCAGTATGCTCAGTGTTTGCGTAAACTCGCTCGCCTAGAGGAAGCGGAAGCTGTAGCCAAAGAAGCTCTGGAGAGATTCCCTGAAGATGTTTATACGAGAAGCGAAATGGGATGGGTAGTCTATGCGAAGTATTTCAAACCCGCAGTAGAGGCCCATGATCTGGGCGGTGCTATCCGGGCAGCGAATCAAGTTCTCTCATATAATTCTGACGTATTGGCGTTGGCCAGGGTGGCCTTGGATGTGATGCGAGTTGCCAAGACGCGGCGAAAGTGGCAGGTTGTCCTTGAGTGGGCCGATCGACTGAAGCCTGAGAACCTCGGCAACGAGCCAAGGGAATACGATGGGAAACGAATGCCATCCGATCTTGAGAGATGGTATATCCTTCGGGCCAGTGCTCTGTTGGCATTGGAGCGCTTCAACGAGGCGCGTCAGGTTGCCCTTGAGGGGTTAGACGTCTTCCCCGGGGACTCGCCCTATGATGTTCATCTGCGTCGAACAGCCGCTCTGGCATCGGGTCGTTCCGGGCATACGGAGGGTGCAATAGCTGAAATGCGCCAGTGGCTCGGTCATCGTCGGGCCGACTGGTATATGAAAGCTGATCTGGCTGAGCTTGAATGGAGAGCCGGGAATCTCTCCAAAGCTTATCGGCTGCTATGTGAGGCCGTCCTCAGTTCGCCTCAGGCTGAGGAAAGCAAACTTGGTGCTTTCGCGACTCTGGTGCGCGTCGCCCTGGATCTTGGCAAGCTCGATGTAGCGGCGGCCCATGTCGCCTTGGTCAGGATGATCCGATCGCTGAACGGTTGGAGAATCCCTGCGGAAGTAGAGCAGTATGAACAACGGATCCGGACAGCATTGGCAAGGGCAGATCAGAATGCACCAAGCATACCGGATGACATCTCGGAGCTTAGAGCACTGTGCCGTCGTTATTGGCAGGAAGGTATATATTGCGGTATGCCGCGTTATCAAGGTACTATCAAGCCTTATCCCAACGGTCGGGGATTTGCCTATATCAAGCGTGACGATGGCGGGGAAGACGTCTTTGTTCTGGTTCGAGACCTACCTGTAGATGGCAATCAGCCGGGCTGTCGCGTGGAGTTCACTCTTGTTGAGAGCTATGACAAGAAAAAAGAGCGGAATTCAGTCCGAGCGGTCGGCATTCGCCGCATCGACAACAGAAGCTGACAACCAGGCCTCACTCTGTATCATGCTGTGGTTGCGTTGGCTGAGGGCGTCATCCAAGACTCTCCGTAGTTGTTCAAGGCCGCCTTTGTCCACTGCCTACCATAGGGCCACCTGGGCTGACATGCTTGGACGCGTGGTAGCGATCAAGCACGAGCAATCTTGGGAATGGAAGGTTGGCTTCCTCCGTAGTTGGAAAGCCGTCTGGCATACAGCTGCGATAACCCAAAACACACTGGATCGATGCTGTCTGTGTCGGTGAGACGGGGCCGAGATCGTGTTCAACCCGTACCGGTTCCTACAACCACCACTTTGGGCCGTGGACTCCGTTAATCCCTGCATCAAAAAAGGTCACGTAGCGATGGCTCCTTGGGCGTACTCTGGCCCGATCAGCGTGGGCAGGAAAATGTGTGGAGTAACACCTGTCTTCTCGTCATACTACGAGTTGGCGTGAAGGCGGCAAGGTAGCAACCAAAAGCTTGGGGACTTGTCTCATCTGCCCTGAGAAGCCTTTTACATGATCCGTCTGTCTCTGTGCGCCAAGGCCTGGTGTCGGATGAGGCTATCGAGACCATCGGTAGCCCAGTGCATTGTTACGCTGTGGCCGTCCGTGTCATCTTGCTACTGCGGTCGGCATCCGTCTCGCATGGGGAGTCTTGCCGGATGATCATTGGCCGCATCGCCTCATCATAGACAAAACCGATCACCATGAGCTCGGGTATAGCGATCCTGTCTGATCATTTCGTTCAATCGTGACGCAGTCTGTCGGGTGCCGGCGAGGCAGACGGCGACTATGAAGCTCGACGTTGGCTGACAGGTCAATATAGCAGCGTTCGGCGGTGAGAGAGGTGCTTGGCGACGTCGTTGTTGCCACAGCCATCCTGGACCGGCTGCTCCACCACAGCCATGTGATCAACATCCGCGGTGAGAGTTACCGTCTCCGAGAGAAAAAACGCGCCGGTCTTATGATCGGTGCACAGTCCGGATCGGAGGTGACCCAAGAAGCGAAAACAACATCCGAATGAGTTAACCGGGGGTGGGTCAATTTCCAATCGGCGCCAAGTGGGTCAATTCAAAACCGGCGTTGACACTGGCAGGGATATGCATCCGGGGCGCTGACGAGTGCGAGTACAGGCTAGCCTGGGCTATGATGTGTGCCTTTAGGGGGCGGGCTATCTTGAGCCGGACAGGACCTTAAGTGTTAGTGCGAGCCATCCCAGGGTTGATGCCAATCGGACTGCTCGTCACGCCGTGTTGGCAACCGTGGAGGAGGTGTTACTCTAAACTGCGTATTTCGCCATCGACGCCAATGGCCGGGGCCGCTTCTGCACTCAGACAGGCCCCGCGTCGACGTTGATTTGAAATCGTCGCTGATGGGCAAACAGGTCCGCCGCGTCCCGCTTTCGGGATCACACAACGCCACGGATGAAAACAGCATTCTGTTGCCGGTGTAACCATGGGGGGTAGTATTGTCCTTCTTCCACAGAACGGGGGTCTGGCTGATGGCGGAAAGCAGTGTCAATATCCGTCGAGTCGAGCTGGGTGATGCATCCGATTTGCAAAGAAAATGCTATCCTATGAACACTTTGGAGCAGATAGATGAGATGGTGCGCCATAGCCTGACACAGACAGCCGCAGGTGTTGGGGCCCATTTTGTCGCAGAGATGGACGGTTCAGTAGTGGGAACCGTCTGTTTGGAGGTTCAGCAACACGACTTGCGCAGGCACAGAGCTACCGTAATGGGGTTGGTTGTGAGCGAGGCCTACACCCGAAGAGGTACAGCGCGGCGATTAATACAGGTTTGCCGTGAAGAAGCCGCGAGGCTCGGTTGTACCATTTTGGAGATCAGCTGTCGAGCCGGTGAGCCTCCGGAGTTTATCTATCCACGTTTGGGCTTTATGGAGTACGGGAGATTGCCGAGAGGGTTGAAGGAGAGCTGGGGAGACGGACGAGAGTTCGATGAGGTCTTATTCTACATGCTTGTCGATAGCCAGTGAAGTGCCGGCAACAGAGACGAAGGTCAGTTGGGGATTGACCTTCACGACCGTTCCCGGTCAGCGAGGGTCGTTCATGTGCGGCGCCAGTAGCAAGGTAAACCACCCTCAGCTCGTCTGTTGCTGTACAGCGTCTAGCGGTTGAAAGACTACTTGCCACAGACCATCCGGTGATTGTAAGAGAGACCGAAGACTCGCGGGAAGCTGTCGGGTGGGATGGCTCAAAGATCTATGAGAAGTCCTTGCACCGGAACTGCTTATATTACACCGTACGCAGGCGCGACGGCACTCTGGTAGGCTATGTATCGGTCTTCAGTGACGGAAGCGCCTATGCTTTCTTGATCGACTTAATAGTGGTCATTGATGATCCGCAACGCGCCGGTATCAGATGCATCCACGTCCCTTTTGATGATGTACCCACGGACGTATGTATTCCGTGTGTTGAGCTGCGGCATTGTCGATTTTAGGTATGGACGACCGTCAGAACAATGCGGGGATTAGGCGGCTCCGGCCCGAATCCGGCTCTCAGCGGCCGAACGTAAAAGAAAAAAGCGGTGGATCCTCTCCGCCGCTCACAGACTCCTGCTCAAAATAGGCACTGGCAAAGCCCGCCCCTGTGGGTAGAGACAATTGTATGTATAATATACCGGTCAAACACCAACGTATCAAGAGATTCAGCGCAAATTGATGAGTGATCCAGGCCGGCCCGCCCCTGCATCCGGGCATGCAGACACACTGGGCCGGGCTTTCCTTTCTGGCCCGGTCTTGGTAGTATTCTCTGTGTTTCCGGGAAAGGGGGCAGTTGATCTTGGCACAGATCGAGCTGCGAAACATCCGTAAGATCTTCAGCATTTCCGTGCGACCCGAAGGACGATTTGGTGTCTTGCGGGGAGCCTTATTTCGCCATCGGAAGATCATCCAGGCACTCGATGGCATCACGTTCGACATCGAAGCCGGAGAGCTGGTGGGATACATCGGCCCTAACGGTGCCGGGAAATCGACCACCGTCAAGATCATGAGCGGCATTCTGACTCCGGAAGAGGGCACCTGTCTCATCATGAATCGCGTTCCCTGGCGAGAGCGTGTTCGGCATGTATCTCGGATCGGTGTGGTGTTCGGCCAGCGCACCCAACTGTGGTGGGATCTGCCGGTGCGGGACTCCTTTGACCTGTTGAAAGACATCTACAGTATACATCCGACGGATTACAACAAGCGCCTGAAGGAGTTGGCCGAGTCCTTGGATCTCGGGCCGCTTCTGACGACCCCGGTGCGTCAGTTGTCCCTTGGCCAACGCATGCGTTGCGAGATAGCTGCGGCTCTGCTGCACAGCCCTGACATCCTCTTTCTGGATGAGCCGACGATCGGGTTGGATGCCGTGTCCAAACTAGCCTTGCGCTCTTTCTTGAAGCGGGAAAACAAGGAAAAGGGGATTACCATGATCCTGACCACCCACGATATGGATGATGTGGAATCTCTATGCAGCAGAGTGATGGTCATCGGTCACGGCAAGCTGCTGTTTGACGGCCAGCTCCAGCGGCTGAAACAACTGTACGCTCCACTGCGCAGCATACGGGCCGTACTGACAGAGCCGGTAAGGGAGTTCCATTTAGACGGCGCGGAGAGTATCCAGGTCGACGGGAATGTCTGGACGGTGCTTTTCGATCCGCAAAAGGTGGGCGCTCACGTTATGGTGGAGCGTTTGGCACACTCTCTTCCTTTGCGGGACGTTGAAATACGTGACCAGGATATCGATGAGATAATCGCTGCGATGTATCAGGAGATGCAAATATGAGATCGTATGCCTCATCAGCTCTATCAACGGCGCGCGCTTGTTTTTCGCTGTTTCGCATCAAGACAGCGGAAGGATTCCAATATCGTTTGGCCTGGATTTCAGGTGCCACAGTCGGCATCTTCTGGGCCTTGATAGAAATCACCGTGCTGGCGGTCTTCTACAACTACGCCGAAAACAAGGAAGCGGGGATGATGGCCGGTCTGACCCTGAAACAAGTGGTCACCTACGTTTGGGTGGCTCAGGCGGTATGGACTATGCAGCCGATGAGCATTGACAGCGACATTTTGGGCAAGATCAACAGCGGTGACGTCGGCATTGAACTGTGCAGGCCCATTGATCTTTATTTTCATTGGTTTGCCAGGATAGCGGCCGGCAGACTGGCTCCGCTTTTTTGGCGGGGTTCCCTTACCTTGCTGTGCGGCATGCTGATGCCGCCCGCGTATCGGCTCTCATGGCCGGCATCATTGCCGAGTCTTTTGTGGACCGTTGTTTCCTTAGTCTGCGCTTTCCTTCTGTGCACGGCTTTGGGGGCCTTTGTCACTACGGTGCGTCTCAACATCGCTTGGGGCGACGGCCCGGTTTACATGTTTATGTTCATAGGCAGCATACTGTCGGGAGCGACTCTGCCTTTGCAATTGTGGCCGGAGTCATGGCAGAGGTTTTTATTGTGGCAGCCTTTTGCGGGCCATATGGACATTCCCATTCGACTGTACATCGGGAGCATGCAGCCGGGCGAGGCTCATGGAGGCGTACTGCTGCAGGTGGCCTGGATTCTGTTTTTTGTTGTCGCCGGAAAGCTGTTGATGGCCAGACGACTGCGAACGATCGTCGTGCAGGGGGGATAAGCCATGAATGATCTGCGGCTCTACGTCAAGTATCTGCGTCTGCACTTTCTGGCCGGGCTGCAGTACAAGGGTTGGCCCTTGATGATGTTACAGGTGTTGATTGTCGTCATCAGTGAGCCCATTGGCGTGATTCTTCTTATCTCTCGTTTTGGCCGTGTAGGTGATTGGTCGAGTGAACGCATCCTACTTATCTATGCCTTGGCCGTCACCGGCTTTGGAATGGCGGAGACCTTTTGCCGCGGTTTCGACTACTTCCCGTGGCGCATGATCCGTTCCGGCGATTTCGATCGACTTCTGCTGCGACCGAGGTCGTTGTTCGTCCAGGTAGCCGGCTCGTTTTTCCACATTCACAGAATCTCTCGCGTTGCAGGCGGGGCAGCTATCACTCTCTGGTGCTTGCACAGACTAGGTGTGCAGCCGACGGCGCTGAATGTCCTGGTTCTCGTACTGGCACTTGCGGGAGGCTGTCTGGTCTACAGCGGAGTCTTTGTGCTCACATCGGGACTGGCATTCTTCACCATCCAGGGGCTGGAATGGATCTACATCCTCACCAATGCCAGCTATCAGGTGACTCGCTGTCCGATCGACTACATGCCCTGGCTTTTGAGGCGCTTTTTCACCTTCGTTCTGCCGATCCTGGTCATCAGTTATTTGCCTGCAGCCGCTGTATGCGGTTGGGGTCGCCCGTATTGGCAAGGACTGCTGGCGCTTCCTGCAGGGCTGTTGTTCCTGGCTTTTTCCAGGATAGTCTGGAGGATTGGCGTAAGGCATTACCAGAGTACGGGGAGTTGACTAGATGATCCGGTGACCGCAAGCCCATTGCTTTAGTGGTGGGTCAGGGCACCGATGGTCAAGCAGGTGCGTTGGCTGCGGATTGTGTTCGCATATCACGGCTTGAACGGACAGACTGGCTTGATGAGCTTACCATTGCTGTCGGTGAGCTTCACAGTCGAGCAGTTGCGTCCTTTTGGCGGACTGCCCAGCGCAGGAGTATTCGGCTCAAACCGTCAAGCATGATGTGTTGGCACGATTCGGATAAGCTTCACGTCCACAGTGCGGACGCCATAGTACAATCGTTCTACGCTGCGTTGAAACCCGGGCGAGGACGGCGCACGACAAAGGATGGTCGTGAGTGCGGTACGGGCTATACGGCGCATATGCGGCGTAGCTCGTGAAGAGCACAAACACGATGAATGAGGGAGGATCTCACGACTTCAGCCGTAGAAGAACGTCGAAGTTGCGGTCTGATATCAGTCTCTCAGGATTCCCGAAGCAGGCTCATAGGTCGCTGCGCGGCATGCGGAGCTTCCACAGTGCCGCGTCGCTTTTTCCAGGGGATGAACAGCGTTGAGGGAGCCGTCAGCGGTGCTTGTCACCGGTATTCAAGCTGCGGGCAAATCAACGGTGGGCCGGATCTTGGCCGAGCGTTTCGAACGAGGAGCATTTGTCGAAGGCGATTTGATGTGGAAGCTCATCGTCTCAGGTCGTGTTGATATGACACCCGATCTGGATCCTGAAGCCATACGGCAGCCTCAACTCAGGTGCCGAAACGGAGCAATGCTCGTAGATTCATTGGTCTTGGCGAGATTCACCGCTGTTCACGCCGACATTGTCCTGGCGGAGGACTTGCCGCGCTATACAAAACTGGTGCGCTCCCGGCCGCTTCGGATTTGTCGTCTTGACACCGGATGCCGATACCGTGGTCCGTCGTGAGCAGGAACGGGGCTCAAGAACTTATCGAGACTGGATGACCGACGAGGCCGACTTGAAAAGGGCCGTTTGTTGTTTCCATAGGTGGCTTGAGGCGACGCCGCGAATAGGTCTGTGCATTGATTCTTCTGCGCAGACGGCTGAAGAGACCGTGGATGAAATCCTGTCCCGTTGGGATGAGGATTTGGTTCGATAAGGTCCTATCAGAAGGCGCCGGCCGCTAACGTCTGCGGCGGTATGCATATGTGTTGTGGGCCCATCGCTTCAGACGGCGCGTCTGCTGGTGGACGATGTATTGCATCAAAACAGAGGGGAAGTGACCGCCGCGGGCGAATTGATAGTCCGTGTTGTCAGCGCCCAACGATGCAGCTATTTTGCCTGCAGACACGGCGCAGAGGTAGATATGGAGGAGAAGCGATGGCAAGGGCAGATCGTTTTATGGTTCTCGTTGTTTTGGCAGTCTTGTTCGGCCTCAGCGCCGCCGGCCAGGCCCGGATTGCTCGCAACATGGAGGCCATATCCGAAGTGCGGGCCGGTATACGTACTGAGGCCAATGCTGTGTGGTGGGGCTTTGATCCGGAGGACGCCACGGACTCATTGCAGGCGGCCATCGACTCCGGGGTCTCTAGGCTGATCATACCTAATGTGGGCCAGGAGTGGGTTGTACGTCCGCTCACTTTGCGCAGTAACCTTGAGCTCATTCTGGAAGAAGGCGTGGTTATAGCGGCCAAGCGCGGCGAGTACCATGGCCAGTATGATTCGGTCTTCAATGCCACGGACGTGGACAGTCTAATCATCCGCGGCTACGGGGCTACGGTCCGCATGAACAAAGAGGACTACATGTCGGCTGAGTACAAGAAAGCGGAATGGCGCATGGGCTTTAGACTCTTGAGCTGCCGCAACGTTGAGATCCACGGCGTGACCGTCCGTGATACCGGCGGTGACGGTATCTATCTGGGGCGCTCCTCCAGCGGTCGGCCGAATGAGAATATCGTTATCCGGGATGTCGTGGCGGACAACAACTACAGGCAAGGTATCAGCGTGATCACCGCCAAGAACTTGCTGATAGAAAACTGTGTCTTCAAAAACACCGGAGGCACTGCTCCGTCGGCCGGCATTGATCTGGAGCCTAATCGCAGTGATGAGTCTTTGGCAAACATCATCGTTCGCAACTGCGTGTTTGAAAACAACGACGTGTTGGGGATACATATGTATCTGAACTACCTTACAGGTCCGGTCGAAGTCTCCGTCCTGTGGGAAAACAACATCGTCCGGGGTGGAGAGTACGGTCTGCATGTGCGGCGTGTGCATCCGAACGGACCATACGGTCGGGTTGTGTTTCGAGGCTGCATAGTGGAGAACACTCGGTTCAACGGCATCCGGGTGCGCAGCGTGGATGCCGACGCCTTGGACTTGATCTTTGAAGACTGTCTCTTGATCAATGTGGCCACCGAGCCCACGCAAAGTGAGTTCGGCCGCCCACTGTTTTCGCCTATCTCGGTGATTTCAGAGATCTCAGACCCCGCCGATGAACAGATGGCCTCTCGGGTCGGGGGTATCACCTTCAAGAATGTGGTCGTGGTCGACGAGCGGGAAAGACCGGTCTTGGCCGGTATTCCTGAGTACAAAGAGGCTTTGAAGGCTTTCGCCAACATTTCCGGGGGGATTTTTGTACATAATCCTTTCGGAGCCTGGGCTGAATGGGACGGTCCGACCGAAGACATAGATCTGAGACTACAGGCCATTGCCGAACCTAAGGCTTTTCATGCTGAACTACTCGAGCGGTTCGAAAAAGGCCGGGCCGCGGCCCGTGATGCGGCTTACAGTTGGCCCGCCGCCCGTTTTGATATCCCCACCGTTGGCGGCGTGCAAGGCGTGGTGGATGTAGGCGTCCGCTTGAGCAATGTAGATCCGGAATCGGTGAAACAGGTGGAGATTCGCCTGAACAATGATCTCATCTACTCCGGCTCAAGCGCTCCCGACATCGGTCAGTTGTTGGTCGATACCCGCACGTTGCCGGACGGCAGACACACCTTGACGGCCACCATAGTTGTGGATGACGAATACGTAGACGAAATCCATGACCGCATCAGCTTCATGACCCGCAATTTCTGGGTTTTGCACGACGAACTCAACGCGCCCAGAGAGGTGGGAGGATGGTTCGGGGTTATCGATCTTTCCAGGACCTATGAGGAATCAGCGGGTTGGGAGTATTCCACGGGTCGGGACGATGAGTTCTTCGGCGATATCAGCCGCAAGGTCAGAAAAGCTAACACCGCCGAGTATTTGGTCTGGGAGACGCCACTTTTGGACGAGTTTACGCTGACCGTGTACGTCAAGGATGCGGCCGTCGGCGATATCGTCGAGCTAGCTGTTTCATCCGATGGAGAGGATTGGCAGCCTGTGTCCTACACCGTGACCGAGACCGGGCGGTCGACTCAAGGGTGGCATCGCTTGCTGTTGACCGGCAACGCGGTCGAATACGATGATGTGCAGTTTTTCAAAGCGACTCTCCGCGCCGCGGAGGATCCCGTTGAAATTCAGCTCGGGGAGGCCCGTTTTTCCGGAACGCGACGCCAGGAGTGAGCCGGGCTTGCTTTGGGCCAGACTATGGGTTATCCTGGTGACGAAACATTGAAGTGAATATGGCAAAAGATCGGGGAGCCGGAATCCTGACGCTCGGCTACGGCCCGCGGAGGGAAAGCGCGACCCGGAGCTTTTGCCCTGACCCGAGGGTACGTCCTGGTGGGGAGGGGACAGGTGGCTGATTCTTTTTTGCCGGCTGTGCCATGATCGGCGCGACGTATCCCGTTGCGCCGTTTTTTGTTCTCAACAGTCAAAGCCGAAGGTCCGCATCTTTCGGATCCGGCAATACGCAACAGGCGGAGGCGGTGTCTATGAGCGCGAACACGGAGCAGACCAAACAGCGGCGTTTGGGCGTGATCGGCATTGTGATCGAAGACAGGGAGCACAACGCGGCCAAGGTGAACCAGGTGCTTTCGGATCATGCGGATATCATCGTCGGGCGCATGGGCATTCCCTACCGGATGGAGGGACTTGGGGTCATCAGTCTGATCGTGGATGGCACTACGGACGCCGTAGGGGCCTTGACCGGGCGTTTGGGCAGCATCCGCGGAGTTCATGTCAAAAGCGCTTTGACCACGGTGAGGGTACAAAATGAAGACTGATGCATCATCGGTCCCTTTTGACGTCGCTTTGGAGGCGGTCAACGCAGGTTCCACGAGTCCGAAGCATATTCGGCGTCTGTTGCTGGCCGCTGGCGATGAGCTTGCTGCACTGTTCGAGGTCGCCGATGTCAAGCGTCGGCAGAGCGTGGGCGATGCTGTTCATCTGCGGGCCATCATAGAGTTTTCCAGCCATTGTGTACGCAACTGCAGCTATTGCGGCCTGCGGGTGGGTAACAAGCGATTGGCTCGCTATCGCTTGAGCCCTGAAGAGATCGTGGCCACCGCCCAAGAGGCGGAGCGGCTTGGATATCGCAGCGTGGTGCTGCAGTCGGGCGAGGATATGGGCTTTTCCATGGAGACTCTGTGCGATGTGGTGCGAGAGATACGATGCCATACTGACCTGGCGGTCACGGTGTCGGTCGGGGAGCGCTCTTACAGCGAATACGCTCTATTGCGACAAGCGGGTGCACATCGTTATCTGCTCAAGCATGAGACCGCTGATCCGCAGCTTTATGCCCGTCTGCACGTCGGCCACCGGTTGGCGGACCGGATCGCCGCACTGAAGTCGCTTCGTGATCTGGGCTTTCAAATCGGATCGGGTTTCATGGTCGGCCTGCCAGGCCAAAGCGTGGATGTGCTCGTGGCGGACTTGCGCCTGCTGCACCGGTTGGACGTGGATATGGCCGGCATCGGGCCTTTTATCGCCCATCCGGACACACCTTTAGGACAGGCCGCATCCGGCGATGCGCAGCTGACCTTGAAATGCGTCGCCGTAGCCAGGTTATTGCTCCCTTACGCTCACCTGCCAGCGACCACGGCCCTGGGCACTGTGGCCGTCGACGGCTGGGCAGCAGCTTTGCAGGCCGGAGCCAATGTGATCATGCCGAATTTGACGCCGAAGGCGTATCGCTCTTCGTATGCCATCTACCCCGGCAAAGGACGCAACCTCGAAGAGCCGCAGAGGCAGCGGGCGCAGGTTGTGCGCATGGTGACCGCTTTGGGCCGGACGGTGGCTCAAGATCCCGGTCACTCTTTGAGATGGATGGAAAAATCAAAGGAAGTGTTTAGTGATGCCTATCGATCGTCGGGAATGGGAGTCAGCTGATTTTATCGATGAGGGTGGAATCCGTGACGAGCTGTCGAGGGCGCGTCAAGCGGATTCGGCCGAGGTGGCGGAGATTCTTCAGAAAGCGGAACGAGCCGAGGGTTTGACTCCGTACGAAGCAGCCGTCCTCCTTCATACTGAAGACAAAGAACACATCGAAAAGATGTACTCAGCGGCTCGTCAAGTCAAGGAGCGGATCTACGGCCGTCGCATCGTGATCTTTGCTCCCTTGTACATCAGCAATTACTGTGTGAACGGCTGTCGCTACTGCGGATACAGCTGCCGCCAACCTTTGGCCCGGCGGCGACTCACCCGAGAAGAATTGATTGACGAGGTCCGCCTACTGGAGGCTATGGGCCACAAACGCATCGCCTTGGAGGCCGGAGAAGACCCGGTCAACTGCCCCATTGAATATGTCTTGGAGTGCATAGAGACCATCTATGCCACCTCAGGCGGGCCCCAGGGCAACGGGCATCTCAGCGACAGTATTCGCCGGATCAATGTCAACATCGCCGCCACTACCGTTGCCGAGTATCGGCAGCTGAAGGAGGCCGGGATCGGTACCTACATTCTCTTCCAGGAGACCTACCACCGGGATAGCTACGCACACTGGCACCCTGTGGGACCCAAATCCGATTACGACTGGCACACCACGGCCATGGATCGGGCTATGCAGGCCGGAATAGACGATGTCGGCCTTGGCGTGCTTTTGGGGCTCTACGACTACCGCTTTGATGTCTTGGCGCTGTTGCATCACGCTCAGCATCTCGAACAGCGCTTCGGTGTCGGTCCCCACACCATATCAGTGCCTCGGTTGCGCCCGGCGGCCGGGATCGATATGACGCAGTTCCGGCACCTTTTGTCCGATGATGATTTTCGCCGGGTGGTGGCAGTCATTCGCCTGGCCGTTCCTTATACCGGTATCATTTTGTCGACGCGGGAGCGGCCCGGTTTTCGGGATGAAGTGATCGGGCTCGGGGTCTCTCAAATCAGTGCCGGATCTTCGACAGGCGTCGGGGGTTATCGGCAGGAGCTTGAACATTCGCAAGAGGACAAGCTGTATGAGACGCCGCAGTTTGCCGTGGATGACCATCGCCGTCCGCATGAGATCATCCGCATGCTATGTGCTTCCGGCTATGTGCCCAGCTACTGCACGGCGTGTTACCGGCAGGGACGCACCGGCGATCGCTTCATGCAGCTGGCCAAAACGGGACAGATCCAGAATGTCTGCCAACCCAACGCTCTTTTGACTCTCAAGGAGTATGCCTTGGACTATGCCGATCCGAAGACACGACAGGAGATCGAACGGACCATTGCCCGGGAGATGACCACCATTGCGAATGAAAAGGTACGTGCCCAGGTTGAGGAGCGCCTGAAAAGACTGGAACAGGGAGAGCGGGATCTGTTCTTTTAGAGTGTGGCCGAAGGAGGTCTTGACGGATGCAACAGACGCCACGAAGTCAGCGGCTGCAAATCGCTTTGGTGGGCCGGCGCAATTCCGGCAAGTCGAGCTTGCTCAACGCTTTAACAGGACAAGACGTAGCTCTCGTCTCTGAAATCGCCGGTACCACGACCGATCCGGTGTACAAGGCCGCGGAGTTCCCCCCGCTGGGCCCGATAGTCTGGGTGGATACGGCGGGCCTGGATGACGAGGGAGAGTTGGGCCGGCAGCGGGTGGAGCGAACCTGGGATGTCATTCGCCGCTCGGACATGGTCATTCTGGTTGTCGATGCCTCTTTGGGCGGACTGGAAAAGGACTCCTGGCTGCGGGAGTTGCTCGATCGTTTGCTGGCCGATGAGATGCCCTGCCTGGTGGCCGAGACCAAGGCGGATTTGGCGGATGAGGGCGTCGTCGAAAAGACTCTGCCCGGCGGAGTGAGGCAGGTGAGGGTCAGCGCTCTCACCAAAGCAGGCTTGGACGCTTTGAAAGAGGCCATCGTCCGGACGGCACCTGTCTCTGCCCATCCTGAGACGATCGTCGGAGATCTCGTAGCGCCGGGAGACACGATTATTCTGGTCGTCCATCTCGATGCACAGGCACCCAAAGGGCGGTTGATTCTACCCCAGGTACAGGTCTTGCGCGACCTTCTCGATCATCAAGTCCAGGCTCTTGTGGTCCCGGTCGGGCAATTGGGACAGGCTCTGGCTGCGCTGAAGGATTCGCCGCGCCTGGTGATTACCGATTCCCAGGTTTTCGATCGGGTCGGCGAGATCGTGCCCGATGATGTGCCCTTGACCTCGTTCTCCATCTTGTTTGCCCGTTACAATGGCGATCTGAGGACTCTTGTCAACGGAGTGGATGTCGTAGACCGGCTGCGGCCGGGAGATCCGGTGCTCATTGCCGAAGCATGCACGCATCGGCCGATGACGGAAGATATCGGGCGCGTCAAAATACCGCGGCTATTGACGCGATATATCGGAGGGGCCCCTGAATTCACGTGGTGCAACGGGAATGACTTCCCGGCCGATCTGGAACGCTACCGTCTGGTTATTCATTGCGGGGGTTGCATGATCCAGGCCAAGGAGATGCGCCGACGCCTCAAAGTCTTGGCCGCCGGCGGGGTTCCCGTTGTCAACTACGGAGTCCTCCTGTCGTATCTGCACGGTGTGTTGGACAGAGCCCTATCACCCTTTGATCTGTCTCCAAGGAGGGAATACTCACCCGTTCATGAATCTGTGGAGATGGGCTGCCAAGATTGCATGAACTCAACACTGAAGCAGCCGTAAGGAGGACGGATGTGAGAAAGGCGCGCGTGGCGACGGTATCTTTTGGCCGCGGTCCTGATCCGCAAGCGACGCTGCGGCGGGCCCTGGCTTTGGTGCAACAGGCGGGCGAGGGTCGGCCGGACATCATTGCTCTCCCGGAGGCCTGTTTGAACGATCGAAGATCGGCTCAACGCGTTCCGGGGCCGCTGTCTGAGCTTTTTGCCGAGCAGGCCCGCAAGTACCAATGCTATGTGATTTTGCCGATAATCAAAGAGGAAGAAGACGGTACATTGTACAATGTGGCCCTGCTGCTGGATCCCGCCGGTCAGGTAGTGGGCGAGTATAAAAGATGTTCCCCACCGATTACGAGATGCGCGAGGGCATCAAGCCGGGTACGACGACACCGGTCTTTAACACTCCCTTCGGACGCATCGGCATGGCCATCTGCTTCGACTTGAACTTCTCCGAGGTCATCGAGGGCCTGGCGGCTCAAGACGTAGAGCTGGTCTTTTTCCTGTCCGCCTATGAGGGCGGTCGTCAGCTGCAACGATGGGCGCTGGATTACGGAGTGTATGTGGTTTCGGCTCATCGCGGCGGGGTGGGGATCATCGTCGACAAGACGGGTCACGTGCTGCAAAAGGGCGACGGGAACTACCATCCGGTTGTCATCCGAGATCTGAACATGGATCGGTATATATTCCATCTGGACAACAACCACAGGCAGTTCCCGGCTATGATCGCCAAGTATGGCTCTGCCATCCATATCGATGTCTGTCGCCCGGAAGCCTTTTTTGCTCTGGAATCGCGCTCAACTGAGGTGAGTGTAGCTGATTTGATCCGCGAATTCGGCTTGGAGACCTTCAAGGAATATATGCAGCGTTCCCGAAGGCTGCGGAAGGCTGCTCTGGGTGAGTGAATCGGAGACTTCCGTTTTCCTTTGTTATGGGGATCAGGCCGGCCGCCTCTGCCAGTGCCTGCTCGGTCTCGGGCGGAGTCGGGGGACTGTGAATTCTGATCTGTCTGTCCGACAGGCCGGCTATGATCTCTTCTGTGTCAGCATACCATTGCAAATCGACTCCGAAGGCCTCGGTGAAAAAAGGCAAGGGGATCAAAGTGACGCCCTCGAAAACGAATACGGGAAGCGGCATCGGTAGGTCGGTGCCATTGACCTGAGCCATCGTGGAGCCGAGTTGCATTGTGATCCGTTGCCCGGTGTCGCTCACCGTGACGATGCCGGTCAGGGGGTCATAGGCCGTCTTCACACCCAGCCAATCGGCCATCGACTTGAGAGGGACCAGATGCATATCGCCCAGGCGCCATGTTTCGGCATCGAGCAGGGGCAGATGAGGAGCGACGGTGGCGGAAGCCATCGAAGTGACGTCGCGGATCCCCGTGGGATCGTCTGAAATGACGCGGTCCAACGCCGTAGCCGCCGCTTGGCGCAAGATAGCTGGGTTGTTGTAGTCCGCAGCTGCTCGGGCCAGAGCCGAGGCGGCGTTGTGTGCCAGCGGACCCAGACTTTCCAACACTTCGACGACTCCGAGGCGCAGATCGCTGCGGTGATGATAGTCAAGCAAGACGGAGATCATCTCCGGCACCGCCTCTTGGGCCGCCGGACCCATGGATCCCAAAGCTCTGATGGCCGCACAGCGCAGATCGTGGGTGTTGCTCGCGTCGGTGAAGACTCGAATAAGAGCCGGAACAGACGCCTTGGCCGCCGGACCGATTGATCCCAGGGCAGTGATCGCTGCCAGACGCACGGCGGGGTTTCTGTCATTGATAGCTGTGACGAGAGCGCTGATCACCGAATCATCGGGTCCCAGATCGCCCCATGGCAAGCTTCCGAGTTGTCTTGCCGCCTCGCGGCGGACGCTCCATGTCGGGTCTCGCAATTCCTCCAGCAGACTGTGGATGCTTTGGGCGTCAACTTCCCCATGCCAGATAGGCATGAGTAGGAATACGGTGATGATAAGTCTCTTCAGACGGAGTCGTTTCGAGCGAAAGATGCGCATGTGACAGACCTCCTCGATTGGCTCGAGACTGATGGGGTTTCAGGTTGCATCTTGCTATATCTGGATTTCGTCTGCATTCCGCAAACCCTTTTCGGATTTGCCGGCAATAATCAAAAGAAGTGGTGGATTTGTCGATTCGTGGCGTGTTCAGATGAGGGGGTGATGGGCATTGGCCGGTGCGACACGCAAGGGTCTCGTTATTGTACATACCGGAGACGGAAAAGGCAAGACCACGGCCGCTCTGGGGCTGATGATGCGCGCCTGGGGTCGCGGGATGAAGGTCATCATGCTTCAGTTTATAAAGAACAAAAACGCCAACTGGGGAGAGATCCGGGCGGCCCGCAAGATGGGAGTGGAGATCATTCCCTTGGGGGACGGTTTCGTCTTTTCCGGTGAAGATGAATACAACCGTTCCTTGGCTCTTGAAGGATGGACGCTTTGCAAAGAAAAGATCTTGGCTCCTCCGGAAGCCTACGATATGGTCATTTTGGATGAGATCACTTACGTCATTCACTACAAATGGCTTTCCCTGGAGGAGGTAGTGGACGTCCTCGACAGACGCCCACCGATGCGCCATGTGGTCTTGACCGGACGGCATGCTCCTCAAGGGTTGATCGACTATGCGGACTTGGTGACCGAGATGCGGATGATCAAACACCCCCTTGTCGATCAGGGGATCAAGGCTCAGCCCGGCATTGAGTTTTGAGCGCCGGGGCGAGTTTTACTGTTTGCCCAGACCCATGAGCGAGTAGACGCAGTCCATGTCAAGATGTCGCCTGACGACATCCGCCAGCCGCTCAATAGACTCTTCACTGACTTGACGCACGCATGGGGCGTCCGAAAGAGAGTCTTCAGCCGCCAAGTTGAGATCGCCTATGTAGGGAACAACTCCAACCACCGGCAGGCCGGTACGCTCCGTGAGGAAATCCAGGCCGGGTTGCAGGTAGGTCAAATCCCCCCGAAACTTATTGATAATGATTCCTTTGACGAGCTCCCGCTCATTCGTAGCCAGCAGCTCAAGTGTGCCGACCAACCAAGCCAAGGCGCCGCCGCGGTCGATGTCGGCGACCAATAAGACGGGCGATTGGGTCGAAAGAGCGATGCGCATATTGACGATATCGCCGTCTTTCAAATTCACTTCGGCCGGGCTTCCCGCTCCTTCCAGGACGATGACTTCATATCTTTGCGCCAGGCGCCCGTAGGCGGCCAGGCTGCGATCCAACAGCTCGTCGCGCAGCGAGCGATACTCGCCCCAAGACATGACTCCTCTCGAGCTGCCGTTGACAATCACCTCAGAGTGCATATCTCCGGTCGGCTTAAGCAGGATCGGATTCATGTCCACATGAGGCTCGGTGCGGGCGGCGTAGGCCTGTATGATCTGGGCCACGCCCATTTCGCCGCCTTCGGCAGTCAGCGCTCCGTGGCCCATGTTCTGAGACTTAAAAGGAGCGACGCGATAGCCGTCTTGGGCCATGATGCGACACAAGGCGGTGGCGATTATGCTTTTGCCCACACTCGAGCCCGTGCCTTGGATCATAATGGATTTGGCCGTCATGATCATTCGACCTCCGTGAGATGGGATGTGTCGTTAAGACAACGGATTGTTGCTGCCTCGCCGAACAAATCTACGATGCTCAGGCTGGCATTGTCAAACCTCAGTCGCAGGGCGAGAGAGGGGTTGCCGGCCAACAGACAGACCAGAAGGGCGCGCAAAAGGCCTCCGTGTGTCACCACGGCGATGTGAATGGGACCGTTGGCTCCGTGGATTGTCGCCGCATCAACGAAACGCCGAGGTAACGGACGCACCCGGGCGATAGCATCCAAGAAGCTTTCTCCGTTCGGCGGTGCAAAGCGGAGTGGATCTTGCATCCAGCGGCGGCATCCATCAGGATGGCGCTCATGGATTTCGGGATAGCTCATTCCTTCCCAGTCACCGAATGAGACTTCCCGCAGATCATGACATATTTCAGGTGTCAGTGGGCGTCCGGCGCAGAGCAGATCAGCCAGCACCCGGGCTCTTCGGGCCGGACTGGTGTAGACCGCATGCAGAGGCAAACCGGAAAGCCGTTCGCTGAGGGCCTGAGATTGGCGCCGACCGCGGGGACTCAAAGAGCTGTCGCGAGATCCTCCAAAACGTCCGGCGCGATTGTCCTCGCTTTCTCCGTGACGCAGCAGATAAAGACGTAGTTGAATGGGCTTGTGATCTTTTTTCATGACGCACCTACTATCACCAAGGCCAATAGCACGGCTAACTCAACAAGTGTGCATGTGGCTCCCAAAGTGTCTCCGGTGAGGCCACCGATCTTTTTCGTTGCGTATCTGCCGAAGAAGAGGGCGACCATCGGGACCGTCATCATGACCGATATAACGAAAACGTAAGGGTGGGCTGAGATCTGCCGGCCGCCAACCAAGAACACGGCGATGACGGTCATGATCCAGGTCAGCGTCGCCCAGAGCAGATGGCGAGGGCGAAGATGCGTGGCGTACAGCCCGCCCAGGCCGTCTTTTCTGGCTGGTGGTTGGGTTTTGGCCGTCAGGACGAGCGACCAGCGACCGGAACTCAGGGCCAAAGGCAGGGCCAACGGCAGCCATCCTTCTTCCAGCAGCGTCCACAGGAGCGACCATTGCATAAGCAAAGCGACAACTCCGGCGGTCACGCCGTGCACTCCGACGCGACTGTCGCGCATGATCTCCAGTCTGCGCTCCCGTGTTCGGCCGCCGTAGAAACCGTCAGCGGTATCCATCAGCCCGTCGAGATGAAGATTGCCGGTCATGACTGACAAAAAAGCTACGGCCATTACAGCGGTAACCGGGGCCGGAAGGCGAAGTGCCAATCCGGTGGCGCAAGCGGTCACCAAGGCGCCGAGCAGACCGCCTACCAACGGATACCAACCCATGGAGCCTACCAGATGGGATTCATTGATCGGGCCTGATAGGTCGATTGGCAGGCGGGTGAGAAACTGAACGGCCAAAGCGGGGTAGTACCAGCCCGGTACTCTGTTTGCTTTGTCTGACTCTGCATACATGGTCGTCTCCTCCCGGGTTGTCGATCAGGCGGCCGTATAGCATCCGAGGAGCATGGCCGCCATGGACAATACGAACGCGGTGATGACCGAGGCGATGATCATGATCTTCACTGCCTGAGAGATGTGGTCTTTGGTCAAGGGTTTCAGTCCCTCGCCTAGCACGGCTCTGTGTTCCGGAATCCCCTGATAGAAATTGAGACCGCCGAGCTCGATGCCGAGCGCTCCGGCCACAGCGGCTTCCGGTATGCCGGCATTGGGACTGGGATGCTTGCGGGCGTCCCTTAGGATGACTCGCCAGGATCGCCAGGGATTTCGGCCGACCAATATGGCCGCTAAGGGCATGATTGCCCCGGCCAGGCGTGCCGGGATCCAGTTGGCCATGTCATCCAGCCGGGCCGAGGCCCATCCGAAATGGAGATAAGTCTCGTTTTTGTGACCGAGCATGGAGTCCAGTGTGTTGATGGCTCGGTAAGCCATCGCTCCCGGGGCGCCGGCCAGCAGAGTGAAAAACAGGGGAGCGATGCAGGCATCCACCGTGTTTTCGGCTACGGTTTCCACCGCCGCCCGGGCGATCTCCGCTTCACTCAGTCCTTCGGTATCGCGGCCTACGATCTCTGACACTCTCCGACGGGCGGCGACCAGATCCCCGCTTTGCAGAGGCCTCAGCACGCCATAGGCCGCCTGAGCCAATCCTTTGGCGGCCACCGTCGTTGAGGCCAACCAGGCGGCGGCGAGGAATCCGACCCACGGATGTATGGCACTGCACACCATGACGATCAAAGCGGCGACTACAGCACTGATGACCGGCACGGCTATGGCTACGACCAGACCGCGTCGTCGTTGTCGTGAGGGTGAGTCAAGCGATCTGCGCAGTCTCTTGTCAAGGAGACTGATCAGTCGGCCTATTAGAATGACCGGATGAGGTAGGGAGGCAGGATCACCTACCGCGGCGTCGATGAGCAAGGCCAACGAGACTAGCGCGGCTTTGATCGGCCACGTCGGCCATAGGGAATCAGGCATCGGATTCTTCGTGCTCCTTCATATCTCTCGTCAGGAAAGCCGACGCGCAAGCCTGCTGCAGGCGTTTGAGCTCCACGGGAATACCGGCCACGCAGAAGAAGACTTCGTTGGCTGCGGCCGCGACGCGCTGATTGGCCCATCCGGCCAAGTCCCGAAAAAGCCGTCCCAGCGGATAGGCGGGCACGACACCCTGGCCTACTTCGTTACTGACAATGACTACCAGACCGGGAGATCGTCCGGCTGCTTCTATCAGGGCATCGACCTTCTTGAGGCATTCCTCTTGCAGCGTGGCGGGCGAAAGCCCCTCTTTTTCCAAATCCATCAGGCAGTTGCTCAGATACAGTGTGAGACAATCGATGAGATAGGCCCGCTGGCAAGTCTCGTCTATGATCTCATGGACATCGCCGGGAGCCTCGATCGTCGTCCAATCCTTGGGCCTTCGTTGTTGATGGCGTATGACGCGCTCTCGCATCTCGTCGTCAGCCACCCGTGCCGTGGCTAAGTAGGTCACCGGCAGTCCGGATTCGGCCACCAACTTCTCGGCCACGGCGCTCTTGCCGCTGCGAGCGCCGCCCAAGACGAGGATGAGGCCGCGCCGCGCCTCACTTGTCACGGGTGCTCACCCCCGCTTCCGAAAAGGTAGCCATCTGCGTCAACATATTGACGGCGGCTTCCAAAAGCGGCAAGGCCAGCACCGCACCTGTTCCTTCACCCAGACGCATATCAATATGCAACAGCGGGCTCAACTCCAGATGTTTAAGCATAATGGCATGTAACGGCTCTTGCGACAGATGCGAAGGTATGAGGTAGTTGCGGACGGCCGGACAAAGATGGACCGCCACCAGCGCCGCTGAGGTGGAGATCAGACCGTCGATGACGACAGGGCGTCGCAGATGCGCCGCTTGGATGACGTATCCGGCCATGGCGGCGATCTCCAGACCGCCTACTGCGCACAAGACATGAAAAGGCTCCTTCGGATCAGGGGCGTGTCGCTCGAGGGCTCGCTCGATAGCCGATATCTTCCTGAGCAAGCCTGAGTCATCGACACCGGTGCCGCGACCGGTGATCTCGGCCGGGGCGTGGTTATGCAGGGCGCAGACGAGAGCGACGGCCGCCGTGCTGTTGCCGATACCCATTTCACCTACGGCCAGCACTTGAGCTCCGTCGGCGACGACACGGCGAGCGATCTCCATGCCCACCTCTATGGCTGCCGTGGCTTGCTCGGGCGTCATGGCGGGCTCGACGGTCATATTAGCCGTGCCGAAACTGATCTTACGATCGAAAAAGTCATCCTGATTCGGGTCTACGACCAGCTTCTCTTTCACCCCTACGTCGACGACATAGACCCGGGCTCCCATCTGCCGTGAAAAGACATTGATCGCCGCGCCGCCGCGCAGGAAGTTGTACACCATCTGGGCCGTAACCTCCGAGGGATATGCCGAGACGCCTTCAGCCGTCACTCCGTGATCGCCGGCCATCACTGCTACCGCTGCGGGGGCGGCCTTGGGTGTTGATCGACCCTGAATTCCGGCCAGCTGCACGGCCAGAGTCTCCAAGCGGCCAAGACTGCCCTGCGGCTTGGCCAGTGCGTCAAGGCGCTGTTGTACGGCCTTCATCGCTGCCTCATCAAGGGGAGGAATGACGAGTTCACTGATTACGGACGGAATGGAAAACACGTAGTCGCCTCCTATACAAAGAAAACCTCTCATCCTTCGCGGTGAGAGGTCTCATCAGGCCAACGGGCAATACGAAGGCATAGGTCCGCCCCGACGAGCTCTCCTTAAAACCGCGAAGGAGAAGCTGCGCTTGGCGACAGGGCAGGTCTCCTGGCTCCCGGCGTAGACTCTGGAGTGCGCCTTCCCTGCTTGCTTGCAAGTGGCTTCATGCACCCAAATAGCCGGCTACAGTGGCGCGACCGCGTCGGCTCTTGCCCGACTTCCCTATTATCCTTCGGCGACAACCGAAGGCACCCTGTGCCATGTTTTTTTCGTGCGAATGTTGATTCTAGATCGATGCTGGGATCCCTCTTAAAAACCGTTGACGTTCATGGCGGAGGGGTGATGGGACCGGCATAGGTCGGCGCCCGGCACGCGCCTGGGTCACCCTATAAATCAAATAGTCCTCAATAGACTAAAAAGCGCTATCTACCGCAGGAAAAACAAATAACCCACATGAACTATATTATCAATGAATAATCACTAGAGCGCATAGAAGAGGTGGGTTATAGTATGCGGTATTACAGGGATGTGTTGGCCCGAACCGTTTTGGTGTTAATCTGCGTGGCCTGTCTTATGGGTGCTGCCCTCGCCCAGGAGAAGGTAGAGCTTACTTGGTACATCATGCGCAATGTGGAGGAACTCCCGTTTTGGCAGGAGATGGCCGACAGACACATGGAGAAAAACCCGCATGTGAAGGTCACTCTGATGAATGAGGTGAGCGGGGGCGTAGCCAAGCTGACGACCATGATCGCCAGCGGGATCCCACCGGATGTTGTACGCGGTGAAACCAACTGGATGCCCGAGCATGCAGCCAGCGGTTGTTTCGTCAACTTGAATCCGTATATCACACGGGATCGGGCGGAGTTGAAGCTGCAGGAATTCCCGCAGGCGGTCATGGATGCCTTCAAGTTGGACGGTCAGCAATACGCCATGCCTATCGTGGTTTCGGCGTTGGTTTTCAACTACAACATCCCGCGGCTTCAAGAGGCGGGCGTACCCCCTCCGCAACCCGGATGGAACTGGGATGATTTCCTCACCGTGTTGCGACGGCTGACCAAAGAAGAGGCTGACGGTCGCATCACTCAATATGGTGTGAGTATGGATCGGGCTTTAAACCGCGTCCAGACGTTCCTCTTGCAAAATGGTACCGATCTGTTTGATCGGGGCTATCGGACGGTTCTCATCGACCGTCCTGAAAGCGTTGAAGCATTGGATTATGTCCAATCATTGGTCAACCAGCACAGAGTAGCCAGTTGGGGCGGCAACAGTGACTTCACATCCGGTCGGTCCGCGGCCCAGTTGACCGGGCCTTGGCGCCGCGGCGTGCACAATGTGTTGCCGGATCTGGATTGGGATATTGCGCCGCTTCCTCAGGGTAAGAAAGCAGCGTCGTCTCTTTATGCCGGCGGCATCGCCATACTGGCCGACAGCCGTCACCATGAGGAGTCATGGCAGCTGGTGAAGTATCTCACGAGCACCGAGGCCCAACAGATCTGGGCGAAAAACGGTCAGTCGTGTCCGGCTCGTCTGCCCGTCGCCTACAGCAGCAGTTTCCTGCGGGCCGGCGCCCCCGAAAACGCCAGATATTATGTCGATGCCATCAATACGGGCCATCCGGAGCCGTCATTCCCCGGCTGGGCTGACGTCAACTCGGCCCTGTCAAGTGCTTTGGCGCCTGTGTTTGCAGGTACATTGCCAGCTCGCGTCGGGGCCGAACAGGCCAAGGCGGTGGCGCAACCGATTCTGGATGAGATAAACAAGGCCATGAGCAGATAGTATTCGAATCTCTTTTTGCGGCCGGATCGTATTTAGTTGTATTCGATTTATATATAAAAATGAGTTCTCAACAAGGAGGACTTCGGGCGGTGCGTCAGGTACTAATAACTTGGAAGCACAGCGCATGTGAGAGAAGCTCATGTCCCGTCTTAGGAGGAGAGGCATGTCTCTGAAAGAACAGTTGAAGAATTTCGCCTACGAGCTCGGTGCTGATCTGATCGGTTTTGGGGGTATCGATCGCTGCAAGCACGCCCCGCCCATGATGAGCCCTCAGGGCCTGTATCCTGAGGCTAAGACCGTGATTGTCATGGGCATTCATCACCCCGACGCATGCGTGGAGTTGGGCGGTGACAAGCATCCCCAGGATATGGGCCCCTACAGTGTGCAGGGGGTCATGAACAACAAGCTTGATCTGTTGTCTTACTCAGTTGCCACTTTCCTGGAGAAAGCCGGCTACGGGGCGGTGCCTATTGTCTCGAGCAACATCTGGCGCTACAAGCAATACAAGAGGCTGGATGCGGTCTTCGCTCCCGATGTGAGCCACATCTATATGGCCGTCGTGGCGGGATTGTCTGAGATCGGATACAACGGTATATCGCTTACGCCGGAGTTTGGGCCCAGAAACCGTTTCGTGACGGTGATCACCGACGCCGAGATAGAGGAAGACCCTCTTATTCCTCCCGGAACGGTCTGCGACAAGTGCATGTTGTGCCGTGAGTATTGCCCCACGGAAGCCTTGAGCAAGGAGATCGACGGAGAAAAGGTCTTGAAGATCGGCCCGTATGAGTATCGCTTCCCGAACAAGAATCTCTGGCGCTGTGCATGGGGCGAGCATTTCGGAGTGGATCTGGATCTGCCCATTCCCGATGTCGTAACCGAGGAACACATACTCAACCAGGTAGCCAAATACGGCGTGCGGGGCGGAGAGGTCGGTCAATGCCTCAAATTCTGCGTGCCCAGACAGATGCGCGTCTTTGATCGCAGTTTTGCCAGATCGCCGCTGCGCAGACCGGCTATTAGCATCGATCAGTCCATAGCACCGCGGGCCGTGGTGGACCGGATCCTGGCCAAACCTTTCAAGATGGGAATCGATGAGCTCATCGTCACTTCCGCCGCAGAGTTGGCCTCCCGAGGCATCGATCTCGAAAAGGAGCTTCCGGGTGCCAAGAGCGCGGTCACGTTGGGAATCAAGGTTCCTGAGGAGGCCGGGCGGACGGAGTTCATCTCAGGAGCGACGCATCTGGTCAACTTCGCCTGTCTCGATCTGGCGCGGGACTTGGACGCCCTGGGCTTTAAGACCATCACCACATCTCGCGGCACCAGACAAGTGAGCGACAAGGTTGTATCGGGCATTGACGATCTCGCCCATTACAGGATCGTAAGCAACACGGTCATCACCCGCATGGAGCTTGCCCCTCAACGCCGCGGTGACAGCGGATCCAAGCGGACGTTCGATATAGGCAACGCCCGGGTCGATCTCACGGAGCACATCAAGGACTATGCCCGCTCATTGGGTGCCGATCTTGTAGGTGTGGCCCCAACGTCCCGGTTTGCTGAGCTTGCGGAGCAGCTTCGTCCCATCTTCGACGGCGAGGAGATTCTGGTCGCCCGCAACAAGGCGGTCATCTTCAGACCGTGGGATCCGGAGATCACGACGCAGGTGCGGACCGTGAAGACGCCTGAAGACTATCTGCCGGGGGCCAAATCGGTGATTGTGCTCGGCTGGCGTTTGCACTCGGCGGTCTTGCGACAAGTAACCAAGCCGCCCGCGGAAGCCGTCGGACCGTTCGCCTTCCAGACCTACATCACGAACTGGATCAGTCAGATGGCCGGAGTGCGGATGATCAAAAGGCTGGAGGAGTTGGGGTATAGGGCCGTCGCCGTCAGTGACTTGATGAATACGGCCTCCTTTACCGAAAGTCCTCGCGGCCCGCAACCCGATCTGCGTTCGAACCGCTTTGCGGCCTTGGCTGCCGGACTTGGCTACTTAACCGATGCCGGGCATATCGCCACACCTCAGTTTGGGATCAGGCAAAGGTTTATCGCCATCGTCACCGACGCTGAATTGGAAGCCTCTCCTATGTACGTACCCGCTGAGGGTGAAAGACTGTGTGCCGAATGCGATCACATCTGCATAGCGAGCTGTCCCACTCGGGCTTTCGCCGACAAACAGGTCCGTCTGACCTGTGAAGGACATACCTACGTTTTCACCCCGGTCGACGGCAAGCGCTGTGATTGGGCTAAGCGCTATGTCCTGGCGGGCGACAGCGGATCGAAGTACATCGGCTCGGAGGTGGACATTGAAGCGGATGAGATCACGTCCGAGAGCTTGGCCGAGGGTTTGCGTCAGCATGATCCGATCATCAAGCAGCGCTATGTGGTGGCCGAACCGTGTCTCATCAAGTGTCTGTACATCGAAGCGGAGATGAAAGCCGAACCTCAGGCCGTATAGGATTCGGGAAAGCAATAGCAGCCGACGGCAAGATCCCAGCCATCGGCTGCTTTGTTTTGGGCCGACTTCAGATCAGTCGCCTATGCCGTGCTCCATGGCGGATTTGATCTCGTCAGCGGTGAGAGCCTTGTTCCAGACGATGAGATCGTCCATCCTACCTGAGAACGGTCTGGCATCGTCAATGGTGAGACCGACTCGGGCTCCCATGCCCCAATCTTGCATCATAGGCACACCTGTCACCGGTTGCCGGGCGATCTCTTCGCCGTTGATGTAGAGGGCAGCGTATCCTGCCGTGGCACTGTAGACGCCGGCGAAATGCGTCCAGGTGTTCCAGGCGACGACACCGGTTTGCATGTCAAACACGGTATGGGCATTCTCTGTCCTCACCAGCCAGCGATACCTGCCGTCAGAGCGAAGTTCGGGGTGGAAGATCCATGTCCCGTCCGAACCACGGGCGTTGAATATCTCGTGGGTACCAGGCGGAACGTTGACCCAAGCCATAATGGTTATCTCGTCCGTGGGGATGGCATCCGGATCCAAGGCACCGACATCGATGAACGAATAGGGGGTGAACTGGCCCGCTTTGCCCCTCACACCCTCGACGAGCGTGATCTGGCCTTTGATCGAGCCGATACCGGTCTTTCCCGTGGCCTCGACCATCCGGTTTTCGGCGATCTGTTCGAAATCGAAGTACAGGACTACGTTCTCTTTTGACGGGGCGGCCATACCGACGGATCCTAAGGCTAAGGCGACGCACAGTGTGATCAGACTCGCTAGACGCACGAAAATCCTCCTTCCGTATATCACGGTCATTGCCCCCTTGGATCAGTATAGAAGCGAAAACTGTCAAAAGAGGGCAGAGTGACGAATTGCCCATACAGATGCATGCTTCGTCAACTATGCCAGTCATCCTTGTTTGCCTCACGCCGTTTTGGTCTTTTTCTTGGTCGCCAAACGATGGTTGTACGTAATATCAGCGAAAACATGGCATCGTTTAGGTTAAAAACTACAAACACAAAACTAAAAGGTGTTAAGGGCAGAAAAGGATAACATGATGGATGTGAGTGCGGTTGGTTTCCGAATTCAGGCCACCGGTCGCCGGGTCACAGGCGGCGGTCCTTACTTCGCAACCATGATCGATATCGAATTGAGGAAGGGATGACTGATGAGCAGACAAAGCAGGTTACTGATCCGTATACTGTCTACAGTCGTGCTTTTTGCCTTGGCGTCGTTGACTGTCTCTGCCTCCAAAGTCACCTTAACCGTCCTGCATGGGCAGGCCATGTACAACCTCGAGGCCTGGAACCGTTTTCTGGCTGCTTTTGAAGCCGCACATCCGGATATCGAGATCGATCTCATCGCTCCGCCGTGCGGCGAGGCTCAGGACAAGATCGTCACGATGACCGCTACGGGCGTCCCTTTGGATGTGGTCTTCAACAACTGTGTTTCGGACTATCCTACACTGGCTTTTCAGAGCGCTTTTGTGGACTTGACATCGCTTGTGACTCGCGATGAGGCCGAGCTCAACACCAGGGATCTGGTTCCGGGCACATTGGATGCCGTAAGACAACTCGGGCGCATATACGGCATTATGTTTACGTTGTCACCTCCTTTCGGTGTGGCGTATAACGCCCGTCATATCGATGAAGCGGGACTGGCTCGTCCGCCCGTTGCCTTTGATGATCCGGGCTGGACGTGGGAAAAAGCCATGGATTGCGCCAGACATTTGACGAGAGTCAGCGCTGACGGGACTGTCGAGCGTTACGGCTTTGAACCCTCTTGGAACATCTTCGTCCATGCAGTGGCGCAAGGCAGCGACTTCTTTCCCGCGGAGGACTATCAGAACGGGATAGTCTCAAAAGCCACCATCGCCACCGCTGATAACCTCCGCATCGCTAATACGCTGTGGGAAATGCATTTCGAGCGCAAAGTCTCGCCGATCTTGAACACAATGCCCGATGGCACTGCTACTTGGACGGCTTTCGGGCAAGGGCGCATGGGCATGTTCCTGGTTTCCTTGGGTGGCTACAATTGGCCGACTGCGCAAAGCAGTGTCGCCCCTTGGTCTCCCGGACAGCCGTTTGGCATGGCCGGGTATCCCGCTCCCACCGGGGTGAAGCTGACCCGTGTGCCGGGTTGGCGCAATGTCGTAGGTATCAGTCGCAACACCCGAGATGTTGAGACGGCGTGGAAGTTCATAAAATGGCTTTTAACCGGGGCCTATGAGCATCCCGAACTGTTGGTGGCCACCGGAACCAACGGTGTTCGCCTCTCGCATTGGCGCACATTGGCGGCCCGCATCCACGCGGCCAATCCGAATGAATGGGCGATGAGCGCCAACGAACTGGCCGTTTATGTTCAAACCGCCTTGGGCGTCTGGTTGCCCATGCCTTTTCAGACGACCATTTTGGGCTCTTCGGAGATCAACGACATCGTCAACCAGCAGCTCATGCGAGCCCGCAGAAATGAGATCTCTGTAGAAGAGGCATTGAGAGAAGCTCAACGGCTGGCCGATGTCCGGATTGCGGGTATCAGAGCTTCTTTAGGGATTGAGTGACCACCGTCGGCAAACGTGATCCGTGTCCGGCGCAAAGCCGCAGCACGTCCGTATCGCGGCAGACAAAATGCCTCTCGAATAGGATGTCATCGGCTCAGTGCCAGTGGGATAAGAGACGTCCGTTCGAGTCTTGCGTCGAAAAAAAGGGGTGCGCACAGCGCTGGTAACTGGATCCACGCAGAGGAATCCCGTATCCACGCTGAATGGTTTAAGCGGAGAAAAAGATGGCGAAGACATCGACAGCGCGGATACGGGAAGACAGCGACGAAAAAGAGAATCTGGGTCTTGTGGTCCGTGCCCCAGGCGTTTGACTCGTTCGGTTTCCCGGAGCAACATGCATAGCTCAGGATATGTTCGTGTCCGACTGGGGATATGGCTGCCCTTGTGTATACGGACACGCGCCGAAGGCTTCAGTCAGCCCGAAGAGATGGGGAGCCCTCGATGCGCTCTACCTAACGCTTCAACACCCTTCCCGGCAGCTCACCGGTGGGCTGTCCGTTTTCCACCACAGGCCGACCGTTCACGAAAACGGCCCGGATGCCGGTCGCAGGCAGCCACGGCTGAGACCAAGTGGCATGATCTGCGACTTCTGTCTCGGAAAACACCACGACGTCGGCGGCGTAGCCGGGCTTGAGCTGACCGCGATCGCGCAGTCCAAAACGGCGGGCGGTGAATCCGCTCATCTTATAGATGGCTTGGACGAGATCAATAGCCTTGAGCTCCCGCACAAACCGGCGGAGAACTCGGGCGAAGCAGCCATATCCGCGAGGGTGGCCCAGCGTACCGTGATATATGCCGTCGCTGGACACCAGCATGAGCGGATGCGTCAGGGTGCGGACCATTTTGGCCTCCAATTCGGCCGCGCTGCCGCCGTGGTGCATCACCATCAACGCGTATGGATCTTCCTCCACGAGGATATCGGCGGCGAACTCAGCCAGCGGCCTGCCTTCCCGAGCTGCGGCGTCGGCGATGTCTTCTCCGAGGTAACGCCCGGTCTGGTTGGCGACGAACACGGCTCTGCCGCCGTCAGCCAGACGCTCGGCCAGAGCCCGGTCGAGGTCGGCTTCAGCTCGGCGACGAAAATCCGGATCTTGCATGCGGGTAGCTAGTTCGGCGGGATCGCCTAGCTGCGCCCACACGGGGAGTAGAAGTGCGAGGTGTGTGCAGCCCGCGGGGTAGACATACGAGTCAAAGGTGAGGTCGTACTCGGCGGCTTTGGCCAGTAACGGCTCAATGTCCGCTGTCACGAACTCGTGGTTGATGTGTATGGGCACTCCCGCTGAACGACCGACGGTCATCAGTTCTTGCCAGGCTACAGGGCGTCCCAGGGGATTCTTGCGGACATGCGCCGAGATCACGCCTCCGGCAGCGGCCACTTCGCGGCCCAACTCGATCAATTCTTGCGTAGTGGCGGCATTGCCCGGCTGGTATTCCAAGCCTAGGCTGAGGCCGACGGCGCCGGCTGCCAACCAAGCTTGGAGAATGCAGCGCATCCGATCAATCTCATCTTCATCGGCGGGGCGGCCTTCCCAGCCCATCACCGCCAGCCGTATGGCGCCGTGAGGTGCTTGAGGTACCACGTTGGCCGGAGTACGGCCGGTGAAAAGATCGAGGTATGCGGTCGGTGACGCCCTGACGACATCCAATTGTGGGTGTGCGTAGGCAAACAGTGTATAGCGCCAATACTGCTGACCGAGAACAGGCGGAAGCGGAGCCCAGCCAAAACCGTCGGCTCCTGTAAACTGGGTGGTGACTCCCTGCAGTAGCCCGGCATAGCGGTGTTCGCCCGTAAGCAAAGCTATTTCCGAGTGGACATGCACATCGATGAACCCCGGGCATACCGTCAGCCCCTCGGCATCAAGCCGCACTCCTGCTTGGCAGTGACTGAGAGAACCGATGGCCGCGATGCGATCCCCGTTGATGCCGACGTCTGCCCGGAAAGCCGGTCTTGTTCCGGAGCCGTCGATCACTGAACCGCCACAAATGAGCACATCGAAATCCATGAGCGGGCACGACCTTTCTGGGTGGAGTAACGCCGCGCGGTCATCGCCGGGTGCTCATTCGGAACAGTGCCGGCCCGCGCCTGTGCACGCCGGCCGTCGGCCTGCACTGCTGAGGATGTTCGAGACTCAACTGCGGATTTCCTATGCTCCGGGAAAGCGAAGTGGCACGCCCTGAAGTCTCAGGGACGCGGTGTCGGATTCTTGGACTCAAACGCGATTGCGGTCTGATACCGCGGCGCCTCCCTAAGCGAGGGTAGAATGCCTCAACTGTTGACGTCTCAGGCTACATTGCGGTGGCGATCGAAGATCGCAGAGCCGCCTTGATTGACGAATGACCATCCTCGGGGTGGAACCCCGCCGCTGCCGATGTCCGCATCGCGAACAGACTCAACTGGACGGATCAAGGTGTCAGATCGTGATCCCCGTCCGGCCAAGGACTGTGGCAGGCTGCCGAAGGGCTAGACAAAGCCGCCAGATGGAAGGAAAAGCCGGCCAGGGTATAGAATTGCCGCACCGTTCCGTTCTCTTTTTTCACGTTCCATTGGTGCGACATGTGAAAGCGTGTCCAATCTCAACGGAGGAGGGAATTGTCCTTGCTATCACGGATCTTGGGCGCGATTACGCTGTTCTCGCTGGTTTTTGCCGCAGGATACGCCGCGCCGGCCTCGGTGACCATTGTTCATCTGGGCCAGAATGACGTAAGAACTGATGAATGGTACCAGGAATTGGCGGTCCGCTTCAAAGAAGAGACCGGCATCAATGTTGAGCTCAATCTGTCCAACAGCGGACAGATTCAAGAGAAGTTGATGGTCATGCTTATGGGTGGCATGTCGCCGGATACCCTGGAAGCGACCATGGCTTATCTGGCACCTTTCGATGTGGATGAGCTTCTGGAGGATCTGACTCCTTGGATGAGAAAAAGCGGCATCAAAGAGTCGGAGTTTCCCGCACCGTTCTTGGAGTATGGCCGGACGGAAAAAGGGGCATTGGTCGGCATTCCTTATCAGCTTTGGACATACGGTCCGGCGTACAATGAGACTCTGTTGCTGAACCTGGGACTGGCCGTCCCGACGCCCGGTTGGACGTGGGAGACTCTCGAGGAGATAGCGACCAAGGCTACCAGAATAAGGCCCGACGGCGTTACTGAGTCCTTGGGGATGAACTGGCCGATCTATTGGACGCGCTTGCATCCTTTGGTTCGTGCCGGGGGCGGGGATTATCTGGATCGGAGAGTAAACCCGACGCGAAGCACCCTCCTGTCTGAGGGCGTCATCAGGGCTTTGAGCCTGATAGATCGCATCTCGGAGCGCGGCGGGCTCGACGGCAGTTGGGGCACGCAATTCCATAGCGGAAAAGCGGCTTTGAGCTTCAATGCGGGTCCGAATGTGGGGGAGCGAGTCTTAGGGGCTTTTGAATTCGGATGGCTGCCCTATCCCAAGGGTCCGTCTGAGAACACGGGAGGGGAGTTCACGCCGTTTTACGCTATGATGATGCGGAACACTCCGCACAAGGAAGAGGCTTGGCTCTGGATTCAGTTCATGGCCCATAACGACAGAAACCTGAGGCGTTTCTACGAGATAACGCAGCGCATTCCCGGACGTATCCGGATCGCACAGGTCTTCTTCCAGGAGCTTCAGGCAAAGAATTCCACCATCATGAACCTGTACGCCATGATGACGGATCCCACGTCTTTTGCGCGGTATTCGGAATGGGAGCCCTATATGGGCATCGTGGATGAGTGGGCCAGGAAGGCGTTGGTCAATCGTTCGGTTCCGCTACAAGAGGCATTGATTCAGGCGGATCGGCTTATCAATGCCAAACTGGCGGCGGGAGAATGAACCGGCTCCGATTGACGAAGCCTGGGTACTCTTACCCCCTTCACTCTATGAGGAAGGGGGTTCTTTGTCCATCGGTTATTGCCCTGTATGGTGTCTTGGTGAGAGGCTGTGTCCGCCGCTTTGGAATATATGTTCGATAGCGCGTATGTGGCAGACCGCCTTGGGGCGGGCGATCCGTACGGCGGATGTCGAACATAAGTGCCTTTTCGGGACGGCCCTGTTCTTGACGAAGGATGGGGTCCGGATCCGGACAATGTGTCCGGCTGCGAGCGAAAACCGATCTTGACAAGAGTCTCCCTTTGGCTCGCTGGTGCCGGTGTACAGCTTTGCCGGGCGGCCGTGTATCCGGGGGGCGTCATGAACCTATGTGATAAGCGAATCCGGGTTTTCAGCAACAAATCGACAGATCGCCGGCAGGAAGGGGAAGACAACAAAGGCACAGAAAGGAGCATCTGTTATATATTTCGAGGGGGGAGTTGACCGTGCTCTCACGCGGTTGGGTGTTCTTGACGGTGTTTGCTTTGGTGTTAGCCGCAGTCGACACCGCGTCCGCTGTCACCATTCTTCATTTCGGTCAGGATGACGCCCGAATGGATGAATGGTACAAGGAACTGGCGGCGCGCTTTAAGGAAGAGACCGGTATCGAGGTTGAGCTCAATCTGGGCAACAGCGGACTGCTCCAAGAGAAGCTGATGATGCTGTTGATGAGTGGCATGAGTCCCGATACCATCGAAGTCTCTTTGGCTCATCTGGCCCCGTTCGATCTGGATGAACTCCTGGAGGATCTTGCACCTTACATGAAGCAGAGCGGTGTGAGGGAATCGGATTATCCGGCGCCGTTCATTGAATACGCGCGCACGGAAAAAGGAGCGTTGATCGGGCTTCCTTATCAGTTGTGGACCTATGGGCCGGCATACAATGAAACCCTGTTGCTGCAGTTGGGCCTGGCCATTCCGACGCCTGATTGGACGTGGGAGACTCTGGAGGAGATAGCCACAAAGGCCACGAGAATCACTCCCGCCGGTATCACCGAGTCCGTAGGGTGGAACCTGCCGATCTATTGGACGCGCTTGCATCCCGTGGTTCGTTCTGGAGGCGGGGACTATCTGGACCGGAGGAAGAATCCGACTCGAAGCACCCTGTTGTCGGAAGGCGTCATCAGAGCCTTGAGCTTGGTCGATCGCATCGCTGAGCGCGGCGGTCTCGACCCGACTTGGGGTTCGGCCTTTTTGAATGGAAGAGCGGCGCTGATGTTCGATGCGGGTGCCAATCTGGCTGAGCGGATCAAAGCCGATGCCTTTGAATTCGGATGGCTGCCCTATCCTAAGGGTCCATCTGAGAATACCGGAGGAGAGTTTACGCCGTATTATGCCATGATGATGCGCAGCACTCCACATAAGGAAGAGGCCTGGCTTTGGCTGCAATTCATGGCCTATAACGATGCAAATCTGAGGCGCTTCTCCCAGATAACGCAGCGTATCCCGGGCCGGATCCGGACCGCGCAGGTCTTTTTCCAGGAGAGGCAGGCGCGCAATCGCACCATTGTCAACCTGTATAGCCTGATCACCAATCCGACTTCCTTCCCCCGGTATGCCGAATGGGAACCCTACATGCGCATAGCGGAGGAATGGTTCAAAAAAGCGTTGGTCAGTCGTGAGGTTCCTTTACAAGAAGCGTTGCTTCAGGCGGACCGCCTGATTAACGCCAAGATCCAGTCGGGAGAGTAAAACCGCGTCCACCGATGGGATCGGAGACTGGAGCCCCCTTCGTCTGTTGCCAACTGCGAAGGGGGTTTTCTTAGAGGGGCTGTCCCAAAAGCAAGGTTGGGACAGCCCCGGCTTTTGTCTATCAGACGTGTAATGGAACGTCTGGGGGTGTTTCCAAAGCAGATGACCGTCGGATCCCCGG
>LSQX01308966.1_pt2 | contig 78031 bp, 77 predicted proteins | sample 654561 | NCBI WGS metagenome assembly LSQX01 (sample SAMN04489861, study PRJNA283612) | anaerobic digester metagenome | isolation source: 4 biogas reactors fed with cattle manure at either 37C or 55C with and... | place: Denmark: Kongens Lyngby | collected 2014
GGATGTTTTCGTGTGCCAAAGGTGGTTGAATAATTTTATTACACGGAGGATGTAAAATGGAAGCATATAAGTTGACCGTTCACGAAGCAGCAGATTTAATAAAAAAGAAAAGAGTTACCTCTTATGAGCTTACTCAGGCAGTCCTAAACCGAATAGAGCAGGTTGAACAGGATGTAAAAGCTTTTATAACGTTAACAGATAGCTCAGCATTGGAAGAAGCCCAAAATACAGATGCTCTTATAAACCAGGATGAAAACATCTCCGATATAGCCGGGATTCCGTTTGGCCTGGAAGACAACATCTGTACCGCGGGTATAAAAACCACCTGTGCCTCTAAAATGCTGGAAAACTTTGTTCCTCAATACGAAGCCGCAGTTTCCGGCAAACTTAGGGAATCAAAGGGGATTTTGCTCGGAAAGCTTAATATGGATGAGTTTTCGTTAGGAGTAGCAACCGAAACGTCTTATTTTCATAAGAGCAGAAATCCCTGGGATATAAACCGTGATATCGGAAGTTTCTGTGGGGGCGCTGCTGCATCGGTGGCTGCTGATGAGGTGTTTTATTCGCTGGCTGCCGATACAGGTGGTTCATTAAGACGAAGTGCGGCTCTATGCGGAGTGGTGGGTTTAAAACCATCGTATGGTATGGTTTCACGCTATGGTGTCATATTGTCAGCTTCTTCTTTGGCCCAGGTTGGTGTTATTGCCAAGGATGTCCGGGATTGTGCAATTATTCTGAAGGCGATATCAGGGCATGATGTAAGAGATCCTATGACCGTTCAGACAAATTTTAACGATGGCATGACGGCAGATGAACCTGGTATTAAAGGAATGCGTATCGGGATACCCAGGGAGTACCTGGATAGTTATATGGATGAACATGTGGCTGAAGCTGTCAGAAACGCTTTGAAAGTATTCGAGGATCTGGGAGCAACTATTGAGGAAATATCGCTGCCAGGTGTAGTATATGCGCCGGCTGCTTATTCCATTATACTCTCAGCGGAAGCCAGCTCCAATTTAGGCAGGTACGATGGAATAAAATTTGGATATAAAGCGGAAGGATTACAGGATCTGGATGAAATGTATAAAAAGTCAAGGAGCCAGGGCTTTGGTGATCAGGTAAAGTTAAGAATTATGCTGGGCAATCATGTGTTGAGCGCAGATAACTACGAACGGTACTATTTAAAGGCATTAAAGACCAGGACAATAATTAAACAGGAGTTTGAAAAAGCTTTTGAAAAATATGATATTATAATTTCGCCCACCTGTGCGGCAACAGGTTCAAAGTCTAATCAAAACGACGATGAATCACTTAATGCTTTCCTTACTGATATATATACGGCGCCGGCCAGCGTTATTGGACTGCCTGCTATGTCTATACCCTGCGGTTTTGACAATAACGGTTTCCCAATTGGCATACAGCTTATAGGAAGATCTTTTGAAGAGGGCACTTTGCTAAAAGCAGCGTTGGGTTTTGAACAAAATACCGATTACCATATCAAGCGCCCGGTTATTAACTGGAGGTGAAAAAATGAAATACGAAGTTGTTATTGGTCTGGAGGTACATGCCGAACTATCCACCAAATCGAAAGCATTCTGCAGCTGCAGTACTACCTTTGGCGCCGATCCCAACACTCAATGCTGCCCAGTATGTATTGGTATGCCGGGTGTGCTTCCCATTATGAACAAAAAGGCTCTGGAGTACACGATCAGAGCAGGGCTGGCATTGAACTGCAGTATTGCAAAACATACAAAATGGGACAGAAAGAATTACTTCTATCCTGATCTGCCCAGAGCATGTCAGATCTCTCAATATGATATGCCTGTATGCCAAAAAGGCTATCTGGATATAGTAGCGGATGAAAAAGCAAAACGCATCGGTATAAACCGTATACATTTGGAAGAGGATGCAGGAAAGCTGCTGCACGATCCGTATATGGATCATACCCTTGTTGATTTGAATAGAAGCGGTGTGCCTTTGATTGAAATAGTTACCGAGCCGGATTTGAGGTCGGCTGAAGAGGCAAAGGTATTTCTTGAGAACTTAAGGACTATTCTGCAATACATTGATGTGTCCGACTGTAAGATGCAGGAAGGATCTTTACGCTGCGATGTTAATGTGTCAGTAAGGCCGGAAGGTCAGGAAGAGTTTGGCGAACGCACCGAAATGAAAAATTTAAATTCATTTCGCGCCGTATACAGGGCAATTGAGTATGAAGCATCCAGGCAGATAAGCATATTGGAAGAGGGCGGTAAAATTTTAAGGGAAACGAGAAGATGGGATGATGGCCTGGGACGGAGTTTCGCTATGCGTACCAAAGAACAGGCCCAGGATTACAGGTATTTTCCTGAACCCGATCTTCCGCCGGTTGAAATAGATGATGAATGGGTGGAGATGATAAGAAAAGATATACCGGAACTGCCTGCGCAAAAACAGAAAAGGTTTGTTGAGGAATTTGGATTGCCTGAATATGATGCTGAGATTCTTACAACCTCCATAGATTTAGCCAGGTTTTTTGAAAAATGCGTTGAGATCTATCAGAATCCGAAAACTGTAAGCAATTGGCTTATGGGAGATTTTTTGAGACTGGTTAACGAACGGAATATTGAAATATCGGATGTTCCGGTTTCACCTGAGAACCTGGCAAGTTTACTGCGTTTGATTGACAGCAATGTTATAAGCGGGTCCATAGCTAAAACGGTATTTGAAGATATGTTTGATACCGGCAGGGATCCCGAAACCATAGTGGAACAGAAAGGTCTTAAGCAGATTTCCGACAAAGATGAGCTTGTACAGATTATAAGAAAAGTCATAGAGGATAATCCGAAGTCTGTAGAAGATTATAAAAAGGGGAAGAAAAAAGCGATGGGCTTTTTGGTCGGGCAGACCATGAAGGCGACAAAAGGCAGGGCAAATCCCCAGCTGGTAAATACAATTCTATTGGAAGAATTGGACAAGTAAAAACGTCCGAGCTTCCTGCAAAATTTTCACCTCTGCAGATAGATGGTAGTTTAAGGATAAGCCTGTTATGGATAGATCTATCGATACAGGCTTATTCTATTTGTATGCTGCTTCCATGGTGAGAGCAGGAAGTTATTGTTTGGCAACAGCTGTAATATGGTATATTTTAAGTATAACAGGTAGATGAGGCAGGCCAATAAAATATTTGATTTTAACAAAAATAGTGGTACAATTATGAAATAGGAGAATTCCAATGCTATTTGGAGGAATAATGTGAATACAGGCAAGATATCCAATGAATTTCTAAAAAACAGGATAATTTCAAATTTAAGAATGAAACGCAGTGATGTAATACTTGGGCCGGGGGTTGGAAGGGACTGCGGCATACTTGAGTTTGGTGAGGAGCTGTGTATTGTTTCCAGCGATCCAATAACCGGCGCTGTAAGCCGTATGGGATATATAGGTGTCCATATATGCTGCAATGATATTGCTACTACCGGTGCTGAAGTTATAGGCGTTACCCTGACCATTCTGGCACCTCCTGCAACAGCTATGTCTGATATTGAACAGGTGGTAGTTGATGCTGAATGTGCTGCCCAGGAGCTGAACATAGATATTCTAGGAGGCCATACAGAAATCACCGATTCGGTAACGAGGATGATAATCTGCCTCACCGCTATAGGCAAGGTCAGAAAGCAGGGCCTGGTTTCGTTTGCCAATGCCAAAACAGGGGATGATATAGTTATAACAAAGAAGGCTGGCATGGAGGGAACTGCTATCCTGGCCTATGACAGGGAAGAGCTGCTTAAGAAGTATTTGCCGGCAGATGTGATAGAAAGAGCGCAAAGTTTTATGGGTCAAATAAGCGTGATTAAAGAGGGAAAAATAGCCGGTGAATTTGGTGTTCATGGGATGCATGACGCAACTGAAGGCGGGGTATTAGGCGCTATATGGGAAGCCAGTGAGGCCATGGGCAGGGGAGTAGAGATTGAAACAGCCCAAATACCCGTTGCACCTGAAACCCAGGCTATATGCAGTTTTTTCGGTATTGATCCATTAAAGCTGATTTCCAGCGGCTGTATGATCATAATAACGCCAAATGGTTCTAAGCTGGTTGAAGTTTTTAAGGACAACGGAATAGAAGCTGCTGTTGTCGGAAAGGTAATAGAGGGTAAAGATAAATGGCTGATTACCGAAGAAGGAAGAGTTACCCTTATGCCGCCGGAGGCAGATCAGCTGTATAAAGCGCTGCGGTACGAAACCGATACATAACATATACAGCCGATAAACATAATATTTTTAATACATGGTATTTATGTTATAATACAAAAGAGTACAAAAATAGACTTCAAGGTATTGAATGGAGAACGAATGGGGAATGAATATTTATGACATATAGCATGACGGGATTTGGTAGAGGGAAAATAATTGAAGACGGCAGGGAGATAACGGTAGAGATAAAGACTTTAAATCATCGCTATCTGGACGTTTATATCAAGCTTCCTCGGAGCCTGAGCTTTCTCGAGGAGAATATAAGAAGCACCGTGCAGCGGTATCTGGCGCGGGGAAGAGTGGAGGTGATCCTTGGTTATTCGAACCGGCTTGGTGCTCCGGCTGATGTAGATGTGAATCAACCTCTGTTAAATGCGTACCTTTCGTGTTTTAACAAGCTTGAGCGGGAGCATAATATAGTGAATGATGTAAAAGTATCTTCACTGGTTAACATCCCTGATATTTTTATCGTTAGCGAAAAAGAAGAAGATAATGACCGCCTCAGAGATGTTGTGATAGATTTGACAGAGAAGGTATTGACCGATGTTAAAAATATGCGCAGGATGGAAGGGGAAAGGCTTAAGGAAGATTTATTGCAGCGTATGGAACTGGTAAAGCATATGCTGAACAGCATCGAAGAACGCGCGCCTTACATAGTGGAAGAATACAGGGAAAAACTTAGAAGCAGGCTGGATGAAATTATACAGGGAACCGGTTTGGACGAAAACCGGTTTAATATGGAAATTGCATATTTTGCTGAACGCTGTAATATAACCGAGGAAATAGTGCGGTTCTGCAGTCATATAGATCAGTTTATAAGCACTTTTGAAGAAGTGGGCCCGGTTGGAAGAAAACTTGATTTTCTTATCCAGGAGATGAACAGGGAGATTAATACTATTGGTTCAAAAGCTAACGATTTAACCATCAGCAGCCTGGTGGTTGAAATAAAAAGCGAGATTGAAAAAGTAAGGGAACAGGTTCAAAATATTGAGTAATATGAAAGGGAGAGTGTAGCATGAGTATTCGATTAATCAACATTGGATTTGGTAATATTGTATCAGCTAACCGACTGGTTGCCATCGTCAGTCCCGAATCAGCGCCGATTAAAAGGATTATTCAGGAGGCGAGAGACAGGGGGATGCTGGTAGATGCAACGTATGGCAGAAGAACCAGAGCTGTAATAATCACAGACAGCGATCATGTGATACTATCCGCTGTTCAACCCGAAACGGTGGCCCATCGGCTTAATACCAAGGAAAATACCCCTTCTGCTGCTTTGCAATCAGATGAAGAATAACAATAACGTGAAGTATGCATGATATGGACAATAAAGGATTACTTATAGTTTTGTCCGGGCCTTCAGGTGCGGGAAAGGGCACAATATGCAGCGCTTATTTAAAAAGAAATCCCGGGGCCCTGCTGTCTGTCTCTATGACTACGCGCAAACCGAGGCCAGGAGAGAAGGAAGGGGTAAACTACTATTTCACCGATAAACAATCATTTGAAAAAATGGTGAAGGAAAATAAATTTTTGGAATATGCCGAGGTTTATGGAAACTACTATGGTACTCCGAGAGAATACGTTGAAGAGAAAATAGCATCCGGGTTTGATGTATTGCTGGAGATTGATATTCAGGGGGCGCTTCAGGTAAAGGATAAATATCCGGACGGGGTTTTTATATTTATTATCCCACCATCTATGGACGAACTCAAGAGAAGGATTATCAAGCGTGGTACCGAGAGCGCCGAAGCAATTTACACAAGATTTCAAAGTGCGTATCATGAACTAACCTATCTGTCACAGTATAGTTATGTTGTTGTAAATGACACGGTGGATGAGGCTGTACGCAGGTTGGAAGCTATTGTTCTGGCGGAAAAATGTCGTGTTGCCAGAAATAAAGGACTGTATTTAGGGCTATAGGGAGGGGTTAAATGATTTATCCGACGCTAAATGAATTAATGAAACGGACAGACAGCCGGTATACACTGGTTGTACAGGTGGCAAAACGGGCAAGAAAGCTGGTAGCGGGGGCAAATCCCCTTATTGAAATAGATTCTGATAAACCGGTTACTGTTGCTACCAACGAGGTTAATAGCGGCAAAATATTATATAAGCGTACAAAAGAAGGTATTAAGTAGTATGAGTAGGGTGCTGAAGGATAAAAAGATTGTCATTGGAATAACCGGAGGAATAGCAGCGTATAAAGCAGCGGAGCTTGTAAGCTCCCTTGTTAAACAGGGGGCCCTGGTAAAGACTATTATGACAAAAAATGCTATGGAGTTTATCAGTCCGCTTACATTTGAAACACTATCCGGCAATCCCGTTTATTATGATATGTTTTCCCGTGCCGGTTCCTGGGAAATTGACCACATATCCCTTGCAAAATGGGCGGATGTTTTGGCGGTTGTGCCTGCAACAGCCAATATAATCGGGAAGGTATGCCACGGTATTGCCGATGATCTTTTATCCACTACCATTATGGCTACGCAAGCACAGGTAATATTTGCTCCTGCCATGAACACCAATATGTACAATAATCCTATTGTGCAGGGTAACATTGAAGCATTAAAGAAGAAGGGGTATTTTTTTATTTCGCCTGCTGAAGGAAGATTGGCCTGCGGTGACGTAGGGGAAGGAAAATTAGCCGGTCTAGATGATATACTGCAGGCTATATCAGGCTATTTTAGCAGGAAACAGGACTTAAAGGGAATCAGGGTTTTGGTAACTGCCGGCCCTACAAGGGAATATTTGGATCCGGTGAGGTTTATCAGCAATCCTTCAACAGGGAAGATGGGCTTTGCCATTGCTGCTGCATGTGCCGGCAGAGGCGCTGATGTGGATCTGGTAGCCGGGCCGGTTAATCTATCGCCTCCGATAAATGTTAACATGCATTCCGTGGAGACAGCCCGTGATATGTATGACAAGGTTATGGAACTTTATCCGGCCTGCGACATTGTATTCAAAACAGCCGCGGTAGGTGATTACCGTCCGGAAACTTATCATGATCAAAAGATAAAAAAAGGCAGCAGTCAATTGGTACTGACGCTGGTGAAAAATCCCGATATATTGCAAGAACTGGGGAAGCGAAAGAAAGAACAGATTCTCGTTGGATTTGCTGCCGAAACACAAAACGTGGCGGAATATGCCAGGGAAAAGATGCAACAGAAAAACCTTGACTTTATACTTGCAAATGATATAACTGAATCCGGTGCAGGCTTTATGAATGATACCAATAAGGGAGTGCTCATTACTCATGAAGGTGAAATTGTTGAGATTCCCCTATTGGATAAAAACGAGTTTGCCCATAGGATGATTGATGAAGTGTTAAAAAGAAGCCCGCGTTTAGCGGCAAAAACAAATTGATGCTTATACCGGGGAAGTAATTCATACTGCATAGTTTAGTATTGGGCAGTATCCGTCTTGTTAGTGGGTGAGTTTAAAGGGAGGATGCAGGTGGAGAATGGGGTTTATGCTGGTGTAATAGTCGATCAGGTTCATCCTATGGTTGATAAAATATTCCATTATAGAATACCTGAGAATTTACGTGAACAGATTAAAGTTGGGATGAGGGTAAAGGTGCCCTTTGGCACAGCAAACAGGAAGATGGAAGGTTACGTCATGCAGCTGGATTCCAGCACGGATGTACCTGATGATAAGATAAAACCTATAAGCAAGATACTGGATGGCTATCCTGTTATTCCGGAGAATATGCTCCCTATTATTTCCTGGATGAAAGAAGAGTATCATTGCCTTACTATTGAGGCAATCCGATGTGTCATACCCCCCGGCCTTCGCCGTAATACACGAAAAAAAACTGAACGCGTAGTATATTTGAATGATATTGACAACCTGGAGGATCGCATAAAAACCATCGAAAAAAGATCAGCATATATGGCTGATATTCTCAGATTATTGGCTCAGAACGATGAGCTTTTTCTGGATCAGCTGAGAGCTGCTACCGGAGCGCCTTTGTCAAGCTTTAAAAACCTGGAAAAACAAGGATTGATCCGGATCGAGCATCATGAGGTGTACCGCAATCCCTGGAAATATGAGTATGACATTGGGAAACAACCTGAAGTTCTGACCAAGGAACAGCAGGAAGCGATCAGCGAGATACACCGGGCTATTGGAAAGGGATATGAGAGATTCCTGCTCCAGGGTGTAACCGGGAGCGGAAAAACCGAGGTCTACATCCATGCAGCCCGGAAAGCGCTGGAAATGAATAAACAGGTTATCGTTATGGTGCCGGAGATATCGCTGACGCCTCAAACCGTGGAGAGGTTCAAAAATCATTTTGGGCAACAGGTAGCCATAATGCACAGCGGGTTATCAGTGGGAGAGCGATTTGACGAATGGCACAGGATACGAAATCAACAGGTTGATATCGTTGTTGGAGCCCGATCGGCAATCTTTGTTCCTCTCCAAAGATTAGGGCTGGTCATAATCGATGAAGCCCATGAGGATAGCTATAAGTCGGATATGAGACCCAGGTATCATGCCATAGATGTGGCTTGCAAGAGGTGTGAACTCGAAGGCGCCGTTCTTCTTTTGGGAAGTGCAACCCCGTCCATTGCTCAGCACTACACGGCTCAAAATGGGGAGTATAAGATGATATACATGAAACACCGGATAGACAATAAACCCCTGCCTCCGGTCGAGATTGTTGATATGAGAAAGGAGATAGTCAGGGGAAACCGGAGCATACTGAGCGGGACGCTGTATAATGCTATGTCTGATGTATTAAGGAAGCGGGAGCAGGCTATATTACTCCTTAACAGGAGAGGCTATGCTCATTTTGTTTCCTGCCGTTCCTGCGGATTTGTTTTAAAGTGCAGCAATTGTGATATATCCCTTACCTACCATGCGTATGGGAAAATACTTAAATGCCATTATTGCGGGCAGAACTATTCGTATCCTGCTATATGCCCGAAATGCAAAAGCAGGTATATCAAACATTTTGGCATCGGTACCCAGCGGGTTGAGGAGGATCTAAAAAAGCTGTTTCCACAAGCCCGTATTGTCCGGATGGATATGGACACCACTTCTGCCAAAGGGGCTCATCAGCGGATATTAAGTGATTTCAGGGAGGGTAAATACGATTTTTTGCTGGGTACTCAAATGGTTGCAAAGGGTTTGGATTTTCCTGGTGTAACGCTTGTAGGCGTGATTGTGGCTGATACGGCATTAAACATTCCCGATTTCCGCAGCTGCGAAAAAACATTCCAGCTTATAACCCAGGTGGCCGGCCGTACCGGCAGGGGCGAAAAAGGCGGAAAAGTTATAATTCAATCCTATCAACCGCATCACTATGCAATACAGTTTGCTTCAAGGCATGATTATTCCGGGTTTTATGAAAAAGAGATCAGGATACGAAGGCGGTTTTGTTATCCGCCTTTTTCCCATATAATAAGAATACTGATTTTGGATGAAAATGAAGATCGGCTTATAAAGCAGATCAAGGATATAGAGAATTGGATACGACACCGTATAGAACAAAATCATATACTGAAGCAGGGATTGATAGATATGGGAGCATATACCGCTCCTTTAGAGAGAATTAACAGAAAATACCGTTGGCAAATTCTTATACGGATAAAAACCGAAGCACTGTTTAAACAGGCATACCATCGTCTGATGGATGAATGCCTTGATATGTTTTCGGGTGTTCGGCAGACGATAATAGCAGATTTTTATCCCGTAAGTTTGTTGTAGGGAGGAATGAATGGCAAATGGCGATCAGAAGAATATTGAAATATGGTCAGGATGATATTTTGCACAAAAAATCCAAGCCGGTAGAGAAAATCAACAAAAGGATACTTGATTTGCTGGATGATATGGCAGAGACAATGAGATCGGCAGACGGAGTCGGACTGGCTGCGCCCCAGGTAGGCGTTTTAAGGAGAGTCGTGGTAATTGATCTAGGCGATGGATTGCTCGAGTTAATAAACCCTGAAATTTTAGAAACTTCCGGGCAGCAGCAAGGCCCCGAGGGCTGTTTAAGCATTCCGGGCGCAGCCGGAGAAGTGATCCGGCCAGAGAGGGTAAAGGTAAAAGCCTTAAACAGAAATGGCGAGATTATCGAGATTGAGGGCACCGATTTGCTGGCCCGCGCATTGTGCCACGAAATTGATCATCTGGATGGGATACTTTTTATTGAAAAAGTTATACCGGACACGCTGGAGGGAAAAGATGCTTAGAGTGGTTTTTATGGGTACGCCAGAATTTGCCTTGCCGTCTTTGGAGGCCGTACTCCGCAGCGGTCAGAAGCTCATCGGTGTAGTTACCCAGCCCGATCGCCCCAAAGGACGGGGCAGATTACTGACACCCCCTCCTGTTAAGGTATGGGCTATGGAAAGAGATATTGAGGTCTACCAGCCTGAAAAGGTTAGGAATCCGGAGTTTGTTGCTATATTGGAAAAGATGGCGCCGGATGTGATTGTTACCGCTGCCTTTGGACAGATTCTTTCCAAACAGATACTTGATATCCCTCCTTTGGGCTGCATTAATGTACATGCATCACTGTTGCCCAAATATCGCGGAGCATCGCCTATACAGCAGGCATTGATAGACGGGGAGACCAGTACCGGTATTACGATTATGTATATGGATGAAGGCATGGACACAGGTGATATAATACTTCAGAAAAAAATCGATATACATCCTGAGGAGAGGGCGGATCAGCTGCATGATCGGCTGGCTCTGCTGGGAGGGCAGGCATTGGAGGAAGCTTTACGGCTTTTTGAAGGCGGAAAGCCTGCCGGACGGCCGCAGGAACATGAAAAAGCTACCTATTGTAAAAAGATAGATAAAACCATGGGCAATATAAACTGGACTGAAAACGGCAATCAAATAAAAAATCTTGTAAGAGGGCTTACACCCTGGCCCGGCGCATTCACGTTTTACGGACAACAGCGTATAAAAGTATGGAAGATAAAGGAATGGGAATACTCTAAAGCAAAAGACTGTGTTCCCGGGCAGGTGGCAGCCGCTGATCAGCAGCAAGGGTTGATAGTTGCCTGTGGGCACGGATTTGTGAGACTGTCCGAGATACAAGCCCAGGGTAAGAAAGTTATGAAAGATGTTGATTTTATAAGGGGAAATCCCATTCCTGCGGGAACGGTGTTTAGTAATAAACCCGAATAAGGCAATTGCTTAGTGTGTGCGAATAAAATAACGGTGAGAGTTTATGAAATTTAAAGTCGACCCTGTGAGGGAAACGGCCTTGAAGGTATTAAAAGAGGTCAGTCATGATGGAAAATATGCTAATATGAGCCTGAAACGGCATTTGAGAAGAACGGAATTTGCCGGCATGGATGCTGCTTTTATAACTCAACTGGTGTACGGTACGCTGGAAAGGCAGATCACCATCGATTGGATTCTAAGCAGGTTCTGCAAACTGAAAAGAGCAAATCCATGGGTGGTAAATATACTGAGAATGGGATGCTGCCAGATTATTTATATGGATAGGGTGCCGGATTCAGCAGTTTGCAATGAATCGGTAGAATTGTGCAAAAAATTTGCAAATGCATCATTGGCAGGTTTTGTGAACGGGGTGCTGAGAAATATAGTGAGAAACAAGGGGAATATTGAAATTCCTCAAAAAGATAAAGAGCCTGTGGAATATTTACGGCTGACTTACAGCTACCCGGCCTGGCTGGTGGAGAAATGGATAGAAGACTATGGTTTGGATACAGCTGAAAGAATGCTTATGCCGGTCAATGGTGACGATTATGTCACCATCAGAGTGAACAGGAGCAGGATATCGGCAGAGAAGCTGAAACCGCTTCTGGCTGAACAGGGAATTGGCTCCCAGGATAGTTTGTTTATGCAGGATGAGGCGTTGAGAATCAGACCGGCCCGGGATATTGAGAACAACCACCTGTATAGAAACGGTTTTTTTACCGTCCAGGGAGAGAGTTCCATGCTTGTAGTGCATCTTCTGGATCCGCAAAAGGATGAGAACATTCTTGATGCCTGCAGCGCTCCCGGCGGAAAAGCAGCTCATATGGCTGAACGCATGGAAAACAGAGGCAGAATATTGGCCTGGGATATTCACCCCCGGAGGGTTGACATTTTAAGGCGTAATGTACAAAGGATGGGAGCTTCCATTGTTGAACCGCAGCAGCAGGATGCCGGCAGTTTCCAGGCTGTCCTGGAGGAGCGGTTTGATCGGGTGCTTATTGATGCCCCTTGCAGCGGATGGGGAGTTATTTATAAAAAACCTGACATAAAAAACCGGATAAAGAGAGATGAACTGCCGGCATTGTATGATGTTCAGCGAAGGATAATTTCAAACTGCAGCCGCTATGTCAGGCCGGGAGGAGTCCTGGTGTACAGCACATGTACCATGAACATGGATGAGAATCAAAAGATCATTGAAAATTTCCTCAACGATAACCCTCTGTTCGAACTCGATGATTTTTCAGGTTTATTACCTCAGACGTTAAATGAATCAGTAATAAAGCCCGGAATGATTCAGCTGATTCCGTCAAGAGACGGAGTTGATGGGTTTTTTATTGCCAGATTAAGAAGGACGGGATAATGATGGCCGGAAAGCCGGATATACTGGATTTAACATTGGAAGAGATAGAACAGGTTGCAGAGCGATCGGGGCAGCCTGCCTATCGTGCAAAGCAAATTGTTAAGTGGTTACACAAGGGAGTGGGGCATTTTGATGAAATGACGGACCTTCCTCAGTCATTTCGTCATTCATTATATGAACAATTTCGTATAGGCAAGATTCAAATCCTTGAAAAGCACCGTTCCAAAACAGGATACGCAACAAAATATTTGTTTTTACTTTCGGATCATAATATAATAGAATGTGTTGTTATCCGCTATAGGTACGGCAACACCTTGTGTCTGTCCACTCAGGTGGGATGCAGAATGGGTTGCAAATTCTGCGCTTCAACAATTGATGGTTTGGTACGCAGCTTGTCAATGGGTGAAATGCTGGGACAGGTGATAGAAGTAAACAGGGATCTTGAAGAGGCCGGTGAGCGTGGAATAGGGCACCTGGTTCTGATGGGCAGCGGGGAACCATTGGATAACTATAAAAACACGGTTGAATTCATGAAAATGGTCCATATTCCCATGGGAATCAATATGAGCTGCCGGAATATTACTTTGTCAACATGCGGCCTTGTTCCGCGGATGATTGATTTGGCCAATGAGGGCTTATCGGTAACTTTATCCGTTTCCCTTCATGCCCCAAATGATAAACTGAGAAAACTTATAATGCCCGTTGCCTCGGCCTATTCCGTTGCTGACGTTATTAATGCCAGCCGGTATTATTTTGAAAATACAGGAAGGCGTATAACATTTGAATATACGTTGATAAAGGATTTTAATGACAGGAAGGAACATGCGGAAGAACTGGCAGAACTGATAGGGGGATTCCCGAGCCATGTAAATATTATTCCGGTTAATGAGATTGAGGGATTAGGATTCAGAAGGAGTCCGGAAAAGGTTATACACCGCTTTATACAGGTGCTGGAATCCCGTGGTGTGGTGGTAACACGGCGCCGTGAGCTTGGGTTTGATATTGAAGGTGCTTGCGGACAGCTGAGGAGGAGCTTTTGTTCCGGGCAGAAAAAACAGCATTATGAGAGGTGAGAGTATGGAGTGGGTCTTTTCGGCTTACAGCCATCCCGGAAAGGTAAGGAAATCCAATGAGGATTATTTTTATATACCTACAGGACAGACGGCTGTTAAGAACCTTATAATGGTGGCTGATGGAATGGGGGGACACAATGCAGGCGATATAGCAAGCCGCATGGTGGTTGATTCCATACTTGAGTATTATAATGAAAATATTGACGGGCTTACATCCCTGGAACAGGTAAAGGATCTGCTGATGAGAGCTATTCAGGATGCCAATGAAAAAGTTTACCACCAATCTATGGCGTGTGCGGAGTACGAAGGAATGGGAACTACTCTGACTCTCGCTTATTTTTATGATAATATGGCATGTATCGGGCATGTGGGAGACAGCTGCGCATACCTGATACGGGACAGAAGTGTAAAAAAGATAACCCGTGATCATTCCCTTGTACAGGAACTGCTGGAAAACGGAAGTATCACCCAGGATGAGGTTAATACTCATCCCCAAAAGAATGTTATAACACGGGCTCTGGGGACCGGTATTTTTGTGAATGCAGACTATTATGAGATAAACCTGAAGCATAATGATATTATATTATTGTGTACCGATGGTTTGGTCAATCATGTTAATTTAGCTGATAATATAGAGCTGTTTTATTCCCTCGCCTCTCTTGATGAAATAACCTTAGCGTTGGGTAAGAAGGCCCTTGATGGCGGGGGAATTGATAACGTGACTGTAGTTGTGGCCAAATACTCCTGTACAGCAGAAAAGAGGTGAAATCTTTGCTAGGGAGGATATTAGGTGATAGATACGAACTTGTGGAAAAAGTAGGCAGTGGGGGTATGGCCATTGTTTATAAAGCAAAATGTCATCTGTTGAGGAGGCATGTAGCTGTTAAGATATTAAGGCCTGAATTGGTTGAGGATGAAGATTTTGTCGCTCGTTTTAAAAGAGAATCCCTGGCAGCCGCCAGCCTTTCCCATCCAAATATTGTAAACATATACGATGTCGGGGAAGAAAATGGAGTGTATTATATAGTAATGGAGTATGTCCGCGGGAAAACTCTGAAGGAATACATCAGGGAAAAGGGAAGGCTGGATTGGGAAGAGGCTGTCCGCATTGCTTCACAGATTTGTTCTGCGTTGAAACATGCACATAAAAATGGAATAGTACACCGGGATATAAAACCTCAGAATATCCTGGTAAGTGAAGACGGTACCATAAAGGTAGCGGATTTTGGCATTGCACGGGCTGTCTCATCTGCAACGGTGACCGTCGCCGGAGCTAATGTAATGGGGTCGGTTCATTATTTTTCACCGGAACAAGCCCGGGGCGGATATGTAGATGCAAAGTCTGATCTTTATTCACTGGGAATAGTGCTTTACGAAATGGTTACCGGCTGTGTTCCTTTTGAAGGCGATACTGCTATTTCGGTAGCCTTAAAACATATTCAGGAGAGGGCTAAACCACCATGGGAGCTGAACCCGGACTTACCTAAAAGCCTGAATGATGTCATAGAAAAGTCTACGGAAAAAGATCAAGCAAGGCGATACCAAACCGCAGGCGAAATGCTGAGAGATCTGCAGCGGGTGCTTAGGGAACCCGAAGGAGATTTTGTTGTCCGGAGTATAGATAGCGATCTGCCAACCCAGGTAATAGAGCCGGTTAACTTTGATTCAAATCCGAACAACCGGCCGGTTCGGGAAAAGCGCTCCGTGTGGCTTAAATTGATATTATTTATTATTCCTATGGTACTCTTAATTTTATTGATATCTTATCTGGGAAGGCAGATATACGATAAGCATTTTGTAACTGAAGACGTCGAAGTTCCGGGCCTGATAGGGCTCTTTGAAGATGAAGCCAGCAAGATGCTGTACGAGAAAAACCTGACATTGAATGTCCTGGAAAGGAAACACAGTGACCAGGAGGAGGGCCGCATAATTTACCAGGATCCTGCAGAGGGTATAAAGATAAAACCGTATTCAATCGTCAAGGTGATAGTCAGTTTGGGACCTGAAACTGTTATTGTTCCAAATGTAGTTGGACATTCACAGCGTGATGCTGAAATAGCTGTTGAAAATGCCGGGCTTAAATTGGGCAAGCACGAATATATAGACAGCGACTTACCGGAAGGGACCGTTGTACGGCAAAGCATTGATCCCAATACGGAGGTAGTTGAAGGTACGGAGATTGTGCTTGTAATTAGCAAGGGGCCGAAAATAGAATTAGTCCAGGTGGGTGATTATACGGGCCTTAAAGAAGACATTGCCAGGCAGCTGATAGATAATGACAAACTAAGCGTAGGGAAAGTTACCAGGGAATATAATGACGAGTACAATGAAGGGCTTGTATTTAGGCAGAGTCCGGACCACGGCGATACCGTTGAACAGGATACAAAGGTGGATCTCTGGGTCAGCCTGGGGCCAATCCCCATGTATCCAAAGGTATTGGAGATAAAACTTCCTGAATACGAAGGCAATGAGGACGATGACCAGCAGGCTGAGGAAGTAATGGTGAGAGTCACGGTGAAAAAAGCCGAGAATGATCAGCCGGTATATGACAGGATGCACTCAATCAGCGAAGGTGTTGTACATGTTGAACTCAAGGACAGGGGAGTGATTAAATACAATATATATATAGATGAAGAACTATTAAATGAAATCACCATTGATTTTACCAAGAAGGAAGATGCCTCTTGATGAAGAAGGGTATTATTATAAAGGGAATAGGTGGGTTCTATGATGTAAAACTGGACGATGATGTTTTACGGTGTAATGCGAGGGGAAAATTCCGGAAAGACGGTATTATTCCTATGGTTGGCGATAAGGTTGAGGTAAATACAAAAGATGCTGTTATTGAAACCATTATGCCAAGAAAAAATCAATTCAGGCGTCCCCTGGTATCGAATATAGACTATCTTGGAATTGTAGTGTCTGTAAACAATCCTCAGCCTGATCTACTGCTTGTGGATAAACTTATGCTGAGTGCTGCTGTTAATTCTGTCGAATCTTTTATCATTATAAATAAAATAGATTTGGCAGAATCTCAGGCTGAAATTGAATATATAAAGGATGAGTATAAATTATCCGGTTGTACGGTTTTATACATATCGTGTAGAGACGGTACCGGAGTTGATGAATTGAAGAATGAACTGGGAAGCGGGATAACGGTTTTTGCCGGTCAATCGGGAGTAGGCAAATCATCACTTATTAACCGGCTTTATCCCTGCCAAACCCGGGAAGTGGGGGATATAAGCGGAAAAGGCCGGAGGGGAAGGCATACAACACGAAGTGTTGAGCTGCTTGTGATGTCCGATAAGAAAATGATTGTTGACACTCCAGGATTTAGCGCTCTGGGTGTTGATTTGATGTTACCCCAGGAGGTGCAGAATTATTATAACGAGTTTATCCCCTATATATGTGAATGCAGGTATTTGGGATGCATGCATAATAAAGAACCGGACTGTGCGGTGAAGGATGCCGTAAATCGTGGTGAACTGCCTAAGGGACGCTATGAACGCTATATTCGCATTATAGAAACAATAGATGAGGAAAGGAGGAAGCAGCGGTGGTAAAGATTGCACCTTCAATCCTGTCAGCTGATTTTGCAAGGCTTGGGGATGAAGTTAAAAGGCTGCATGACGGGGGAGCCGATATTATACATATAGATATTATGGACGGCCACTTTGTTCCAAATATAACCATCGGGCCTATGGTGGTTGAAGCCATTCGATCCGTAACAGATCTGCCCTTTGATGTGCATTTGATGATGGACAATCCCATGGATTATATCAGCGCATATATTGAAGCCGGAGCCAATGGTATAACGGTTCACGGAGAGGTGCTGCCGCATCTCCACAGAGCGGTGAATTATATAAAAAGTTTCGGTGTGAAGGCTGCTGTAGCCCTTAATCCGTCTACTCCCCTTAATATTCTTGATTATGTCCTGGATGATATAGATATGGTTCTTATTATGACGGTAAATCCGGGTTTTGGGGGACAAAAGTTTATTCCTGTTATGATGGAAAAAATAAGGCGTCTGGCCGATATCAGGAACAAATCAGGCCTTGATTTTCCCATACAGGTCGATGGAGGCATAGGGCTGGATAACATAAATGAAGTAGTAAAAGCCGGAGCTGATATAATAGTTGCCGGCTCTGCGGTTTTTAAATCTGATGACGTGGGAGCTGTTATCAGGGCTTTGAAGGAAGAGGCACTGAAATGAAAGTGCTTATTATTGCCAATGGTGATATAGGAGACATTCAGAAGGTGAAAGGGATACTTCCGGCAGCCGATTATATTATTTGTGCCGATGGAGGGCTTGGCCATGCAAAGGAATTGGAGCTGGTTCCGGATATAATTATAGGGGATTTTGATTCCCTGGACGATGGTGTTCTGGAGCAGTACAGGGCGGCCGGAATTCCAATTAAGGAGTATCCGCAGGACAAGGATAAAACCGATACGCAAATAGCCGTGGATATGGCTATAGATATGGGTGCAGCCCAGGTGTCTATACTCGGGGCATTCGGGAGCCGCTGGGATCATTCATACGCAAATGTAATGCTGCTGTACAGGTTAGCCCAAAAGAATATAGAAGCCCATATACTGGACGCCCACAATACGGTTATGATTTCAAACAGGCTTGTGAGGCTGACAGGACAGGTGGGACAGTTCATATCTTTGCTGCCCTTTGGGCAGGATGTTCATATTATATCTACCCAGGGCCTGAAATATGCTATTACCGATCAATGGCTGCCCCTTGACTATCCGTATGGTATAAGCAACGTCTTTGTTCAGCCTTATGCTGAAATCCGGGTTGGCAGCGGCTGGCTGATTATCGTCAAAGCCAGGGATTAATCCTGCCTTTGTAACTCATATTAAGTACCCGGCATATAATATACAAAGGCCAATAGACGGTAAGGATGTGGGGCTGTTGATTACCCGGTTTTATCGTTCAAGGAGAAAAAAAGCACAGACGCTGCTTGGCATTTTGTTCATTATCGCAGGAGTGCTTTTAATTCTCATTTGGATACCATTATGGTTGTGGGTGTTTATACTGGGATGTGTACTTGTGGCTATAGGTATTATTATATTGAGATAATGGGGGTCAGCTGTATGGTGAGAATATACGTATTAAAGCTGCCAGGGATACTGGGCAGGATTGTACGCAAATTATGGAGGGGAGCCGCACCATAAAAGAACATATAAAGAAATAATACATGTCAAAAACTATCGGATAAAACCGGTATAGAAAAACACAGGCAAGATGATGTACAAAGTTGTACATCATCTTTTTTTGTTTGCAGGCCGCGTATCTGCCGGGCATACTGCATTATCTGTAAATACATCTTCATAATTGACAATAGTTGAAAAAATATTCTTGTGATAAAAATAGCTATAAAAAAATGAACTTCGACTTCACGGTTCTACAAAATATTAAAACCACATATGCTATACTTGTCCACAGGAGGTTCGGTCATTGAAAACAGGAATAAAATATAGTGTTTCCCTATATTTATATAACTATAGTACCGTAGAAATATAAATAAGGAGTGAGTAAAAATGAGCAAAATTGTGAGATTTCGTATAAGATTTATAGTAACTGCCATTGTAGCTGTTTGCGCCCTAAGTATTGTAAATGCTTCATCCGGGCTTTCACAATTCAGTGCAGGCAGAGATGTGAAAATGATGGTTGCTGATTCCGAAAATGCATTTATATCACTGCCTGAAAAAATAGAAGTAAATATGAGCGTAATTGATGAAAAAGATAAAAATGATGGTGAATCAGGTTCAAATCAGCAGGAGTTGGCGTTTAAAGTAAAAAATAACCTCGGTAACGATATAAAACTGATAAAAATCGCCTTTGAGGATCCTGATTTTCCTTTGAACTTTCAGGGGGAATACATCATACCTAAAGGTGAGGAGAAAGAAATATCCGTGGGCTATAATGGTGATGTTAAAAGTATTTTTGAGAATTTTATTAACACAGGCATCACGGAACGCACCACAGAGGCTGTTCTGTATTTTAAATGGGACGGGGGAAGCTGCGAGATTTACAGGGATTTTGTAATTTATTTTGAACCAATGGAAGAAAAATCAATGGAACAAACGCAGGAGAAAGGCACCGGTGAGGATACCGGAGAAAAAGAAGGCACCGGTGAAGATACAGAACAGAAGGAAGACACGGACGAAAACACTGAACAGGTGCAAGGCGCAGGTGAAAACGTGCAGCCGGACAACGGCATACAGGAGAACACATCTTTGGAGAAAAACACTGAGGGAGATTCCAGCGTCAATTGAATTATGAGTAATATTGAAATCAATCCTTTTTAAAAGGAAGTGTAGTTTTAATGAAGGATGCTGCAGCTAAAGGGATTGAAACATTAGATTTCAAATCAGAAGAACTAAAGATAATACATAGATACAGATACCTTTCATGGTATATAACGTCCATATTCTATTTTTGGGGGAATTCGGATTCCCATTGGATTCTCAGGCTTGGAGTTATTGTACTGCTGTTCCTTTCAGCCAGAATCACTATAGAGATATACAATAAATATAATAAAAAAGAAAAAAACATAATGTATTTCATATTTATGGAGACCATGGGCATAATACTGCTGTTATTGCCCACAGGCGGGGTCAACAGCCCGTTTATATGGTATGCGCTAAATCCCGTGCTGATTTCAGCAAGTTTTTCGTTTTATTATTTTTGCTGGCTGAATTTATTATGTTATGTTTCAGCGTCTATCTTAATTTCTTTCCATTTCTACAATCCAAATGGAGAAAGCCTGAGCTCCATGGTTGTATCAAATGCACATTTGATTTTGATATTTATACTTATAACCCTGGCGGTTCAGCTGCTGACTAAATTATCTTCCAAATTGAGGGCCCAGGGCAACAAGCTGATGGAAGTGAACAAAGAGCTGCATCAGGCCAACAATAAAATTCATGAATCGATATCACACATCATGTCCTTATACGAGGCTGTTGAAACACTGACCTCCAACAAAAACAACAAAGAGGACATCTATATTTTATTCACCGAATATATAACTAAACTTACGGGTGCAGATACAGCTTTTTTCTGGCTGAAATCCGCCGATAAAGGTACGGATATGATTACGATAAACCCTGCTGTGCCGGAAGATACAGAGACGGGTATCCTGAGCAGCATAAGTGACATTGACGACAATACCTTGCTTTCAGAAGAAATATTCAAAATACATGCGGATGGATGTAATTATCACGCTGCTGCCGTAAAATCAACTTCCGGTGATTGTGGCTTAATAGGCTTTAAAGCCAATGCCAATGATTCAGATATCGTAAATGGAGAGTATATAAAGCAGTTGAAATTCATATCCAGGTTAGCGGCGATTGTACTGGAAAGATTTCATTTGGAACAGGTTACGGAAAGATTGATCATTGCTGAAGAACAAAACCGGATTGCCAACGAGATGCATGACAGCGTTGCACAGGGGTTATTCAGCATATCATATGCAATCCATTCACTAATCCAGAACGGGGACAGAATGTCCGGTTCCCAATTGCAGGAAAGTTTACGTTTGCTGCAGAAATCCGCTCAATTGTCAATGGAAGAGCTGCGTTCCACCATATATAGGCTCAGTTCAAAAAAGGGAGGCAGAAAATCATTTAAACAGGGCATCGCCGAGTATATTAATACAATTTCCAAACTGAATAATATCGATATAAACCTTAAAATAGACGGAGATGAAGAGCTTCTCAGCATTCCCAAAAAAAGGGGGTTATACAGGATAATCTGTGAGGCTGCCGGCAATGCCATACGGCACGGGAGGTGCAGTTTGATAGAGATAAACCTTGATATAAACAAATCATTTGTTGAGCTTAGCATTGCCGATAATGGTGAAGGCTTCACTGTCAGTAATATCGGCAAAGATTCCGGAAGAACCGGATTGGGGATCAGTAATATGAAAAGGATTGTGGATCTGTTTAACGGTGAAATATTTATAGACGGAAAACCGGGTAACGGCACCGTTATAAACATTCATATACCAGGCGATACTGTGGTGCCGGAAACACAGGAGGGGATAGCGATATGAGAATAATCATTGTAGATGACCATCCTTTAGTCAGGCAGGGCCTGGCTTTGGTTCTGAAAATGGAAGAAGATATGGAAGTGGTAGGGGAATGCGCCTGTATCGATGAAGCAGTGTCGATGATAGGCAGTAAAAAACCCGATGTAGCCCTGATAGATCTGAAGCTGGGAAGAGAATGCGGTTTGGATATAGTGAATGCTGCCAGGGAAAATGGGAGCAGCACCAGGTTTATTATTCTCACATCATCAACATCTTACGAAGATTTTTTGATGGCTAAAAAATGTAATGTGGAAGGCTATATTTTGAAGGAGGCTTTGCCCGAAGAGCTTTTATACGCAATACGCCTGGTCAATTGCGGCAGGAGGTATTTTGATCCCCAGTTACTGGAATATAAACTGCGGCAAAATGAAAACGGCTTTTATGAACAGTTGACTCCCAGGGAACGGGAGGTTTTGTACGAGCTGGGACGGGGATTAAGCAACCAGCAGATAGCCCAAAAACTATTCATTGCAGAAAGCACCGTAAAAAAACATGTGGGGCAGATATTAGCGAAACTTGGCCTGCAGGATCGTACCCAGGCAGCCCTGTACGTCAACAATGTGGAGCTAAAGCATATCCATTATACTACTTAAGTCGCATTATGCATTTGTACCTTGGTGGAATCAATAGTAGCATTTAGGTCAATGTAAAAATCTAGCAGGGATGCCATAATATAAGCATAAATTTTAAATAATTATAGGAGGGATTACAATGAAGAGAAGGTTTTTTGTTGTGTTTACCCTTTTGATTGTGGCATCTTTACTGGCAGCTATGGGTACGGGAGCTATTGATTTCTTTAGGGCAGAAAGAGCAGCAGCAATGCAGGTGGTAAACGATGGAGATGGATTGATAGCACTGACAGGAGACGGTAATTATGCAAAGGAAGATAGCAAAGGGAGACTGGAACTGGATTTCACCGACAAAAACATTAGTTTTTTAGGAAAAGGTTTCAATCCGAAGGCAATATCAAAGTTCAACAATGTATTTAAAGTAACAAACAAGAGTGCGAAAACAGTTTATGTGTGGTTAGAGGCTGAAGGCTGGACTTTACGGCACGATAATGGGCTAACTTATAAAGTTGATAAAACCTATGGTGATGCTAAGGTTCACCCGGGGTATACAAATGTTTTGCTTGATAAGTATTTTTCGAATTTTAAAGGTGGTTTTGGCAACGCAGCATATGTAGAACTTCCACCAGGGGCGTCTTTTGATGTTAAGATTTATGTCGATACTGTAACAGATGATTATCTTGATGAAGGTAGGAATATCTGGGATCACAAAGTAATTGTCAGGGCTGATAAAAATAAACCAGGTTGGTTTGGACCTTTTGAAGCTGATAGCGCTAATGGTGAAGAAGGATAATAAAGTTAGTTAGCTAATCTTCATATAGGCTAAAGCAGAACTATAGATTAGGGATCTAATCTATAGTTCTGTTTTGTATTCAAACTTCGGGGGATAAGTATATGAAAAAAGTATTGAGCCTGAAAAACCTGTTGTATTTTTTCCTGATATTTATATGCGCATTTATCCTTTTTATAAGGTTTATGAATTTAAATGATAAACTGCCGTTTGGGCTTTGGTATGTACATTCAAATAGCATGGAGCCTGTTATAAAAGCAGATGATGGATATATCCTTATCAGATCAGAAGAATATAAAATAAATGATATAATTACGTTCATACCCCAGGTCCTGGATGATAAATACGTGACTCACAGGATAGTTGAGATTAACGATGACGGCATGTTTATAACAAAGGGGGACTATAACCAGATGACAGATCAGGAAGGCGGGGAACCGGCCGTCAACCGGGCGCAGGTTGTCGGGAAGGTACTGATGATAAATGAAAAGCCTGTCATCATACCGTACCTGGGGTACATATCCCAAAAGGTTAACGACATGATAGAAGGCCTTAACACCTTCGAATTGTTATCTATAGGAGTTGTATTGTACGCAATAGGATATATACTGGATATCATAGCCGAAAGAAACAAGCCTGCACGAAAGAAAAAGCTGCGTCTGCGTGATATCGCACCGTATTTTGACTGGGTTTTTATTGTACTGTGCATTACAATGTTTAGCAATATAGTTTTCCTGGGCTTAACAGTAAAATCCTGGGGGATTGATGAAGTCGGGTATGTTGTAGTAACTACAGAAGGCGTTTCGGCTCCGCTGTCCGGTGAAATGTTCACAGAGGAAAGAGGCTTGGAAAACAAATCATTCTTACACTTTGTCATTATGACAGAGCCCCAAAGACAGGGAGTGGAGGTTGAACCGAAAAAGCTTAAGCTTTCACCGAACCAGCATCAGGAATACCGCATAACCATTAAAGCGCCCTATGATACAGGATATTATACGGAAAAGATTCATAAAAGAGTCTATCCCGATGTGCTGCCGGATGAACTCCTGGATTATCTGTATTCAAGTAATGAGTTTCTGCCTTTGATAGTTATATTCGGCCCCGGCATAATAATGAATATTGGGTTATATATATGGTGGAACAGGCGTTGGCAGCCTGGGAAGAAGGAGGTCATGGATTGGCTTATAACCTTCCGGAATGTGTTTAAACCTGCTTTCAGAGGCTAGGAAGAGGATGATAAAAAAGAGCTGCAGATACAACGGCTCTTTTTTTATGCACTTAACAAGCTGTTTATAAAACGGATGAACTGCAATATAATATGCAGCAGTTTTTAGGAAAGAATGGGATACTTGCTTTTATGATGCGGGTTGTCATATAATAGATTCGTTGAATTGAAATATATATGTATATAATATTTGGAGGAAATCAAGTTGGACAAGAAAAAGCTGATCCGTGATTTTGTTTCTTACTACAAGCCCCATTATAAACTCTTCATTCTGGATATATCATGTGCTTTGATTATAGCATTGATAGATCTGTTTTTCCCCATGCTGACCAGGGAAGTTATAGGGACGGTCCTTCCTGCCGGGCAGATGAGAATCTTCTGGCTGTTTGTTGCAGCCATGCTTCTTATGTATATTATTCGAACCGGCTTGCAATATGTTGTACAATACTGGGGGCATATTCTGGGTGTCCGCATTGAATATGACATGAGACGGGATTTGTTTTCCCATTTGCAGACCCTTCCTTTCCGGTTTTATGATAAAAACCGAACAGGGCACCTGATGTCCCGTATGGTAAATGATCTGAATGAAATTGCAGAGCTTGCCCACCATGGCCCTGAAGACCTGTTCCTTTCCGTCATCATGCTTGTTGGCTCTTTTTTCATGTTAATGATGGTGGAATGGCGCCTGGCCATTATTGTATACCTGCTTGTCCCCGTAATGACCTGGTTTGCGTTTAAATACCGTAAGCTTATGAACCAGTCCTTCAGGGATATGCGGGTTAAGCTGGCAGATGTGAATGCCCAGCTGGAAAGCAGCATATCCGGTATCCGGGTTTCCAAGTCGTTTACAAACGAGGAATACGAAAAGGAGAAGTTTGGAGAAGGCAATAAACGTTTTCGCAGTTCCAAATACACGGCCTATAAATACATGGCCATATTTCATACGGGCATTGAGTATTTCTCCCACATGCTCAACGTTGTTGTGGTAGCAGTAGGCGGCTTCTTTATTTACAGGCAATGGATGGAGGTGGCAGATCTCCTGGCATTTATCATGTATGTAGGGGTTTTCCTGCAGCCGATCCGCCGGCTTACCAACTTTATGCAGCAGTTTGAATCGGGAATAACGGGCATAGAACGCTTTGCTGAGATTATGGAGGTTCAATCGGATATAACGGATGCGCCGGACGCAATAGAGCTGAAAGATGTTTGCGGGGATATCGTCTTTGAAAATGTCAGCTTTTCCTATGATGGTAATGAGAAGGTTCTGCAGAATATCAACATTACCATTCCTGCCGGGCAATCTATTGCTTTGGTGGGGCCCTCAGGAGGAGGGAAAACCACCCTTTGCCATCTAATCCCCCGGTTTTACGAGGTAATGGAGGGAAAAATAAAAATAGACGGGCGGGATATCAGGGACTACACCATAAAATCCCTGCGCAGCAATATAGGATTGGTACAGCAGGATATTTTCCTGTTTGCAGGCACAATCCGGGAAAATATAAGATACGGCAGGATCGATGCAACAGATGAAGAGATCGAAGAGGCAGCCAGAAAAGCTAATATTCATGATTTCATAGTTGGACTCCCCGATGGTTATGATACCCAGGTGGGAGAGAGGGGCCTCAGGCTTTCGGGAGGACAGAAACAGCGTATATCCATTGCACGGGTATTCCTAAAAAACCCACCCATTCTGCTGTTGGATGAAGCAACTTCAGCCCTGGATAATGAAACGGAAATAAAGATTCAACGTGCTTTGGAGCAGTTGTCTCATGGCAGAACATCCCTCATTATTGCCCACAGGCTGTCTACAATTAAGAATGCGGACAGGATATTGGTGCTGACAGAGGAAGGGGTTGTAGAACAGGGGACCCATGAAGAGCTTATGATGAAAAATGGGATCTATTCCAAGCTGTATCAGTCGCAGTTTAAGGACTATGTTACGGATGATGATGTGGCTGAATGGCCGGAATCAGTACAGTAAAGCGCTGCTTTACCCTGCAATTTGCAGCCACGTACAAAAAATATGATTGACAAATCTGCACATTCATATTAGAATGTTTATCATAGCATTAACCGAATAACATGCTCTTATCAAGAGAGGTGGAGGGACTGGCCCGATGAAACCCGGCAACCTGTGTATACAAGGTGCCAAATCCTGCGGTATATATTGTATATACCGAAAGATGAGAGAGGAAACGGCCTCTTTCTTCTTTAAAGAGGTTTTTTATTTTGGCCTCTCTAAATAAAGAGGCTTTTTTGATATAATAAAAGTTTAAAAGGGAGAGCGGTATGGTCGATATACAGAATCTATCAAAATGCTTCAAGGTTGAGAATGAAGATCTATGGGCAATAAAGAATGTCAGCATGCATATAAACAAGGGAGAAATCTTTGGCATCATAGGATTGAGCGGAGCCGGGAAGTCAACCCTGATCAGGTGTTTAAACAGGCTGGAGGAACCGACTGAAGGGCGGATAATCATAGATGGGACCGATATAACATTACTGGATAAGAAAGAACTTAGAGCAAAAAGAAAAAATATGGGGATGATTTTTCAGCATTTTAACCTTTTAATGCAGAAGACAACATATGAGAACATTGCCCTTCCATTGGAACTGGCAGGAGAAAACAAAAGAGAGATTGAGTCAAGGGTAAATTCTTTACTGAAATATGTGGGCCTGGAGGATAAAAGAAATGCTTATCCGTCCCAACTCAGCGGAGGCCAGAAACAGAGGGTTGCAATCGCCAGGGCTTTGGCCAATAACCCAAAGATTTTGTTAAGCGATGAAGCAACATCTGCCCTGGACCCGCAGACCACCAAATCCATTTTGGATCTTTTGAGCAGGATACGGGATGAGTTTGGATTAACAATTATAATGATTACCCACCAGATAGAAGTTGTTAAGGATATTTGTGACCGGGTCGCAATAATGGAAAACGGTGAAATCGTGGAAATAAACACCGTCGAAGAGCTGTTTAAACGACCCAGGTCTAAGACAGCAAGGGCATTTATCAACAGCCTGAGATCCGATATACAGGAAGAGTTTATAAAACCTGCGGAATTAAAAGGCCATATCGTAAGGCTCAGTTTCTGGGGTGACATTGTAAAAAAGCCTGTTGTTTCGCAAATGATTAAAAGATTCGATATAAGTGTCAATATACTGTCGGGCAACATCAGCCAGTTGATGAGCACAAATGCGGGGCATCTGATTATTGAGCTGACCGGATCGGATGAGGAAATACGAAAAGCCATTGATTACTTAAAAGCCCATGATGTGGATGTGGAGGTGATGTAAGTGCTGGAACTGGTTATTCCTTCTTTACTCCAGACGTTATATATGGTGTTTTTCTCAACCCTCTTCTCTTTAGTATTAGGTTTTCCTATGGGTATACTCCTGGTGATAACGGAGAAGGGAAGTATCTGGGAAAAACCGGCTTTTTACAGGTTGTTGGACGGTATTATAAATGTCCTGAGGTCTTTTCCCTTCCTGATATTGATGATCCTGCTTTTCCCTCTGTCAAGGCTGATTGTGGGTAAAACCATAGGAACCACCGCTACAATAGTGCCGCTGTCAATTGCGGCAGCGCCTTTTGTCGCCAGGGTTATTGAGAGTTCCCTGAAGGAAGTTGACAGAGGGGTTATTGAACTGGGAAATTCTATCGGGGCAAGCGTCCCGCAGATTATATTCAGGATACTTATACCGGAAGCAATGCCGTCACTGATAATGGGGGTAACGCTGACGATAATTAACTTAATAGGGTATTCTGCTATGGCCGGTGCCATTGGAGGAGGTGGTTTGGGGGATCTGGCCATCAGATATGGTTTATACAGATTTCAGACAGATATAATGGTGGTTTCAGTAATCATAATAGTTTTACTGGTTCAGGGTATCCAATATGTTGGAAACAGATTAGCTTCAAAAATAAGCAAAAAATAATAGGAATGGAGGAATAAGAATGAAAAAAGTGTTGTTGTCATTAATTATTGCAGGTTTATTCATTTTTGCTTTTGCCGGATGTGCCGGAGGCGGGAGTAAGGATAATTTAATCAGGATTGGGGTATCGCCGGAACCTCATGCCAAAATGATAGAACATATCAAAGACGATTTGGAGAAACAGGGAATTAAAGTGGAAATTATTGAATTTACCGATTACCATAAGCCCAATCTTGCCCTGGCTGAAGGAGAACTGGATGCCAACTTCTTTCAACACGAACCTTATATGAATACATTTAAAGAAGAGAATAATCTTGATATTATATCCATCGGCGGGGTACATGTTGAGCCAATGGGGTTGTATTCCAATAAACATGGTTCAATTGACGAACTGCCTGACGGCTGTGAGATTGCTATACCCAACGATCCTACAAACGGAGGGAGAGCCCTTCTGCTTCTTCAGAAGTATGATTTGATAAAGCTGGATGACAAGGCCGGCATACTCGCCACCGAAAATGATATTACAGAAAACCCGAAGAATATTAAGATTGTACCATTGGAAGCCGCCCAGCTGCCCAGGGTATTGGATGATGTGGATGGCGCCGTAATAAATGGCAACTATGCTCTGGAAGCCGGTCTGGTGCCCACCAAGGATTCCCTTATTCTTGAGGATAAGGATTCGCCGTATGCCAATATTGTAGCCGTAAAAACCAGTGAAAAAGATGAGGAGAAGTTTAAGAAACTGATGGAAGCATTGCGGAGTGACAAGATGAGGAAGTATATCGAAGAAACTTATGAAGGTGGTGTGATACCTGCTTTCTGACAAGCAGGCAGAAAGAATGCTTGATATGGATAAGTTTACTTTGCACAGCCATGAGGCTGTATTAATGATAATCGATATTCAGCAGCGCCTGGCATCTGTAATGGAACGCCGGGAGCAGGTTGTAAAAAACGCCGGAATCCTGGTTGATACGGCACAAAAACTGGGGATCCCGACAGTGGTTACAGAACAGTATCCAAAAGGCTTAGGGAAAACCGTTGATGAATTAAGCGGTAAACTGGATACAGATTATGTCTTTGAAAAGATAGCCTTTTCGGCCTGTACTGAGGAAGTGATGTCAACCCTTGAACGGTTGGGACGAAAAAAGATCATTGTAACCGGTATGGAGACTCATGTATGTGTTCTCCAGACCGTAAGGGAACTGTTGAGTTTGGGATATATGGTTTTTGTGGCGGAAGACACCGTTTGCTCGCGAACACGGGAAAACCATAATACCGGTTTATCCCTTATGCGCGGGATGGGTGCTGTAATAACTTCTGCCGAAACCGTGTTTTTCGATCTGTTGAAGCAGGCCGGAACCCCGCTGTATAAAGAGCTTTCAAAACTCATCAAATAAGCAAAAAAGCTATTCCTATGCAGAATATGCAATCGGAATAGCTTTTTTATATGAGAATACGGGGATTAATCTAAAACTGGTTATATTTCAAATCAGGCAGTAAACATCTTGATATCGTCTTCTACGTTGGTTATACCGCCAATACCGAACTTTTCAACCAGTACTTTGGCTACATTTGGTGACAGGAAGGCCGGAAGGGTCGGCCCAAGATGGATGTTCTTCACGCCAAGGTAAAGCAGCGCCAGAAGAACTGTAACGGCTTTCTGTTCATACCATGCAATATTATAGGCAATGGGCAGTTCATTTACATCTTCAAGCCCAAAGGCTTCTTTCAGCTTAAGGGCTATTATTGCCAGAGAGTACGAGTCGTTGCATTGTCCTGCATCCAGTACCCGGGGTATGCCGTCTATATCTCCTAAGTTCAGCTTGTTGTATCTGTATTTGGCGCATCCTGCCGTCAGTATTACAGTGTCTTGAGGGAGATTCCCGGCAAATTCTGTATAGTATTCTCTGCTCCTCATTCTTCCGTCGCATCCTGCCATTACAAAGAACTTCTTAATCTTCCCTGCTTTGACAGCATCCACTACCTTATCAGCCAGGCTGAGCACCGTAGAGTGTGCAAAACCTCCGATTATTTCGCCTGTTTCGATCTCCTCAGGCGGAGCGCATTTCTTTGCATGTTCGATTATTTCTGAGAAATCCTTAGTCCCATCTTCGTTGGCAGGTATATGTTTTACACCCGGGAAACCTACCACTCCGGTTGTGTACAGCCTGTCTTTATATGAATCTTTGGGCGGAACCAGGCAGTTGGTTGTCATGAGAATAGGCCCGTTGAAACTCTGGAACTCTTTGTCCTGTTTCCACCAGGCATTTCCATAGTTGCCTGCAAAGTGCTTGTATTTTTTAAACGCCGGGTAATAGTGTGCCGGAAGCATTTCACCGTGGGTATAGACATCCACACCGGTTCCTTCGGTTTGCTCCAGCAGTTCTTCCAAATCCTTCAGGTCATGCCCGCTAATCAAAATACCGGGATTATTTCTTACACCAATGTTTACCCGGGTGATTTCAGGGCTGCCGTAAGTGGATGTATTCGCCTTATCCAACAGCGCCATGGTTTGGACAGCATATTTACCTGTGTCCAGGACCAGTGCAAGCAGTTCATCGGCTGTTAAGCTGCTGTCAGTGGCTGCGGCTAACGCCTTTTGCATGAAGTCGTATACTTCCTGGTCGTTATAACCCAATACGCGTGCATGATATGCGTAGGCTGCCATACCTTTAATTCCATACAGGATAATTGACTTCAATGATCTTATATCCTCATTTTCATCAGCCAATATACCGACTGATACTGCTTTAGCTTCAAAATCTTCTGTTGTTTCGGCCGTCCAGACAGCGGCATCATGAAGGTCGTTGTCAGGCTGGATACCTGCTTTTACTGCCTGTTCCTTTAATTGTTCCCTTAGTTCAAGCGCCTGTCTGATATTCTTAATAAAGTATTCCTTACCGAAGTTGACGTTTGTGATGGTTGAAAACAGGCCGTCTACTACCAAGGTGTCTGCTTCAGGTGTTTTTGCACCGGCATTTTTCAATTTCGTACTGAAAATCGATATTCCCTTCAGGGCATAGATCAATAGATCCTGAAGATTTGACACATCATTGGTTTTACCGCATACTCCCCGTAGAGTGCACCCTGTGCCTTTTGCTGCTTCCTGGCATTGATAACAAAACATATTCATAATTCCATACCTCCCAAAAATATTGTTTTCTTTGTTTAGTTGATATATAGAGGGCAATGTCATGCAAAAAACAGTGCTTAAGAATAAATGCAGTATATTTCTGGTTGTAACATTGCCCATAATGCGCTGTTAATCAGTCTTCGATTATCTTTCCGTCCAAGGATATGGTGACAATACTCCAAGGAATCATTTTTCCGCTCTGTATAAGGGCATTCCTTACCGCGTATGCCAAACCGTTGCAGCAGGGGACCTCCATTTTCAGAACCGTTATACTCTTTATTTCGTTGTGTTTTAAGATTTCCGCCAGTTTATCTGAATAATCTGCATTATCCAGCTTTGGACAGCCAATCAGGGTTATCTTGTTACGCATGAAATCCTGATGTATGTTTGCATATGCGTATGCAGTGCAGTCGGCAGCTACCAGGAGATGAGCGTTATTAAGATACGGAGCGTTTGCCGGGACAAGCTTAATCTGGCAGGGCCATTGGCGAAGCTGGGATTCCATATGGGTTTGGGGCGGAGCCTGACTGGGCATGGATGAACCTCTTGTCATTGCCTGAACCCTTGTACCCGGACAGCCACAGGCAAGCGTGTTTTGAGATTTGGCTTTCTCCATATTTTTTTTGACTGCTTCTTCATCAAAAGGTTGAGCTTCCCGCTCTTCAATAGAAATCGCGCCGGTCGGGCATTCCGGTAAGCAGTCTCCCAGCCCGTCACAGTACGATTCAGACACAAGCTCGGCTTTTCCATCCACTAGCTGCAGTGCGCCTTCGTGGCAGGCATCGATGCACAGGCCGCAGCCGTTGCATTTTTCACGATCAATCTTTACAATCTTCCTAATCATATATAACACCCCTTCTAAATTTGAAACGATATTTTTTATATTCGACATATTCCATGCTGATTTATTTATTGGCAGCTATGGCTTTCTGTTGTCTTGTCGATGCCATTATAATATAATAAAACCTGGCAAGTCGGTATCTGATGTTACAAAAAGTACAGAGGTGATGATAATTTGCATATAGAAGAATTTGTGGATGTATTATCCGAAACTGAGTTGTTTGCCGGGCTTGATGATGATGAAATCGTTAATATGGTAAAATGCCTCGAACCAAGAATTCATAACTATAAAAAAAATCAGTACATAGCAATTGCAGGGGAAGAGTTTAAAGGCATAGGGATCATACTGGAAGGTGAAGCAGCGGCGTATAAGGAGAATGTTGCCGGAACCAGGGTCATGATGACCCTTCTTGCCCCGGGAGATGTGTTCGGTGAAATTGTAGCTTTTTCCAGCCAGTCCAACTGGCCGGTGACGGTAGAAGCTCAACAGCAATGCAAAGCATTGTTTATCAGCAGGGAAAGAATTGTGGGCGAATGCAGGCAAATGTGTCCGTGGCATAGAAAACTGATAGAGAATATGCTTATGATAGTATCAGAAAGGGCAATAGCCCTCAGCAGAAAAGTGGAGTATTTATCAATTAAAAGCATACGCGGTAAAATCAGCACTTATTTGCTGGAGCAGTACAAGAAAGCAGGAAAGGCAATTTTTATGCTGCCTATGAACCGCAACGAGATGGCTGATTTTTTGAACGTATCACGGCCTTCCCTTTCAAGGGAGATGTGCAAAATGAGGGACGAAGGAATCATAGATTTTCACAGGGCTTCGATACTGGTAAAGGACGTCCGGGCTTTAATAAGGATGGCTGAATGATTCCTGTTGACATTTTACAGTAATATTGATATCATTTTAAGAGTAGTATGTTTTAGTAGTATGGAAGTGCAAGCAAAACTCAATAATGGAGTATTTGTATTAAGTAGGACGGTTGGATGGAAGGTATTTATATACTCTTTAGCATATTTATGCATTTTAACCCCTACGGGGGTTTTTTGTTTTATTTGAGTATGGGGGAGAAGGTAGAAATGTTCAGAAAAAACAGGATCTATGTATTAATCCTGATACTTATGGGAGTGGCTGTATTTGCCGCGTGTACATCGGCCGGTATTGTTTTTCAAAGAAGATTAGCGAAGAATGAAAATGCGGAAGGAGATAAGGTAATACAGCTTAAGCTTGCTCATTTTTTTCCTGCCACACATCCTGTAGAAGCTGACCTCTTGAATAAATGGTCTGAGGAAGTTGAGCAAGCTACTGACGGCAGGATAAAAATAGTAAGGTATCCGGGAGAGACGCTGCTTAAAGCAAACGATATATATCAGGGTGTGATGGATGGCGTGGCTGATATTGGCATGTCATGCTTCTCATATACAAGAGGCCGTTTCCCGGTGCTGGAAGTCTTTGAGCTGCCGGGGGTCATATACAAAAGCGCTGAAGCTGCAAGTAAAACAGCCTGGGAGGGGATTAAGAAAACTCAACCCGAGGAAATTCAGGACACCAGGCTATTGATGGTGCTTGCGACCGGTTCCGGAGATCTGTTTACCAAAACCCCGGTTCGGAATTTAAACGATCTTCAGGGCATGGAAATAAGGGCAACCGGACTTAGCGCCAAAACCCTTGATACGCTGGGTGCAACACCCATTGCAATGGCTCAATCCGAGGCATATGAAGCAATGTCAAAAGGAATGGTAGAGGGCAATCTCTCTCCCCTGGAAGTGTTAAAAGGCTGGAAACATGCTGAAGTAACCAATTACGTGACTAAAACTCCTTTTCTGTACAATACGCTGTTTTTTCTGACAATGAATCTGGATAAATGGAATTCACTGCCGCCTGATTTGCAGAAAGCTGTCGAAGATGTAAGCGAAAAGTGTTTTCAGGAAATAGGAGCCGGTTTGTGGGACAGGCAGAATGAAGATGCGCTGAATTGGGCTGTCAATGAGATGGGTATGGAAATACTCGAACTTTCAGAACAGGAAATGCTTTTGTGGATCAATAAAGTTGAGCCTATACAAAGTGAATACGTAGAAAAACTGAAAAAAAGGGGTTTAAACGGAAAAGAGATATTGGATATGGCTAAACAGCTGGCAGATAAATACAATGACGGATGGTGAGGGGTAATATGGGACGGTTCGAAAATATGCTCAGCAAATTAAGCAGATTCATGGATGCGGTTGCCGGTTGGGGAATAGTAGCAGTAATGGCACTAACCGTGTTTAACATATTGACAAGGCGTTTGGTGGGATGGTCAATTTTGGGTATCTCCGAATATGTCAGTGTACTGATGGCATTAGTAATTGGTTCTTCCGTGGCGTACTGTGCCCTGATGGATGGACATATCAGGGTTGAGGTATTTGTGCAAAAACTTCCTGGAGCCGTTAAGAGGATTATAACAGCCGTATCAGGCATAATATCATTCATATTTTTCACATTTGTTTCATGGCAGCTGATAAAGTATGGAAACAGGATAAGGGTAAGCGGTGAGGTTACTTCCACAGCTGAAATTCATTTCTATCCATTTATATATATTGTTGCTTTTGGGGTGTTCATTCTATCCATTGTTAACTTGATACAAGCTATTAAAATGTTAAAGGGGTCGGAGAATAATGGGTGAGCCGGTAGTTGGTTTGGCAGGAATCTTTGCATTTTTAGTTTTGCTGTTTTTCAATGTACCAATTGCTTATGCTATGGCTATTGTAGGATTAGCAGGTTTCAGTTTTTTGGTATCGCCATCGGCAGCATTTAGCATGCTGGCAACTGAAATGTATTCAAGTTTTACTTCGTATTCATTAAGTGTAATTCCTATGTTTGTATGGATGGGGTTTTTGGCGTATTATTCCGGGATAGGGGCAAGACTATACCGGACTGCATATTGTTTTGTCGGGCACCGTACCGGTGGCTTAGCCATGGCAACCGAGGCGGCGTGTGCCATATTTGGTGCTATCTGTGGCTCAAACACAGCAACTACTGCTACGATGGGAGCCATAGCGTTACCTGAAATGAGGAAATACAAATATGATGATTCGCTATCCACGGCCAGCGTAGCTGCCGGAGGCGCTTTGGGCATACTTATCCCGCCCAGCGTTATATTACTGGTATATGGTGTGTCAACACAGCAGTCGGTAGGAAAACTGTTCATTGCAGGAATAATCCCGGGCATTCTTCTTATGCTGTTCTATATGCTGGCTATATGGATTGTTGTATCCAAAAATCCTGATTTGGCACCGGCAGGTGAAAGGTCAACACTGGCTGAGAAACTGAACTCCCTGCGCAACGGTGTATGGGAGATCTTAGTGGTATTCAGCATCTCCCTGGGAGGATTGTTTGCCGGCTGGTTTACACCTACTGAAGCCGGTGCTGTAGGGTGTGCCGGTATTTTATTAATATCTGCTGCGAAGCGCCAGCTTAACTGGAATGGTTTTATAAAGTCTTTAAGGGATACAACCAAGACTACGGCCATGATCATGTTTATGGTGGCAAGCGCAATGATATTTGGACGTTTTATAGCAATAAGCAGGTTACCGTTTCAACTGGCAAACTGGGTATCCGCTTTAGATTTACCTGCTTTTTTAGTAATGGTATTCATAACAATAGTGTACCTGGTGCTTGGATGTTTCATTGATGCCCTGGCGCTTATTCTTCTTACCACACCGATATTTTATCCGGTAGTAAAGGTATTGGGATATGACCCTGTATGGTTTGGCGTCATAGTTGCGATCGTGGTGGCAATGGGAGTTATTACCCCGCCTGTAGGCATGAATGTTTTTGTTGTTAAAGGGATAGCAAAAGATGTTCCCCTTGAAACCATATTCAAGGGTATCTGGCCATTTTTACTGGCTGCAATTGTATGTGTCCTTCTTTTGATTGCATTTCCTCAAATAGTTACATTTCTGCCGAAGCTTCTATCATGAAGCGATATAAGTCTGTGAAGAATATTATTCCGCTCGCTGGAGCTCAAGGCAAAATCCTCTTCATATAAGTACATTTTCAGCAGTCAAAAGATAATACTTGCCTCATAATAAAAGTATTGCAGAATACTATTCCAATCACTGGTGTTCAAGGCTAAGAACCTGTAGCACTCGCTCCGGGCCTCCACCAAAACTCGCTTCGCTCAAACATTGGTTCCGGCTGTCCTCCGCTTCGCTAACAGGTTCTAAGCCTTTTCACAAGGTGATTTCCATAGTATTCTGCACACGGTACTCATTGATAACAGTATAGCTAAATATAGTGAATATGAATAATACTATTCTGCTTGCTGGTGCTCAAGGCTAAGAACCTGTAGCACTCGCTCCATAATTATTCTTCACACAATGCTCAGCGGTAATCATGCTATCAAGATTAGTAATATGAAGAATATTTACATTCTGGATTGTCTATTTTAGTTGAATTAATACAAAAAACATGATAAATTTTATTAATAGGGAAACAGTAAATCTGAGATACAAAGCAATTATAATGGCGGCATAAACAGGATATATAGCAAGTGAGGTGCATATGATTTGAACAATATTTTTAACTTTTCAATCTCAACCGGCAAAAGGGAAGAATTCATAAACATAACTCATCTTTTGAACCGGGCTGTAAAGGACAGTGGCATCCAAAACGGAATGGCAGTGGTGTATTGCCCGCATACTACTGCCGGGATAACCATCAACGAAAACGCCGATCCGGATGTTGTGTATGATATTCTTAAAATCCTGGACAGGGCGTTTCCCGCGAAAGGGGATTACAGGCATTATGAAGGCAACTCCCATGCCCACGCTAAAGCGTCATGTATTGGTTCAAGCTGCAGTATTATAATTTCAGACGGAAAGCCCTTGTTGGGAACGTGGCAGGGAGTTTACTTCTGTGAATTTGACGGACCCAGGTCAAGAAAGGTATGCATAAGCTGTATCGGGACAAGTTAGCATATTATATGATTGGGGCAAACTATGAATTGAGGAATAGATGAGAATGCAGTTCAGGGAAAAAATAAACGTGTTATATGAGGATAATCACCTTTTGGTGGCAGAAAAGCCGGTCAATATGCTTTCCCAGGGCGATGCAACCGGGGATACCGATCTGTTATCGGTATTGAAAGATTACATAAAGGAAAAATACTGCAAGCCGGGCAATGTCTATTTGGGGCTTGTTCACAGGTTGGACCGTCCGGTGGGCGGTGTAATGGTTTTTGCAAAAACTTCCAAAGCCGCTTCCCGATTATCCGGACAGATTCGGGAAGGGACTTTTGAAAAGGTATATCTTGCGGCAGCAAGGGGAAAACCTCGGAAAAGAGGACGACTTGTACACTATCTGGATAAAAACAATAAAACCAATACGGTTACTTGCTATAGGATGCCTAAAGGCAATGCCAAGGAAGCGGTACTGGAGTATGAGACCCTGGAAAGTCTGGTGTCTGCCGAAACTGGTGACGTTTTAAGCCTGGTAAGGATAAATCTAATTACCGGCCGGCCTCACCAGATCAGGGTACAGTTTTCCTGTTCAGGATTTCCACTATACGGAGATCAGAAATACGGACAGCATGTAAATAAGCCGGGGCAGCAGCTGGCTTTATGGTCTGCTTCAATCAGGCTTATACACCCGACGCTGAAAGAGGAAATGGTATTCAAATCCTATCCTCCGGCTTCTTATCCATGGGATCGGTTTGAAACTATTGAAAAAATGAAAACGATAAATGTAAGCCGTTTTGAAGGCAACGGGGGGATAACAGGTAAAAGGCTGTAATACTGCGGTTCACAGGCAGATAATATAAACAGGGAGGGATTAAGAATGTATTTTGAAAATACGGGCAGGGAGAATACGGAGAAGACGGTGGAACTGGCTGTAAATACTGCACGGGAAAGAGGAATACGCCATATTGTTGTTGCCTCTAACTCCGGTTATACCGCAGGCTTACTGAAGGATGCTGACGACTTGGAAGCGGTGTGCGTGACACATGTAAATGGTTTTGTACAGCCAGGCCAAAACGAGATGCCTGAAGACGTACGCCGGCAGCTTATGGAATCGGGAATAAAGGTACTTACTACAACCCATGTGCTGAGCGGGGCGGAAAGGGCGATGAGCAGAAAATTCGGCGGAACATATCCGGTGGAGATAATGGCCCATACTTTGAGAATGCTCGGACAGGGTGTGAAGGTATGCGTTGAAATTGCGGTTATGGCTTTGGATGCGGGTCTGATACCATATGGCCAGCCTGTAATAGCTATAGGCGGTACCGGCAGGGGAGCCGATACTGCCGTGATACTTACCCCGTCCCATGCCAGCAGTATACTGGATACCAGGATACATGAAATCATATGCAAGCCTTATTTATAGCAGGATAGAATAATATTTCCATTCTTATGTAAGAAGCCGTAATATATCCGTGCTATAAACAGTATATTGAGTAACGTTATCAAGCTGATGTCTTATATGCTTTTTTGTGAGAAAGCATAAGGCATCAGCTTTTTTTGTTTTGCATAACGAAACGGAATTGGGACAGATATTAACCTGATTCGATAATAGAATATAAGATCAACACCCAGGGAAACATAAGATGAGAAACACACAATTGTTAACGAAAGGTGTGATACTATGCCGTTAGGATTAACGCTTCTGATAGCCGCTACTATATTGGTGTTTTTCGGTGTCGGACAGCGCCTGCTGGACAGAATGCGTTTAAGCGATAAAGCAGCTGTGTTATTTATGATTGCAATATTTATAGGAAGCCTGATTCCCGATATACCTCTGGGCAGAGACATATTCATAAATATCGGCGGGGCAATTGTGCCGCTTATTCTTGTTATCTATCTGTTTGCCAAGGCCGGTACCGGTATTGAAAAGTTAAGGGCCGGTATAGCCGCTGTGCTGTCTGGCCTGGGTGTATATCTTGCCGGCCGTTACATGCCCTCGGAACCGGAAACCATAATGATCGATCCAAACTATGTTTATGGTATTATTGCCGGTATTATAGCTTATTTATTTGGGCGCTCCCGAAGATCTTCATTCATAGCCGGAGTGCTGGGCGTAATACTGGCTGATCTGGCACAGGGTATTGAGAATATACTAAGAGGTATTCCCAGCAGAATCCGTTTAGGCGGCGCAGGAGCTGTGGATGCCGTTGTGATAGCAGGATTTCTGGCGGTAATGCTGGCAGAAGTTGTGGGAGAGCTGCGTGAAAGAATCCAGGGTGGGACGGCAAAAAAATCCATGGCCTATCAAAAGGGTGAATTTATGAAAAGGAGCCGTAATGAGAATACCTATTCAGGAGGTGATAATGAGGATGAACAGAACAGCTGATAAAATGCTGATAATATGTTTTGTATTTGCAATGGCTGCAGGCTGGCATATTCCTGAGGCTTATGCCGATGACTGGTTTGAAGCCGAATCCGGGTATTACACGCTGGTTGATGAATCCGGAAAAGAGCTGACCATGATGGCCAGGGAAATACTGGTTAATGATGAATACATCAGCGGTGATAATAAATATTATTCCGTTATTTCGGCAGATAAAGGAAGCAGGAAAGCGGTAGCGAAATACGTAAGAGATGTTAAGCTTCCGGAAATAGAAGAAAACATTGCATCTATCGCTGTATTGGCACAGGAGATGGATAAGGACAGCAATATACTGTTGTATTCTACTCATACAGATGAATCTTATATTCCTTCCGACGGCTCTCATACCAAGCCTGGTAAAGGGGGAATACTGGATGTGGCCGAATCGTTCAAAAATGCATTGCAGAAGAGAGGGATCAATGCTGTATTGGATAAAACTCCCCATGAACCCCACGACGCAGCGGCTTACAGGCGTTCACGGCAAACGGCTATCAATCTGATGAAGAAGCATTCACCAGTTGCTGCCATATTTGATATTCACAGGGATGCGGTGCCGGCCCGTGTATATGCTACAAGAGTGGCCGGGCAGCCCATGACAAAGGTAAGAATTGTGGTAGGCTCCCGGAATCAGAACAGACAGGCCAACGAGGAACTGGCCTATAAGATTAAAGCTGTGGCTGATAAAGTGTATCCCGGGCTGATTAAGGATATATTTATAGGTGCAGGCGCGTACAATCAGGAACTGTCTCCCAGATCATTGTTATTTGAATTCGGAACCCATGAAAACAGCAAGGAATCAGCTCAAAGATCAGCTCAGTATCTGGCCGTTGTGATAGATAAGGCCATGTTTGGCGGCACGGTAAAGGGCAAAACACAGGAAGGAGAGGAAAAGGGGACATATCGTCCGGAACCGATTGAGCAGGAGGATGTACGAGGAGGCAGGAAAGGGCTGCTATGGCTGTTCCTTGTGCTGGTTGCGGGCGGAGGCATATTCTTCTTTATAAGCGGTGGAGGAAGGGAAATGATATCAAAGGTTACCGGAACTTCTGAAAGCAAGGATAAGGATGAAAAACGGAAATAATGGAGTTTGCAACCGGGTTGCTGGCAGGCTTAAGCAGCTCGGTTTGTATTTTATTATTCGTTTTGAGGGCAGTATGAGGGGAGAAACCGGAGTTGAAAGTTGTTTATTGCGGGTACAGAGGAACCTATGGAGCTTTTTTATTGGCTGCATTTCATTTGGGATTGTATAAAGAGCAGGATATTTGCAATGAAAAACAGGCAAAAAAGCATTTTGAAATATGTTGTTTATATGGAGAACAATATGGGAATTTAATATATGTGGGCATGGATGAAGAGCTCCGGGAGATATATGTATTGGGATGTAAAAGGTATTTTTCAGTCATAAAAAATTCTCAAATATACATAAATAGAATATTCCGGCTGGAAGAGAATCTCTGCCATTTGGATGTTGGAAGGTTGGAAGGGATAATGCCCAGAATAATCGGGTTTTTACTGGCTCGCCGGGTTAACCGGACTATTTGCGAAAAGCTGTTTTCATACTGGTTGAGCCGGAAATATCATATTTTTTCAAGGAAAGCAAGAGAAATAAAACAAAATTTGAAAAACAGTAAAATGTTTATAAGGTGAGAAAAGAAAATGAAGCTGTTTTATCATTGTTTTGGGGGAGCCCACACATCCATTACATGCGCCTCTATTCATCTGAATTTTCTCCCCAGGGATCGGATACCTAAAACATACGAGTTTAAAGCAATTCCGTTTTATGATAAAATGGAAAACAAAGAACTGGGGAAGCCGGTATACATGGGGCAGGATGATATGGGATGGGATATTTACGTAATTGGTATGAAGGACGGAAAGAATGTAGTTATACCGGCTATAAAAAGTTACCTTAATGCAAATTACGTTTCTCATCCGGAAGCGTTGTTTGTCAGTGCGCTTGTGCAGCTGCATCCCATAACCGCCATAGGCGGGATAACATCAAGAAGATTAGGCTTGCCATGTATTGGGAGGCCTATGACTGTATGGGGAATAAGAAGGAGTTACCCGCACCTGGTAGATTTGGTAAACAGGGTTAAACAAAATATCGCAGCCAGATACGATTATTATTGACTTAGGGCGGATTTTAGATGATAATAAAGATATAATCAATTTTAGTATCAGGTAATAAAAACAGCTAATAATATCAAGGGAGAGGATGGAACTGACAAAACACAGGATTACAGGTGTTGTCCCGGGCAGTATTGCTGAAGAAGCGGGTATACAGCCTGGGGATTTGCTGGTTGACATCAACGGACAGAAAGTTCAGGATATAATAGATTTTATTGACAGGACGAGCGGTGATACAGTGAGTATTACTATAGAAAAGCCAGACGGACAGGAGTGGATAATAGATATTGAAAAGGAGCCCGACGAAGATTTTGGGCTTACCTTTGAACAGCCGCTTCTGGACAGGCAGCGGGTATGCCATAACAGATGCATATTTTGTTTTATCGATCAGCTTCCCGGGGGTATGCGCTCATCCCTGTACTGTAAGGATGATGACTGGCGGTTGTCCTTTCTTATGGGCAACTACATAACCCTTACAAACCTGACACAGCAGGATATAAAGCAGATAGCGGACCGACATATCAGCCCTCTGCATGTTTCCGTGCATACCACCAACCCTCAGCTGCGGCAGAGGATGATGGGAAACAGGCGGGCCGGAGATATTATGAACTTATTAAAAACATTTGAAAAGGCTAATATATCTGTTCATTGTCAGATTGTCTTATGTCGTAATTGGAATGATGGAGCTCATTTGGATCAAACCCTGGCCGATCTCTGGAATCTGAGAACCATTGTACAATCGGTAGCGGTGGTGCCTGTTGGCCTGACCAAACACAGGGAAGGGCTGGTGGATATCCTGCCTTATGATGCAGTATCAGCAGCCCGGGTCCTGGAACAGGTGGAACGGTGGCAGAGCAAATGCCGTAAGGAAGGAAATACATCATTTGTGTTTGCTGCTGATGAATTCTACATTCTTGCAGGCAGGGAGATCCCTCCATATGAAAATTATGAAGATTTTCCCCAGATAGAAAATGGGGTGGGACTTATGGCCAGGTTAACACGTGAATTTGATGAAGCCATTGATGATTACCCCAAGCCTCATATCCGGGGTATGGATATTTCTGTTGCTACCGGTGTATCGGCTTACCCAACAATTAGGGCAATGATGGACAGGGTACAGGAGATTATGGGGATACCGGTATACGTTTACGCTGTAAAAAACCTTTTTTTCGGCGATAAGGTTACGGTAGCCGGACTAATAACAGGGCAGGATATAAAAAACCAGTTAAAAGATAAAAAGTTGGGGCATTCACTATTGATTCCCAATACTATGCTGCGGAGGGGAGAGGATGTCTTTCTTGACGGTGTTACCCTGGAGGAGCTGAGCCTGTCACTGGGTGTCCCGGTTATTCCGGTGCCGGTCGATGGCAGGGAACTTCTTGAAGTCATATCAAAGGCTGCTGATATCGGTGAAAGGGGTGCGTAGGTTAATATGGGTAAACCAATAGTTGCAATTGTCGGACGTCCTAATGTTGGGAAATCAACATTTTTTAACAGTATTATAGGTAAAAGGATATCAATTGTTGATAATGAACCCGGAGTGACGCGGGACAGGATTTACGCAGATACTGAATGGCTTGGAAAACAGTTTACCCTGGCAGACACGGGCGGACTTGATCCAGGAAGTAATGATGAATTGCTGGTTCACATGAGACGGCAGGTTGAAATGGCCATAGACACGGCTGATGTAATCGTTTTTTTGGCTGATGGGAAGGCGGGTGTTACTCCTGCCGATCGGGAAGTGGCAAATATTCTTAGGAAAACCAAGAAACCCGTCCTGCTGGCTGTCAACAAGATAGATACTCCTGACGATGAAGATCTGATACTGGAGTTTTATGCCCTCGCAATAGGTCCTGTTGTCGGGATATCAGCTTCTCATAAAAGAGGATTTGGGGATCTGCTGGATATGATAATCAGCTACTTCCCTGAATCGGATATTGAAGAGCAGGATGACCATGTTATAAAGATTGCGGTGATTGGTAAACCTAATGTTGGTAAATCATCGCTGGTAAACCGTATTCTGGGTGAAGAGCGGGTAATTGTAAGCGATATACCGGGAACCACTAGGGATGCAGTAGATACTCCCTTTCAGCTTGGGGAGCAGAAGTATGTAATAATTGATACTGCCGGAATTCGAAGGAAAAGCCGGATAAACGAGTCGCTGGAGCTTTATAGTGTGTTCCGGGCCCTTGCCGCTGTCAGGCGGTGCGACGTGGTGTTAATCATGATTGATGCTACGCAGGAAGCTACAGAACAGGATGCAAAAATTGCCAGGCTGGTACAGGAAGAGGGAAAAGCTTCTATTATTGTTGTTAATAAGTGGGACCTGATTGAAAAGGACAACAATACCATGATTGAGTTTCAGCAGCGCTTAATGCAAAAGCTTGGCTTTTTAAGCTATGCTCCAACATTGTTTATATCTGCTAAAACAGGGCAAAGGGTTAACAGGATTATCAGCCTGGTAAACGATGTTTATGACAGGTTTACTTTCCGGATCACCACCGGTATATTGAATGACTGTATTTCAGATGCAATGGCTATTACTCCGCCGCCTTCCGATAAGGGCAGAAGATTAAAAATATATTACAGCACCCAGGTTTCGGTTAAACCGCCTACGTTTGTTATGTTTGTGAATGATCCGAAGATTATGCAATTATCATACCAAAGATACCTGGAGAATTATCTGCGTAAAACATTCGGGCTGAATGGAACTCCTATAAGATTGCTGATCCGTCAAAAGAAATAGCAATGGAGGGATTGAGATGAAACTCCTTTTTGTAATTGTTTTAGCTTACTTAATAGGAAGCATACCGCCATCTTTTTTGATTGGCAAAATTGCCAGGAAAATTGATATAAGACAGTACGGCAGTGGTAATGCAGGAGCAACCAACGCCTTCAGGGTGCTGGGGCTTAAAGCCGGTATAGCAGTGTTTTTGGCGGATATACTGAAGGGAGTTATAGCGGTCCTGATAGGTGGATGGATTGCCGGAAAAACAGGAGCTTTTGTGGCGGGAGCTGCGGCAATTGTGGGACACGACTGGTCGGTATTTTTGAATTTTAAAGGAGGAAAAGGAATTGCGACTTCTTTTGGCGTTCTTCTGATGCTCTTTCCCGCCATAAGCGGTATACTGTTTGTTATAGGTATCATAATTATTGCCATCACCAGGTATGTTTCATTGGCTTCTATAACAGCTGCTGTTTTGCTGCCGGTACTGTTGATAATATGGGGATACGACTGGGGAATAGTGCTGTATGGATTATTTCTGGGAGGTCTGGCACTGTTAAGGCACAAAAGCAATATTTCCCGTTTGCTGTCAGGCAGGGAACACAAGCTGGGAGAACGGTCGAGAGTACAGTAGGTGAATTTTAAATGGTGAAGAAGATCGCTGTTATTGGGGCAGGCAGCTGGGGGACGGCCTTGTCTGTTCTGCTTGCCAATAAGGGCATGACAGTAAAGCTGTGGGTACATGGTAAGCATGTACACCATCAGATTGCTGTCGCCAGGGAAAATACAAAATACCTTCCGGGGGTTATGATACCCGGCAATGTCTTTCCGGCACAGGCTTTGGATGAGGTGCTCAACGATGTGGAGGCAACCGTACTGGCCGTACCTTCACAATACATAAGAAGTCTGGCACGTCAAATATCTCCTTTCATTGCTAAAGATCATGTAATTGTTAATGTCGCAAAGGGCCTGGAAACCGGGTCGCTATACAGGATGTCTCAGGTTATTCAGCAGGAGATTTCTGATGCACGGGTTGTGGTTCTTTCCGGACCCAGCCATGCTGAAGAAGTAGGCCGCGGTATTCCTACCGCTGTGGTATCTGCTTCTCCAAACAAAACCGATAGTGAATATGTACAGGACATATTTATGAGCCCCTGCTTCAGGGTGTACACCAACCCCGATATCATAGGGGTTGAAATGGGCGGGGCTCTTAAAAACGTCATTGCTTTGGCTGCCGGCATAAATGACGGATTGGGCTATGGGGACAACAGTAAAGCCGCCCTTATAAACAGGGGCATGGTGGAGATTTCCAGATTAGGCAAGGCTGCCGGGGCTTCTCCTTCGACTTTTTGGGGGCTTTCGGGAATTGGCGACTTAATTGCGACTTGTACAAGCATGCACAGCCGGAACAGGCGGGCAGGAATCCTGATAGGACAGGGCAAGCCTTTGGATCAGGTATTGGATAGCATTGGCATGGTGGTGGAAGGCGTTAACACCTGTAAAGCCGCCTACCGGTTGTCAAAAAAGCATAATATTGTCATGCCTGTCACGGAGCAGCTGTATTATGTACTTTTTGAAGGTAAAGATCCCAGGGAAGCCGTGGAAGAACTGATGCTGAGGGATAGAAACCATGAGCTGGGCATAGTATCCGATGACTATGATTTGTTTCAGTAGAATGTCATTTTTCCTATAACTTGTCATAAACTTCATTCCCCTTCAATATATATTAATATGCATGACTGTAGAGAGATACGCATATAAAGCATGCACCGGTTTCAGGATTAAGGATGGCTCTGTTTATGGCTGTAAAATGCGTTGTGGAGTAAAAGGAGGGGAATGAATGGAAAAGTTTGATTTGTACCGGGACATAGCTGAGCGAACCGATGGCGATATATACATAGGGGTAGTAGGGCCGGTACGTACTGGCAAATCAACTTTGATAAAGCAATTTATGGATTTGTTGGTTCTGCCTAATATAGAAAATGGCTTTAAAAAGGAACGCACGAGAGATGAAATGCCTCAAAGCGGCACCGGACGTTCTATCATGACAACTCAGCCAAAATTTGTTCCAAATGAAGCGGTTGAAATAACCATAAAAGAAACTGCCAATCTGAGAGTAAGAATGGTTGATTGTGTTGGATATCTTGTCAAAGGCGCCATTGGCCACATGGAAGGCGACGGGCCCCGGATGGTCCGTACACCATGGTTTGACTATGATATTCCCTTTGAAGAGGCAGCTGAGCTGGGAACAAGAAAGGTTATTACCGATCATTCGACAATCGGGCTGGTTGTTACCACTGACGGCAGTATTACCGAGATTCCAAGAGCAAATTATGTTGAAGCAGAAGAGAGGGTTATCAGGGAACTTAAGGAACTTAATAAACCATTTATCATTATATTAAATTCAAGAAATCCTGAAACCCAGGAGACAACCGCATTAAAAAATGCTTTGGAAGAAAAGTATGATGTGCCCGTATTAGCGCTGGATGTACTCAATCTTACCGTTCAGGATATAAACAGTATATTAAGCAGCGTATTATTTGAGTTTCCATTAACTGAGATCCGGATCGATACTCCCAAATGGGTGCAAACTCTTGATGAAGAACACTGGCTGGTAAAATACATTCTTGAATATGTTAACAATATTATTGATAATGTTTACAGGGTAAGGGATGTAGAAAGAATTGGAATAGCCGATGAGCAGATGGAATATATAGAATGGCCGAAGATCAGCAGCATTAATCTTGGCACCGGCAAGGTGGCCATCGGTGTTGATGTAAAGCCGGGCATGTTCTATAGGATCCTTGGTGAGGAGTGCGGTTATGAAATTGATGGAGATTATCAGTTAATAGGCCTGATGAAGCAGTTGGCTGCAGCCAAAAAGGAGTATGATCGGATAGCGGTGGCGCTGAATGATGTCAGGGAAACGGGATATGGGCTGGTGCCTCCGTCAATGGAGGAGCTGACCCTGGAAGAGCCCGAAATTGTAAAAAGAGGAAACAGCTTTGGCGTCCGGCTTAAAGCCAGCGCTCCATCGCTGCATTTTATACGGGCGGATATACAGACCGAGGTATCCCCTATTGTAGGTACCGAAAGGCAAAGCGAAGAACTGGTCAGATATTTACTACAGGAGTTTGAAAGTGATCCCTCCATGTTGTGGGAGACAAATATATTCGGTAAATCACTTCATGAACTGGTTAAAGAAGGGCTGGCCAATAAGCTTATGAGGATGCCTGAAGACGCTCAATTCAAGATCCAGGAAACCTTGCAGAGGATAATTAATGAAGGAAGCGGAGGACTCATTTGTATAATACTATAAAGGGATACCCCTGGAGTTATATCTCCAGGAGTATCCCTTAGTTTATTCATTGTCCTTTGTTCTTATTTCCACCCTGCGTATTTTTCCGCTTATGGTTTTGGGAAGCTCCTCTACAAATTCAACTATTCTAGGATACTTGTATGGAGCAGTTGTCTTTTTAACATGGTCCTGCAATTCGACTATTAATTCCTGAGAGGGTCTATAACCCTTTGCCAAAACAACGGTAGCTTTTACAACCTGGCCCCTTATTGGATCGGGAGCTCCCGTAATTGCACATTCCAAAACAGCAGGATGTTCCAACAGTGCGCTTTCAACTTCAAATGGCCCAATTCTATAACCGGAGCTTTTGATAACATCGTCTGAACGGCCTACAAACCAGAAGTAACCATCCTCATCTTTCCAGGCCATATCGCCGGTATAATAGATCCCATCGCGCCATACTTCCCTGGTCCTTTCCGGTTCACGATAATAACCATCGAACATCCCGACAGGTTTATACCTGTCGGTACGAACGACTATTTGGCCCTGTTCACCTACATCGCATGAACGCCCTTCTTCGTCAATTATATCTATATCGTACCCGGGAGCCGGTTTACCCATAGAACCAGGCTTTGGTTTCATCCATGGGAATGTAGCTATTGTTACCGTAAGCTCAGTTTGCCCATAGCCTTCCATAAGCTTTATTCCCGTTGCTTTTAAGAACTGGTTATAAACTTCCGGATTTAACGGTTCCCCGGCTACCACGCAGTATTTAAGGCTGCTGAGATTGTAGTCAGATAAATTCTCTTTAATAAGAAAACGATATATTGTAGGCGGCGCACAGAAGGAAGTAACGCCATATTTTTCTATAACGCCAAGTAACCGTTTTGGATCAAATCTGTCATAATCATATACAAAGACCGCGCTTCCACTTATCCATTGTCCATATATTTTTCCCCATACTGCCTTGGCCCATCCGGTATCGGCCACAGTATAATGGAGGCCGTCTTCCTCAACATTCTGCCAGAACTTTGCCGTTACGATGTGGCCTAACGGGTATGTGAAATTATGCTGAACCATTTTAGGGTATCCCGTTGTGCCGGAAGTAAAATACAGTAAGGATATATCATTATTTGTAGTGGCTTCATCTCCTAATGGCCTTTGAAAATCGGAATCTGCCTTTGATACTCCTTCGTCAAAACTAATCCAGCCATTCCGGTTTATATTACCTATGGCTGCTTTATAAAGCAGCGAAGGAGATTCTGACTGTGCCTTATCAATGTGATCAAGCAAGGGCGGATCATTTACGGCAATTATCATTTTGATACTTGCGGCGTTGTTTCTGTATATAATATCTTTCGCTGTAAGTAGGTGGGTAGCCGGCACTGCAATTGCACCCAGTTTGTGTAAGGCAATGAGGCAGAACCAGAATTCATAGCGACCCTTTAAAATAAGCATAACCGGATCTCCCTTTTTTATGCCAACGGATTTGAGATAATTAGCAGTTTTATCGCTGTAATATTTCAGCTGGGCAAAGGTAAAAACTGCTTCACCGCCATTATCATCACACCATACTATAGCTGTTTTGTCCGGTTTTTGCCTGGCAAGCTCATCAACAACATCATATGCAAAGTTAAAATTGTCGGGGATCCGTATTTGGAAATTTTGCACGAAATCCTTATACGATTCAAAGGTGATCTTTGACAAAAACTTATTTAACATCAAATACCTACTCCTTATGTGTAAATTTGTTTAGTTATAGTATAATGGCCAGGAATTTAGCCGGCTTCCCGTTTAAAGCCTGCATCCCATGTTTATAGTTAGAATCAAAGAAGAGGGAATCTCCTTCGTTGAGTATAAGCTCGTAATTGTGAATAACAATTTTAAGGGTGCCTTCAAGAACGTAATTAAATTCCTGCCCCGGGTGTGAGTTAAGGCTGACGGGTTCGCCATTTGGTTTTGGATCTACTGTTACTAGAAAGGGTTCCGCTTTTTTATGGATAAAATTATAAGCCAGGTTTTGGTATTTATACTCTTTTCTTCTTTCAACCTCTAAGCCCTTACCTTTTCTCACAAGGGAATAAATGCGCAGTTTGGGTTCTTCGCCCGTTAGTATTGCCGTGAGCTCAACGTTAAACTTGTTGGCAACCTGATATATAAAGCTTACAGGTATGTCGATTTCTCCGGCTTCATACTGCTGGTACAATTCCAAAGGTATGTTGAAAACTTCTGCCATTTCCTCCGGGGATATACCTGAAATCTCCCTGAGCTCTCTGATTCTGATGGCAATCTGTTTGACTTGTTCGTACATATGCATCCCCTTTCTACTGAAATATGAAATAAGTATAGTCAAACTTTTATAAATATGCAAGCCTTATTATTAGGTTTCCTATAAATGCCTGCTGTTTATTAGTACAAAAGATGCAGTAATTCGTTTTTTCTTAAAACAGCCGGTTATAATCATTTCAAATTTATTCTTAAAACAGCTAATTTCCCTTTAGGTGAATAGAAATATTTAACTAAAGAATAATATTTTTAAAGGATTTTTTAAACAAAAGACGAAATATTTAAATGTTCCTGCTGGAGATTTGGGAGGGATATAAATGAATGTAGAAAAGATTGACATAAAAAAGGGTATACGATTATTCGTTTTACCAACCGGAAAATTTAAAACCGTAACAATAAGCTTTTGCTTTCACAGGGATTTGGATAACGATTATACGTACAATGCTTTGATACCCGCAGTACTGAGAAGAGGCTGCGAGGGTTTCACCACTCTTAAGGATATTCAGCGGCATCTGGAAAGCCTGTATGGGGCTCTTTTTGATGTAGGAGTACAAAAGAAGGGTGAAAGGCAGATACTTCGCTTTTCAATGGAAGTCGTCAATGACGAGTATGTGGGTGGACAGGGATTATTGGCCCAATCCTTGTATTTTATGAACAGAATTATCAACCGCCCGGTATTACACGAAGGCAGTTTTATAAAAGACTATATAGATCAGGAAAAAGAAAATTTAGGGAACAGAATCCGTTCATTAATAAACGACAAAATTCAATACAGCCTTGAAAGGTGTATTCAGGAGATGTGCAGGGATGAGAAGTACAGCAGGTATGTATTTGGCAGTGAAGAGGATCTGAAATCCCTGGATAATGACAGGCTGTACGGTGTGTACAAAGATATTATAAATACCAGCCCTCTGGACATATTTGTTGTTGGAGATGTGGATCCTGACAAAGTTAAGATGCTGCTGGAGCAAAGCCTTTCTATGGAAAGAAGCCGGATAAAATCCATACCGGTGACACCGTATAAGAAATTGAAGACAAAAAAGAGAACAGTTACCGAAGAGATGGATGTAAACCAGGGTAAACTTGTCATAGGATTCAGAACCAATGTAAATGCCGGCGATAAGGAGTATTATCCTCTCCTGGTGTACAGCAGTATTCTGGGGGGAGGGCCTCACTCCAAGCTTTTCATAAACGTTAGGGAAAAAGCCAGTCTGGCATATTATGCGTTTGCCCGTCTTGAAAGGTTTAAAGGCCTTATGTTTGTTGGTGCAGGTATTGATGTGGACAAGCAGGAACAGACACTGGATATTATTATGGAGCAGGTAAATGCAATATCTGGCGGGAACATAACCCAGCAGGAGTATCAGGGGGCAGTAAATTCACTGGTGACTTCTATACTGGGAACCGCGGATCAACCATCTCATTTAATTGATTATTACCTGGGGAACAGTATAATTGAATCTGGTATTACATTGGAAGAATTTGTTGAGAATATAAAAAATGTCAGCATTGATCAAGTAGTGGAGGTTTCCAAAAAGGTAATTATGGATACCGTTTACTTTCTAACAAACAAGAGGAAGGGATGAATTGCTTATGAAGCGGGAGATAACCAGTAATGTGTTAGAGGAAAATCTTGTACACTATAAACACAGGTATGGTTTAAATGTATATATTCTTCCCAAACAGGCATATAAAAAGCAATTTGCAATATATGCCACCCATTATGGGTCCAATGATAATCATTTTGTTGTGCCCGGTGACAAGCAGCCGATAAAGGTTCCGGAAGGCATTGCTCATTTTTTGGAACACAAGCTGTTTGAGAAACAGGAAGGCAATGTTTTCGAAGATTATTCCAAACTGGGTGCAAATCCTAATGCCTTTACCAGCTTTACTACAACTGCCTACCATTTTACTTCCACCGGGAATTTTTATGAATGCCTGGATATATTGATTAACTTTGTAGGTCAGCCGTATTTTACCGATCAGACTGTTGATAAGGAGAAAGGTATTATTGCTCAGGAAATAATCATGTACCAGGATAATCCTAACTGGAGGGTATATTTCAATCTGTTAAAGGGATTATATCACGAACACCCGGTCAGAAATGATATAGCAGGTACTGTCGAGTCCATCCAAAAAATTGATAAAGATACTCTTTATAAGTGTTACGAGACTTTTTATCACCCATCAAATATGGTTTTGTTTGCAACAGGTGATATTGATGCCGACAGGGTAATCAAACAGGTTGAAGATTATTTTGGCAGCAGGGATTTAGCAAAACAGGGACAGATAAACAGGATTTATCCTGATGAGCCCGGACAGGCTGCCGAACCTGTGGTAAAGGATAAGCTTCCCGTTCCAAGGCCTTTGTTTTTGTTGGGTTTTAAAGATAAAAATGTAAAAAAATCAAGCCAGCAGCTTCTCGACAACCTCATATTAAACAATATAATAATAGATATGCTGATAGGGCCTGGGTCTGATCTTTACAACCGGCTGTATGAAGAAGGCCTGATTGATTCCACTTTTAGTGCTGAGTATACCGGGGAAACAGAATACGGACACATGATTCTGGGAGGAGAGTCTCCTAACCCTGAAAAGGTTGTTGATATGGTATACCGGGAGATAGAAAACATTAAGAACAAACCATGGGATCCTGAATACTTTCTGCGGATTAAGAAAAAAAAGATTGGTGAATATATAAGGAATTTTAACTCCCTGGAATCGGTTGGCGTTCTGTTCGTATCATTATTTTTCAGGGATATAGCTTTGTTTGATTACTTGAAACGGCTGGAACAGATGAGCTATGATCAATTAAAAACCCAGTTTAACAGCTTCTTTGATGATTATGCAAGCAGCTTATCTTTAATTATGCCCACATAAACCTGCCGTTTAAAACATGTTTACAGGGGGGAGAGATACATTATGGTTGCAGATCCGGTGGCATTCGAACTGTTTGGACGACCTGTGTACTGGTACGGCATACTTATTTCTGCAGGTGTACTTGTAGGAATATATCTTGCTATGAGATATGCTAAAAGGCTTAAGTATGATCCTGAAATGATTGTGGATTTTTGCCTTCTTGCCATTCCGCTTGCTGTTATAGGCGCAAGATTGTATTATGTGATTTTTGAATGGAATATATACAAAAACCGTCCGCTGGATATTATTAAAATATGGGAGGGAGGCCTTGCCATATACGGCGCCGTTATTGGCGGAATTGCAGCGGCAGTTATATTTTCTTTCTGGCGCAAAATAAATTTTTGGGATCTGGTGGATATTGTGTCTCCCAGTCTTATTCTGGGGCAGGCTATCGGCCGATGGGGCAATTTCTTTAACCAGGAAGCATATGGAAGAATGGTTACCAATAAGGCATGGCAGTGGTTTCCGTATGCAGTCTATATAGAAGCCGAACAAGCATGGCACATGGCTACTTTCTTTTACGAATCAGTTTGGAACCTTTTGGTATTTATATTTTTATTTAACTACCGGAAGCGAAGAAAAACACCCGGGGAAATATTTCTTTTGTATATGTTTCTTTATTCCTGCGGACGTATTGTGATTGAAGGATTCCGGACCGACAGCCTGTACCTGGGGCCGTTCAGGGTTTCTCAACTTTTAGCTGGTATTTTAATCGTATTATCTATAATATTATTTGCTGCCAGACGGAAAAAAGGCGCATCTGTTTCCCGTGATGAAACGCCCTATGATACTTCAGAGGCCCGGGCCGATGCTACAAATGCCGCATCCTGTTCAAATGATACGTCTCTGATACCGAATGGGATAAATGAGGGAAACTTATCATCAGAAGCTGTAGAATATACGGATGATGATAAGAAGGAAAATGGACAGGAAAGAACTGAAGAATGAAATACGTATTATTAGAACAAGAGGAGGAGTTTACTCCTCTTTTTTTATGCTGAAAAATGGGATGAAAAATGAAAAGTCGGAAAAAATAACGATATAAAATGCTTTATAACTTACATTAGTCAAGAAGAAAGGAGAAGGTTTTATGGCTGAAGGAATGGAAAACAAGCATGCTGATAATGAAAGGAATAAAAACGACAGGAGCTGGCTGGGGATAATAATCAGATTTGTTGTTGCTGCGATCGTATTAATGGTAACATCATTGATAACTCCGGGCTTTTCCAATATGGGATTTGGAACTGCTCTGTTGGCTGCTGTTGTTATAGCAGCGATTGATTATGTGATACAAAAGGTATTTAAAATGGATGCATCGCCTTTTGGGCGAGGTATCGTGGGATTTCTTTTATCAGCATTGGTCATATATTTAACTCAGTTTTTTGTGCCGGACATGGAAGTCAATGTATTCGGAGCTATTGTGGCAGCTTTAATTATTGGTATTATAGATGCCATAATCCCCGCAAATGTAATCTGATGCTCCGGAATCAAACTACCGGAGAAAAAGCAGCTGTATTACCGTCAATACAGCTGCTTCTATTTTTTCTAAGACCTTGAACATCAGTGATTGGAATAGTATTCTGCAAAACTTCATTATGAGACAAGTGTTATCATTTGACTGTTGAGAATGCATTTATTTGAATAATACTATGGAGCTCGCCTTGCGGAAAGGCTTAGAACCTGTTAATGCAGCGGAGGATAAGCCGAATATGCATCTCTTTTAACTTGTTTCTTGAAAAACAGTAAGCTGTACTATATAATATAGTAAGGCAATGACGATATTATATAGTTTTACTAATTCTATTGAGGTGTTATATTATGGAAGATTCACTATTTATGATTCAACGGCAGATAATGCAATACGTAGATGATATAAAACATCATGATGATATAAAGCCGGAAGAAATTCCCGAATATCGTCTCTATATCTCTCAATTGGAGGAATTTTTTGACAAGAAACTGGGCAAAGCTGCCGGAGATGAAGAAGAAAAAAAAGCAATATCAAAAACCATGATTCAGAACTATATTAAAGAAGGTCTGCTGATGCCGCCAAACGGTAAATGTTATAATCGGGGCCACGTTATACTTCTTGCTTTGATATACAATTTGAAATCCATCCTTACAATTAAAGATATCAAAAAACTGTTGTCTCCGATTTTTAGCACCGAAAGTCAGGAAGAAAACAGGGAAGAAAATGAAGAAGATGATGAAAGCATTAAAAGAATTGAATACCTTTATAATACTTATTTGGAATTAAAGCAAAAGGATTCATACAAAGAACTGCTGACTAATAAACTGGATGCTATCTATGATTATCTGAACGATAAGCCGGAGATTACAGAACCGTGGTACACGGCACACCTGTTATTGTTAGTCCTGATTTTGATAGAACAGGCAAACGTACGGAAAAAAATTGCCGAATATATTATAAACCAGCATTTTTCTCTGATATTCGACCAGGATAAAGAGCCATAAAAAGGCTCTTTTTTTATGAGAAATCACTAAAAAACAAGTAAGCTAATTGTTGGAAATGTAGGATTTTTTATTAAAGCTATTTTAAAATTGAAAAGTAGTTTTTAATACTATATAATAGAGATAGCAATTATTACAACACGGTGTAACATAAAAGACATATCATGGATTTAGCAAACCATCTTGATTTTGTCTGAACAATGCCGCTTTTTTCTTTTAATATGCCGAACATGCCAGTTAAAATATAATTAAATGAAGAAAGGAGTGAGTAATATGAGAAGAAAGGAGGTAAAAGGATATAAGGGGAATAAACGGAGATTAACATTAAAGAACAAATGCCTGGCTGGCAGCTACATATACGTCACTGAGCACGCAATAAAACGTTATCAGGAAAGGTTTAAGAAAGTAAATCAGTATAATGCTCAGCGTGCAATTGTGGAGGGCGTAAAAAGAAGCCGGTTAATTGCTCTGACTAAATTTGGCGGAAGGGAGATCAGAGAGAACAGAGGGGTTTTGTATGTATGTGAGCTGAATGACAACTGCCTTTGTGTTATAACTGTATTAATCAGCCAGGTAGATCTTAGATTTGTCAGTTAATTTGCACTAATACTAATATTGAAATATTTATAGCAATCATATGAATAATTTTATGTATGATTCTGATAACTTTTTCAAGCAGCTGGCGGGTTCATAGGTAAGTTAGCCGTTGTTGCAGGAAGCAAGCCGATTGATTATATTCTAACCGGCTTGCTTTTTTCTGCTTATTCAAGCATGTTTATCTATATTAGCGTACAAGGACCTGGTTTGAACATCTGCAAAAATATAAACGATGCAATAGAAAACGACAATATAAAACTGTTCTCAGCCTCCATAAATTTACATAATTTACAGGATGAATGTTATATATTTAATGTGAGAAAAGGGGGTAATGAACAAATGAGTAAAAAGATTTTTGGGACAAGTGTCTTTGGATATAATAAGCGCCAGGTTGAACAATATATGGTCGATATGCGGAAAGACTATGAAGAAGAGTTATCAAAGAAAAGAAGCCGTATGCTGGAGCTTGTTGAAGAGAACAGAAAGATGAGATCACAAATTGAGGAAATGAAAACGAAAATAGCTGAATTATCCGAAAAAGAGGCATATATTTCAAAAGTTCTGGTAAAAGCTGAAGAAAAGGCCCATAGTATTATTGAAGAGGGACGTCAGATGATTTCCCACGAGATATATCAGATGGAACTGGAAAAGAATAAATGGAAGGAAAGATGCAAAGAAATCCGCCGTCAGTTGATAGATTTTGAACGTACGGTATGTACCATTTTAGAGAATTTTTACTCAGAAATTAACTATCTTGCTTCTAAGGAAATAAGTGAGAATATGTTATTCTATGATGCTGTTGATGACCTTGATGAAGAAAAGCATTTCGTTGAAAAACAGGAACAGAGGATTCTGCCGTAGCCGCATTATTATAAAAAAAGCGATTGCGTTTACGCAATCGCTTTTTTGCAATTTATTAATACATGGGAGGAGCGCCTGCGGCGGGAGCAGCCGGCTCGGGCTCAGGAATATCCGCAACAAGGCTCTCGGTGGTAAGTATCATTGATGCGATGCTGGCTGCGTTTTGCAGTGCAGAACGAGTAACCTTGGTCGGATCAATAATTCCCTTGGCCACCATATCGCCATACTCACCTTTCAGAGCGTCAAATCCGAAATATTTATCGCTGCTGGCCTTAACCTTTTCGGCGACAACCGAACCTTCAAGGCCTGCATTTATAGCAATCTGACGCAGCGGTTCTTCCAAAGCACGTTTTACGATGTTAATACCGGTTAACTCATCACCTTCTGCCTTGAGTTTTTCCACATCTTCTATGGCTTTGATCAGGGCAACGCCGCCACCGGGAACAATACCTTCTTCTACAGCAGCCCTGGTAGCATTGAGGGCGTCTTCAATCCTGAGCTTTTTCTCTTTCATTTCGGTTTCGGTAGCAGCGCCAACTTTAATAACTGCTACTCCACCGGCCAATTTGGCCAATCGTTCTTGCAGCTTTTCTCTATCATAGTCGGAAGTTGTCTCTTCAATTTGCGCTTTAATTGAAGCAATACGGTTCTTTATTTCTGCCGTGTCTCCTGCGCCGCCGACTATTGTAGTATTCTCTTTATCTACGGTAACTCTGTTTGCCCGGCCCAGCATATCTATCGTAGCTTCTTTGAGATCAAGGCCAACTTCTTCAGAAATAACAGTACCATTTGTTAATATGGCGATATCCTGGAGCATTGCCTTCCGCCTGTCGCCAAATCCGGGAGCCTTTACACCCACACTGATAAAGGTGCCTCTTAACTTATTCACAACTAATGTGGCCAGAGCTTCACCTTCAATGTCCTCTGCTATAATCAACAGTTTTTTGCCTTGCTGTACGATTTGTTCCAAAACAGGAAGCAGGTCCTGTACATTGCTGATCTTTTTATCTGTAATCAGAATGTAGGGTTCATCCAATTCTGCAATCATTTTTTCGGTGTCAGTTACCATATAGGGAGAAATGTAACCCCTGTCAAACTGCATACCTTCTACAATATCAAGCTCGGTTAACAGGGATCTTGATTCTTCAACGGTGATTACACCGTCATTTCCCACTTTCTCCATGGCATCAGAAATCAATTTGCCAATGGTTTCATCATCAGCTGAAATTGATGCGACCTGAGCAATGGCTTCTTTATTTTCAATGGGTTTGCTTAGATTTCTCAGAGATTCAACTGCTGTGTCAACAGCTGCCTGGATACCTTTCCTTAACAACATGGGATTAGCGCCGGCTGCAACGTTTTTCAATCCTTCGCGGATGATGGCCTGTGCCAGTAAAGTTGCGGTTGTTGTACCGTCACCGGCTACATCGTTGGTTTTTGTGGCTACTTCTTTTACCAGCTGGGCTCCCATGTTTTCATAGGGATCTTCAAGTTCGATTTCCTTGGCAATGGTCACACCGTCATTTACAATTTGAGGCGAACCAAATTTTTTGTCCAATACAACATTGCGGCCTCTGGGACCCAAGGTTATCTTTACTGTATCAGCCAGCTTGTTTATACCTCTTTCCAGGGCCCTTCTTGCTTCTTCACTGTATGTTAGCTGTTTTGCCATATGTATTACCTCCTTTTTTATTATTATTCAACAACTGCGAGTATGTCGCTTTGCCTTACGATAATATACTCATTGTCATCTAATTTAACTTCGGTACCGGCATACTTTGAATAAATAACTTTGTCGCCGACTTTTACTTCCATTTTAACTTCTTTTCCATCAACAATGCCGCCGGGACCTACAGCAAGAACTTCTGCCATTTGTGGTCTTTCCTTAGCAGAACCGGGCAGTACGATACCGCTTTTCGTTGTTTCTTCACTTTCAAGAACTTTAATAACTACTCGATCGCCTAATGGTTTAATGTTCATAGTACACCCTCCTCTTGTATGTAATATGGAATACATTACATGCTATTAGCACTCATTGATGGTGAGTGCTAATTTCATTTTATAGTTTATAGAAAAGCAAAACGAATAGCAAACATTATTATACCCGGATTTTGGTTGAATATTTGTGTTTTTGGTAAATTTATAGAATTATCATATGAATACTCGTAAAATCATAAAATATATACGAAAAATGCCAAATAACATCCTTTGAGCCCAGTATATGGATTAATAGTCTATTTATAGATCGGAGTTTAAGCTTGCCTGACAGCATAAATGCGGGCATTCTCACAATAAATAATCAGAAATATATGCATAATGCAATATTGTTTATAAATGACGAATATTGCAATACATAGCGTTTTTTTGTAGAATATACTTATTATAAATGAAAGGGGATTTGTGTGGATAAGTGGGATAGAAGGTTCATGGAAGTAGCCGAAGTCATTGCAAACTGGTCCAGCTGTTACCAGCCAAACCGAAAGATTGGAGCCATAATTGTAAAGAATAAACGGATATTAACCACCGGATATAACGGAGCCCCGGCCGGGTATCCAAGCTGTAAGGACAAAGGGGAGTGCTTAAGGAAGAAACATAACATCCCGTCAGGAACCCATCATGAATACTGCTATGCCGTTCATGCCGAACAAAATGCGATAGCTCAGGCTGCTAAACTGGGGATATGTATCGATGGCGCCACAATATACTGCACCCACCAACCCTGTGTCATATGCTCAAAGCTCATTATCAACAGCGGTATAACCAGGGTGGTTTACAAGAACCCGTATCCCGACGAGCTGGCGGTGCATGTTCTGACAGCTGTAGGCGTCAGCCTGGAGCAGTATGAGGAATAATTAATCCATATATTTCCCGGTTAATTTTTGAATTGTCCGCTGCAGTGAATCCTTAGCGCTGCCAAGGGGTTCATCCCTTTTTCGGTAATCAAACTTATTAATAAATAAGGACAGTTCATTTTCAAGCCTGCTAAAGGAATTCAGCTGTAATGGTATTACTTCTTCCAGCCAGAGGGCCTGTTTTTTTGGAGAAAGGGTTTCTCTGGCTATCTTTATTGTCAATGCCAGATGATCCATGCAAAATCCCTTCGAAGATGCAAAGGTTTTTTTGAATTCAGCATCGGTATAATATAAATGCAGTATGGTATATGCATACCGGTTCATTGAATTTGAAATATGCTCGCATATAAGACATTGACCGTGCTGTTCCGTAATCCAGTTCTGAAATTTTTCAAGATCTTTGCCAAACTCCTTTTTTCCAATAAACAGATTGCTCATAAGTGAGGCATTGCTGTGCTCTGCAGCATGCAATACTGATTTGCAATGATTCTCAAACTTTTCCATCAGCTCCTTAAGATGGGTATGGGTCATAAGAGCCAGACCCAATCTGTTCTGAGCATCGTACAAAAGTTTGAAATGATGGGGACAAAAGCCTGACCTGTTAACCTGAATTCTCGTGTCAGACTCCATTACTGAAGCGCCCAGAAATGATTCAATATAACTCTTTTCAAGACTGGAATACAAAATACACAAAGGGCATTCACTTTCCTGGTGGTATGCATCCCAAACGGGTATTGTATCAATGTGATATTTCATAGCACCCTCCTGAATAAGCGATATAGCTGTATTTTTAGAGTGGCAAAACGGTTTTATTAAGTATCATTCTATCATAAAATATTTGGACCTGCCATAGATATAAATATAAGTTTATATGAATAAATGAATATAAAGGAGAAAAGGAGGGTAAGCATGCGCTATTCCCGATTCAGAAGAAGGAGTACTCAGCGGAGGTATACTTCGGTTATTATATTAGGCCTGTTGTTATTCCTGGGTTTTTATATAGCTTCTGCTGGCGCGGCCGGGAATTTTATAAGCCGGATTATTTCTCCGATTATCAACGCTTTTGATAATGATGCGAAACAGGATGGTAATGATGATGTTTCTACGCCTCCTGATACCGATCTTACCTTGCCTGGAGGTGAATCAAGCAAAGAAACCGAAAGAGTAACCGAACAAATTGATATTGCTCCCATGAGTTTTCATGCTATTCAGCTGGGAGCTTTTACCGATGAAAAAAATGCCCGGGCAGCCGCCGCTGAACTGCAGAACAAAGGCGGTGCAGGGTTTATTCAGAATGATAAGTACTTTCGCCTTCTGGCTGTGGGGTTTGTTTCAGAGGATGATGCTCAAAAGGTCAGACAGGAGTTGAAGGATGAAGGAATTGAGAGTCAGATTTATACTATTTCCTGTCCCGGGGTTAACATGGAAATCACTGCTTCCGCTGATAAAGTAAACAGCATCAAATCAGCATTTTTATTGTGGCTTGATAAAGTTCAGTCCCTGGAGGGAATAATACGGGGGCTGGACACTTCCGATAAATCTGCTGAGGATGCAAAAAAGGATATTGAGGGCATAATAACCGAGTTTAATTCTGTTTCTGAACAGTTCAATACCTATACAGCCACTGAAGAGAGCAATTACATATTAGCCGGCCTGCAGGATCTCTATCAAAAGAGTAAAGACAGCTTAAACAGCGTTTTGAATGAAAACACGGCAAACAGGGTAGCCATTTCTGCCAAAATAAAGTATACTTATATTGATATGATACATCAGTATAAGAACTATATGGATCAGATAACAAATGAATAAGGAGGAGCTAGTGTTTTGAAGCTTGAGGAAATACGGGCTGCATTAAATGCAGAAGTGTTGGCAGGAGAAGATATGATGGACTGTGAAGTGATATCAGTCTGCGCTTCCGATCTGATGAGTGATATAATGTACTATGTAAAAAAACAGACAGTGCTGCTTACAGGACTGATCAATGCTCATGCCATCAGAACTGCAGATATGCTGGATGTCAATGCGATTGTATTTGTAGGAAACAAGAACCCGATGCAGGAAATTATTGATATGGCCAGGGAAAGGAACATTGCTATTCTGGCTACTGAATATACAATGTACGAAGCGTGTGGAAAGTTATACAGTTTGGGATTGCCCGCCTGTGTGAGGAATGCGTGATGACAGATAAAAACCAGATAATGAAGCAAAAATACCCTATTGAGGCAGGGAATTTTACTTTGGCCGGAGAAGCCTCAGGGCAGATCAAGAAGGTATTAAAGCAGCTGGGAGTTGATTCTAATATTGTACGGAGGGTTACCGTTGCTGCCTATGAGGCTGAAATGAACATGGTGATACACTCTGTTGGCGGTAATTTGACATTACAGGTTACTCCCGACAGGATAACCGTGATTGCAGAGGACCGTGGTCCCGGGATCCCGGATATTGATCTTGCCATGCAAGAAGGATATTCTACCGCGCCGGAAATGGCCAGGGAACTGGGATTTGGTGCAGGTATGGGATTACCTAATATTAAACGCTGTGCAGACATACTGAATGTGCATTCAAAAATGGGTGAAGGGACCCTGCTGGAAGCCCATTTCGATATAAAAGCAAGGTGATGTAATTGGAGAAGTACTATCATTCGGTTACTTTGGATAAAGAAAAGTGCAGGGGATGTACAAATTGTATAAAAAGGTGTCCTACCGAAGCTATAAGAGTAAGAGACGGAAAGGCAAGAATTATCGGAGAGCGATGCATTGATTGCGGGGAATGTATCAGGGTTTGCCCTTATCATGCAAAGGTGGCTCTGACAGATCCGCTGGATTCAATATACGAGTTTCCATATAGGATTGCTCTTCCCGCTCCGACACTTTATGGGCAGTTTAAGAACACGGATATAACTGCTATTCTTATTGGCCTGAAGGAATTAGGCTTTGATGATGTGTTTGAAGTAGCCAGAGGCGCCGATTATGTATCGGCATTTGTTAAGGAAGCCATGAAGGATAAGGAACGGAAAAAACCGGCTATATCATCGGCTTGTCCGGCTATTGTCCGTCTTATCCAGGTGCGTTTTCCGGAATTGATTGACAATATTATAAACATTGAATCCCCCATGGAAATTGCTGCACGGCTGGCCAAAAAGGAGTTTTCCCGGAAAAAAGGTGTCAAAGAGGAGGATATTGGGGCTTTTTTTATTACTCCCTGTGCAGCCAAGATGACCAGTATACGAAATCCCATAGGCATTGAAAGATCCTGGGTGGACGGCGCAATTTCAATACTGGAGATATACGGGCCGTTATACAATAAGATAGCTAATTTAAAGAATGATGAAGATTTATTGCAAACAGCATCACCATATGGAATACTATGGGCCAATTCAGGAGGGGAAAGCTCATCTTTGGGTGTGGACAACTATTTGGCTGTTGACGGAATACAAAATGTAATACGCGTTCTGGAAGAAATTGAAGACGACAAATTGACCGATCTGGAATTTTTTGAAGGGCTTGCTTGTTCCGGCGGGTGTGTTGGCGGACCGCTGGTGTTTGAAAACGGATTTGTTGCTAAAAACCGTATAAGAAAACTGGCTGAGAAGGCCAAGGGTGAAGATTTATCAACAGAAGAAGTAATGTATACAAAAGAGAAAATACAATGGTATTTTGAAAAGGAGATATTGCCAAAGCCGGTTATGAAATTGGATGACGATATCACATTGGCCATGAAGAAGATGGAAGCCATTGAAAGAATATATGAAGGGTTGCCCGGCCTGGATTGCGGTTCATGTGGTTCTCCCAGCTGCAGAACCCATGCCGAAGACATCGTCCGTGGGTATGCATCCGAGATGGACTGTGTATTCAAATTAAGGGAAAAAGTTAAAGAACTGGCTCAGCAGATGATAGAGATTTCCGAGAAAATTCCCGGAGGTAAAACCAATAATAATGAATGAAGGATGGGAGGCAAGGAACTGAATGAAAATTGGACAAATTGTTGAGGAGCTATCACTAAATATATTAGCGGGAGAGAGATTTCTGGAGCGGGAAATCCGCTGGGGTTATTGCTGTGATCTATTGAGCAGGGTGATGAGCAAAGGAAAAAATGGCGGGGTATGGATAACCGTACAAACCCATATGAACATAGTTGCTGTGGCTGTACTTACTGAAATTGCATGTATAATAATACCTGAAGGTATTCAGGTGGAAGAAGAGGTGCTGAATAAGGCAGAAAATGAGGGAGTGGTTATTCTTTCTTCCGGCATGACGGCATTTGAGTTGGCCGGAAAGCTGTACAAAATGGGTATTGTTTCATGGGATGATTGACGGCTGTACCGGGTAAAATTCCTTCATTCATAAAATACAGGCTGCCGGATGAACGGTATTTATATTGGTAAAAAGCATTTTTGAAATATTATATATAATAAATTTCACTTTTAAGAAATAGCTTGTAATCTACAACAGGATGGCGGGGTAAATGAAAATTGCAGTTGATTTGCATATCCATTCGGCTTTATCACCATGCGCCGATGATGATATGACTCCTAACAACATAGTCAATATGGCCGTATTGAAGGGACTGGACGCCATAGCTGTTACCGATCATAACAGCTGTGATAATGTTGAAGCCGTTGTAAAGGCAGCAGGCAAGAGGATTCTTGTCCTTCCCGGAATGGAAGTACAATCCAGGGAGGACGTTCATTTGTTGTGTTATTTCGATTCCCTGGATGCCTTATATAAATTTGATGGTTATATAAAAGAATACATGGATGGGGCCGGGAATGTCAGTGAGATTTTTGGAAACCAGTACATAATGGATGAATATGACCGGATCACTGGAGAAAGGGAGGATATGCTGCTGTCGTCAATAGATTTGTCAGTGGAACAGATTGTAAAGCTGACTGTTGATAACGGAGGTGTTGTAGTGCCGGCACATGTTGACCGCCCTTCTTACAGTATCATTTCTCAGTTAGGTTTTGTTCCTTCTTCTCTCAATATAAGAGTGTTAGAATATTCTCATAAAAATGAATATATTGTATCAAAGATGCAGGATTATCAGCGCATAATTTCATCAGATGCCCACACTCTGGGGGATATATTGGAAAGAGAGATGTTTTTAGACATAGATGATGTGTCATTAACTGCTATTATACAGTGGCTGACATGTCCATGTGTTATCTAACAGATTTTTTTTGATTTATTTTTTTGCAAAAATTCGTTAAAAAAATCACAGATACTATTGAAAATGGTGTTATTATGTGAGATAATAGTTGCGGGAACTAGAAAATTTTATAAGTAAAGGGATAATAGAGGAGGGAGAGCTTTTATGGCAACTTCAGTTTTGGCCAATGATAGTCAGAAGTTTGCCGAACTTCAGAAAGTTATAGCGCAATATAAGGAGCAAGAGGGAGCATTAATGCCCATACTGCACAGGGCACAGGAGATCTATGGTTATTTGCCATTGGATGTGCAGAATTATATTGCAGAAGAATTGGGAATCCCATTAACTGACATATATGGAGTGGCAACCTTCTATTCACAGTTCACACTAAAACCAAAAGGAAAGTATACAATTGGGATCTGTATGGGAACTGCCTGTTATGTTAAGGGCGCTCAGAAAGTATTGGATAAACTGCAGGAAGTTCTGAACATTGGGGTTGGCGATACGACGGATGACGGAAAATTTACTCTTGATGCCACACGGTGTTTGGGCGCTTGCGGTTTGGCACCGGTTATGATGATAAATGACCAGGTGTACGGCAGACTGAGCCCTGATGACATTGAGGGTATTATTTCAAAGTATAAGGACGAATAAATAATGGAGGATTTATCCCTTTATATATTGGATATAGCTCAGAATTCTATTAGCGCATCGGCCACCGTTATAGAAATATTTGTGATAGAGGATGAAGAAAAAGATAAGTTAGTTTTGACTATAAGGGATAATGGAAAGGGAATGGATCCCAAAACAGTTGAGAGAGTTACCGATCCGTTCTATACCACAAGGACTACCCGTAAAGTAGGTTTAGGACTTTCTCTCCTTGATGCGGCGGCAAAGGCCTGCGGCGGCAGTGTGGTTGTTGATTCTCAACTTGGCGTGGGAACCGAAGTAAGGGCAGAATTTGGATATCGCAGTATAGACCGTCCGCCATTAGGAAAAATGGATGATACAATAGCAACACTGGTGGCCTGTAATCCGATGGTTGATTTTGTCTATACGCATAATACATCCAGGGGCACCTTTAAGTTTGATACCAGAGATGTCCGGCAGAAGATAGAAGATTTGCCTATTGAACATCCCGATATTATTAACTGGATTGGCTGTTATATAAGAGAAGGTCTGAATGTAATTTGTGGAGGTGGGAACACATGAAATCACTAAATGAATTGGAAGAGATCAGAAAACGAGCTTTAGAATCGGTTAATCTCAGAAAAGACAGAGAAGGAACAAGAGTTGTTGTGGGAATGGGCACCTGCGGTATTGCTGCCGGAGCAAGACCGGTGCTTTTGGCTTTCTTAGAGGAAATAAAAAAGAGAAATATTCAGGACGTAACCGTTACACAAACGGGATGCATTGGTGTATGTCGCTTGGAACCGATGGTCGAAGTCTACAGACCGGGTGAGGAAAAGGTAACATATATTAAGATGACCCCCGATAAAGTAAAGCGAATAATAGCTGAACACATTGTAAATGGCAGGTCCGTTACAGAATATACCATAGGTGCTGAAGAAAAGTAATAATGTGTTTGTGAGGAGGTAGATCACATGGAATTTTATCGTGCTCATGTTTTGGTTTGCGGGGGAACCGGATGTACTTCATCCGGATCAACAGATATAATTGATAAGTTTAACGATGAATTGCAAAAGCATGGTTTACAAAACGAGATCATGGTGGTCAGAACCGGATGTTTTGGTTTGTGCGAGGTAGGCCCGATTGTAATTGTTTATCCCGAGGGCGCTTTTTACAGCCGGGTCGAAATCGGGGACGTACCGGAAATTGTGTCAGAACACCTGGTAAAGGGAAGAATTGTAACCCGGTTGTTATATCATGATAGTATCACCGAGGAAGAAACTATAAAATCACTGGACGAAGTGGGATTCTACAAGAAGCAAATGCGGCTTGCTCTTAGGAATTGCGGTGTTATAGACCCGGAGAATATTGATGAATATATTGCATTTGATGGATATAAAGCCCTGGGTAAAGCACTGACTGAGATGACGCCCGACCAGGTAATTGATACCATCAAAGAATCAGGCCTCAGAGGAAGAGGCGGAGCCGGTTTCCCTGCCGGGTTAAAATGGGAGTTTACCCGCAATGCGGTTGGTGATAAAAAGTATGTGTGTTGTAATGCTGACGAAGGAGATCCGGGCGCTTTTATGGACAGAAGTATACTGGAAGGTGATCCCCACAGTGTACTGGAAGCCATGACCATTGCCGGTTATGCTGTCGGCGCTGATCAAGGATATATATATGTTCGTGCGGAATATCCTATAGCCGTTAAACGTCTTACCATAGCTATAGCTCAGGCCAGGCAATACGGTTTGCTTGGTAAGAATATTTTTGATTCCGGCTTTAATTTTGATATAGAACTTCGTTTGGGAGCGGGTGCTTTTGTATGCGGGGAAGAGACTGCGCTAATGGCATCAATTGAAGGACGCCGGGGAGAACCCCGTCCAAGGCCGCCATTTCCTGCTGTTAAAGGTGTTTTTTCAAAACCGACTCTTCTTAATAATGTTGAAACCTATGCAAATATACCTCAGATTATTTTGAACGGGCCGGAATGGTTCAGAACTATTGGAACGGAGAAGAGCAAAGGTACAAAGGTATTTGCTCTGGGCGGAAAGATTAACAACACCGGTTTGGTGGAAGTACCGATGGGTACGACACTCAGAGAGATAATATATGAAATTGGCGGAGGTATCCCGGGAGGTAAAGAGTTTAAGGCTGCTCAGACCGGTGGCCCGTCCGGCGGTTGTATTCCTGCCCAACATCTGGACACTCCCATTGACTACGACTCACTTACACAAATAGGCTCTATGATGGGTTCGGGCGGACTAATCGTCATGGATGAAGATAATTGTATGGTTGATATTGCAAGGTTTTTCCTGGATTTTACAGTAGATGAATCCTGCGGAAAATGTCCTCCCTGCCGTATCGGTACCAGAAGGATGCTGGAATTACTTGATAAGATAGTCAGCGGCAAGGGTGAAGAAGGAGATATCGAGAAGCTTGAGCTTCTGGCAAAAAATATAAAAGCGTCGGCTTTGTGCGGATTGGGACAAACGGCACCAAATCCTGTTTTGAGTACTATACGGTATTTCAGAGATGAATACGAAGCCCATATAAAGGAAAAACGCTGTCCTGCCGGTGTTTGTCAGGCTTTACTGCGCTATATTATTGTGGCAGAGCTGTGTAAGGGCTGTGGATTGTGTGCTAAGCATTGTCCGGTTGAAGCTATATCGGGTGAGAGAAGAAAGCCGTACACTATAGATACCGATAAGTGTATAAAATGCGGTTTATGCATGGAGAAGTGTCCGTTTAATGCTATCATAAAGAAGTAAACCCATTATTGAAAGAGAGGAAGTGAGAAACATGGAAATGGTCAAGGTCACTATTGATGGTGTCCAGGTTGAAGTTCCAAAGGGTAGTACGGTTTTGGAAGCTGCCAAAGCTGCCAATATAGATATACCTACATTGTGCTATTTGAAAGGAATAAACGAGATTGGTGCATGCAGAATGTGCCTCGTTGAAGTAAAAGGCGCAAGAGCTCTGCAGGCGTCATGCGTTTATCCGGTCTCAGATGGAATGGAAGTTAAGACCAATACACCTGCTGTCCGTGAAGCCAGGAGAGTAAACCTGGAGCTTATTCTTTCTAATCATGACAGAAATTGTCTGACCTGTGTGCGTAATCAGAACTGTGAGCTTCAGGAACTGTCTCAGAAGCTGGGTGTTGACAGCATCAGGTTCGAAGGTGAAAGTATAAATTATTCAGTTGATGATTTTTCGCCTTCTATAGTGCGGGATCCCAACAAATGCATACTGTGCCGCCGCTGTGTATCGGTATGCAGGAACGTACAGGGTATAGGTGTTATTGGTGCAAATGACAGGGGATTTAATACCATTGTTTCACCGGTATTTGACATGAGTCTTAATGAAGTTCCCTGCATAAATTGTGGACAGTGTATATTAGCCTGCCCTGTCGGCGCTCTGAAGGAAAAGGATGATACGCAAAAGGTATGGGATGCTCTTAATAATCCTGAACTTTGCGTACTTGTTCAGACTGCACCGGCCGTACGCGTAGCCCTGGGTGAAGAATTTGGCATGGAAATGGGAACAATAGTAAAGGGTAAAATGGTGGCTGCACTTAGGAGACTTGGTTTTGATAAGGTGTATGATACCGACTTTGCTGCTGATTTGACTATAATGGAAGAAGGAACTGAGCTTCTTGACAGGATTGAGAACGGCGGCAAACTGCCGTTAATCACCTCTTGCAGCCCGGGCTGGATTAAGTATTGTGAACACTACTATCCTGAGTTTTTGGATAATCTGTCAACATGCAAATCTCCCCATGAAATGATGGGAGCTTTGCTGAAGTCATACTTTGCAGAAAAGAATAATATGGATCCTTCAAAGATATTTGTAGTATCCATAATGCCCTGTACTGCAAAGAAGTTTGAAGCACAGCGCCCTGAGCTAAGTGCAGCAGGATATCCTGATGTGGATGTGGTATTGACAACCAGGGAACTGGCAAGGATGATAAAGGAAGCTGGAATAGATTTTGTACGCTTGCCTGATGAAGAGTTTGATCCTCTGTTTGGTGATTCCACAGGCGCGGCTGTTATATTCGGAGCAACCGGTGGGGTTATGGAAGCTGCCCTGAGAACCGTTGCTGAAATTGTTACGGGTAAATCCCTGGAAAACGTTGAAATAGCTGATGTAAGAGGAATTGATGGAGTAAAGGAAGCGGAGATTGCATTGGGTGATATTACGATACGGGCAGCCGTAGCTCATGGTACTGCCAATGCGAAGGCGCTTCTTGAGAAGGTTAAATCCGGTGAAAAAGAATATCACTTTATCGAGGTTATGGGATGCCCCGGCGGCTGCGTTAACGGAGGAGGCCAGCCTATTGTTTCGGCAAAGGAACATATGGATGTGGATCCCCGCCTGGCCAGGGCAGCAGCAATCTATCAGGAGGATAGAAACCTTCCTATAAGAAAGTCTCATGAGAACCCATCCGTCAAGAGGATATACGATGAGTTTCTGGGCCAGCCTAACAGCCATAAAGCTCATGAACTCTTGCATACTCATTATGTACCAAGAAAGAAATACTGAACTGTATGAGCAAAAAGGAGCCTAAAAAGGCTCCTTTTTCATAATATTGATGATCAGCAAATAATAATATATACACAGGTACATAGTAAGATCAAAACAAGCAAAAGATGTATGAATTCAATTATATATATAAATTTGATATAATATTTTGTGTATTGCCTTTCAATTGTCATATAACCTTTGCTTTTAAAATTTTAACTTTGGAATGCTTGAAGGATTTTTTATTTTTCTTTAAGGAAATGGATACTCTGAAAAAAGAAATATTTGGAGTACAGGGTGTGGGAGGATGAACAGAGCAATCTATAATATTATGGAAGGCTTTGCCAGACTGGTGCTTAAAGCTCCAAAAATAACAGGTGCGCAGAATGTTGTTAACGATGTTCCGGCTGTTTTTGTTGCTAATCATGCCGGAGTATACGGCCCTGTTATTATAAAACTGTTTTTCCCTTTCAAAGCTTTACCGTGGGTAATTCACAATATAACGGATCCCAGATTATGTGCTGATTATTTAAAAAGGAATTTCTTTGAGCAGAAACTTGGCTGGCATCACCTTATAAGCAAACCGGTTGCTTATATTGTTGGGCAAATATGTGTTCCCATTATCAGACATATCGGTTCCATCCCGGTATACAGAATGGACAGAAGGATCCGCCATACTATCAAACTAAGCGTTGAAGCCCTCGGGGAAAATAATAATCTCGTGATTTTTATTGATGATGATTTAATTGAAGCCAATTCATTGAGAAAAGGTTTTATAAACATAGCCAGAGCATATTATAACAGGCACAAAAAACCTTTAACTTTTTATCCGGTGCGGATATGTCCCCAAAGGAGAGAAATAATTATAGAAAAGGGAATACAGTTTGATCCAAACCGGCAATACAGATATGAGCGGCAGCGGATAAAAGACTATCTGAATAATCATATGAAATGCCATGCTTATCACTGATTATTGCATCAGATAATAATCAAGGCTCCATGTATTTAGAATCTTAATAATCAGATAAATAAATTTGAAAAAATAAGCAGATATTTATTAATAATATTAATAAATATATTGACATAATTGATTTAACTGATATAATGATGATGAACAAAACGTTTTGTTACGGGAGGAGTAGCAATTGATAAACAATGTAATATCAACATGTGCTGTATGCGGAAATAAGCTGGAAGTGACGGAATTGCACTGTCATAGATGCGATACAAGGTACCAGGGGCATTTTCATCTGGATAAGTTCAGTTATTTATCACCGGAACAGAAGTTTTTTATTGAGGTGTTCTTAAAATGCAGGGGTAATATAAAGGAAGTAGAGAAAGAGCTTGATATTTCATATCCAACCGTTCGGAGCAAGCTTGACGATGTTATATCCAGTTTGGGTTATAAAGTAACGGCAAGTGAAAAGAGTGAAACAAAAAAGAAAGAAATACTGGATATGCTCAGTAAAGGGGAAATTACCTATGATGAGGCGATAAAGCTCCTGAAGGAAAATAGTAAATGATATTAATGAAAGGGTGGAGGTCATGAGGGAAGAAGTGAAACAAATACTAAAAATGGTTGAAGAAGGCAGGATTACTGCGGAGGAGGCTGAAAAGCTCATAGATGTGCTTAAACCGGATGATGGAGGCGGAACATCGTTAATCTCGAGTACTGATGATGATTACGGGAAATTCTTGAGGATAAAAGTAGTTGAAAATGGAAATGACAAAGTTAATGTTAATGTTCCTCTATCGCTTGTAGAGGTTGGAATAAAACTGGCCACGCAGCTTGGAGCGGAATATGAGCCCAAATTGCAAGCGCTGAAAGATATAGATTTTAATGAAATACTCAATTCCATACAAAATGGCGCTCAAGGGAAACTTGTTGAGGTCGAGGATAACGGCACTTATGTGACAATTACGGTCGATTGACTTGCAATTAAATTATTAAGCGTATGCGGAGCGGATTCAATTATGGAAAACATTGATATTTTGCGAAAACTTGACAAAGGGCAAATTGATATTGATGAAGCAATTGCCTTGATTAAAAAGAGACAAAAACGCAAGAAAACTGCCAAAGGGCGTTTTTTAAAGATAAACATCAGGAATGGTGAAAAGCGATTTCCTGTAATAATACCCCTGTGCTTGCTCAATTCGGGTTTTTTATTAAGCAAAGCAGTGATTCGGTTGATTTCAAAGGATAAGCGAAATGAAAAACCGGATGATATTTTCAGGGTGTTGGAAAAGATCGACAGCAGAGATATTGCCAGGCTGGTTGATGCGTTAAGATACAGTAAACCATATCCTTTGGTTAAGGTTGAAGAAGGCAGTACTTTTGTGGACATAAGCATAATATGACTTTTTAGACGAATTATCATATAGAGTTTTGCATTTCACTGAGAGGCTTTCGGGTTTCTCTTTTTTTATTTTCCCGCCTTTAAGAAACAAATCTATTATTAAGGTATTTAATTATTTATGCTTTTATGGTAAACTCTAAATGTAGGTTTTTGTAAAACATGTCTCTTTGCAGCAGATTCCGGTAAAAATGCGTAATATAAATGTTGGCGATATGAGCAGAGGAAAATACCAATAAATCAGGAGGCGTAAATGTATAATAGGATTGATACGCAGGATAAGATAATAAGCACAGCTATAGACATGATTGGACGCCAGATAAATCTGGATTTTACAATAAGGAGTATTGCAGAAAAAGCCAATGTAAACCTGGCATCGGTAAATTATTATTTCCGTTCAAAAGATAATCTGATCAACGAGGTGGAGAAGCATTTTGTACGGGAAAGCCGGCGTATATATGAAGAGATTACCGGCCTGGGCATGGAACCCAGGGAAAAAATAAGGCTTTGGGCTGCAAAAACTATGGATCAGATAATGGAGTATCCGGGTATAATATATCTGATAGTTACCAAGCTGCTAAATGACAGAAATGAAAATACCGGTGTAGTCGGATTGATGGATACACTGGAGCAATCTCTTATTCCAATAATAAAAGAATCAATGGGTATTCAGGATGATATAACAGCTTCGATTAAACTAATGCACTTATTTTCGGGCGTGGTTGCCCCTGTGCTTTTCTACTATGGGGCAGGGAGATCTTTTAATATTGATATGAGAAACAGCAATGACAGGTCCAGGTATATAGATGCATTGATTGATAGTGTGCTGTAGTTTATTCTTTATGGTTAAATATACAGTTTGGACAGAATTGTCCGGTATTCTGTCCTTATGTTTGTAGAGTTTGTATATAAAAAGATCCATGTTGTTTGTTCTTGACAAGCGCTTTTTTTAGCGCTATATTTAAACATGTATATGAAACAAATGTATGAAACGTATGTATAAAGCCTATGCCGGCTTTGCCGCAAATTAAAATGCGGCATTTACGAGGGGAGCAATTCTTATGATGAGATTTAGCGGTTTTATAGTAAAGAACAGGAAGCATGTATTAGCATTATTTTTTCTGCTCTTAATTCCGTCGGTACTTGGGTTTTTAAACACAAAGGAAAACTACGATATAATGTCTTATTTGCCTGCCAGCTTAAATTCCAGGCAGGGTGAAGCAATTCTTGAGGAAAAATTCAATCTGTCCGGACAGGCATTTGTGGTGCTTGAAAATACGGAAGCATGGAAGATTAGAGAACTGAAGTCCCGTATGGAAGCAGTAGAGGGAGTTAAACAGGTACTATGGCTGGATGATTTTGAGGATGTTAACCTGCCGTTAGAATTTATGGAACCACAAATCAGGGATAATTTCATTTCCGGTGATTCCACCATTTTACTGATCCAGTTTACAGGTAACGCAAGATCCGGATCAACGATGCTGGCTGTGGAGGAGATTAGAGAAATTTGCGGGGGAAAGGTGCTGTTTGGCGGCGAACCGGTTATTATGAATGACCTGCAAGCCATAACATCCAAAGAAATGATTTATTATATGATTATCGGAGTTGTATCCATTTATGCAATTCTATCAGCCTCTATGACTTCTTTCATTGAACCTCTTTTATTTCTTGTCTCTATCGGAATTGCCATTATTCTCAATATGGGAACCAATATTATAAAAGGAGAGGTATCTTTTATAACAGCCTCAGTGGCAGCTGTTATGCAGTTGGGTATATCCATGGACTACTCCATATTCCTGCTGCACAGATTCGAAGAGGAAAAGCAGAAACCACAAAGCCTGGAAGATGCTATGATTTCCGCCATTTCCAGGACGGGTGTTCCGGTAACCGCCAGTGCTCTGACTACCATAGCAGGCTTTGCCGCTTTGGTATTTATGAAAAACGGTATAGGCCGCGATCTGGGCATTGTATTGGGCAAGGGAATAGTTTTCAGCCTTTTGGCAAATGTTACCGTTCTCCCCTGTCTTATTTTAATATCCAGCAGGTTTGCAGATAAATACAGGCATAAACCGGTTATTCCAGGCCTTAAAAACCTTTCCGGGCGGATCGTAAGATATCGCTGGCTTTTTCTCGTAATAATAATGTTGATTGCCGTGCCGTCTTTTTTAGCGCAACGAAATCTTGATTACTACTATAGTACCGAGCATTATTTGCCTGAGAATTCCAGGGCTGTAGTCGATACAATCAAGATAAGGGATACTTTTATGAACACTGAAGTTTTATATGTTATAACACCGGATACAGGCAATGTAAAGGAGAAGGAATTAGCGGAAAGAATAAAAACCATTGATGCAGTTGATTCAGTGTTGGGGCTGTCCCAACAGGTTGATGTGGCAATACCCGAAACATTTATCCCGGCTGATGTAAGGGAAAGATATATTAAGGAAGGCTATAGATACTTTGAGGTGCGTTTATCAACGCCTTCGGATGATTACCGGACATTTGAGGCTGTGGATCAGATAAGGAAAATAACGCAAAATATGTTTGATGAAAGCTATGTAACGGGTTTACCTGCATTAACCAGGGATTTGGCCAGTCTGTCAGACACAGATATGAGAACAGTTTCTGCTATATCCATTGGACTGATCCTTGTCATTCTGGCTATCAGTTTTAAATCGCTGTCAATTCCCTTTTTGCTTGTACTGGTGATTGAAATAGCTATATGGATAAATTTAAGTATCCCATACTTACAAAACACAACCGTATCATCCTTTACCTCGATCGTGATTAACGCAATCCAGTTGGGTGCTACCGTGGACTATGCCATTTTGTTTACAAGCCGTTACAGAGAAAACCTGGGTACAGAAGAAAATAAATTAAAGGCAGTCAGGCAGACTATAGAGGATACCGGGCCTTCAATACTGACAAGTGCTTTGACTATGATTGCCGCAACGATGGGCATTGCATTGATAGCAAGTATAAAAGCTACCGGTGAGTTAACCATGATGATAGGAAGAGGAGCGGCTGTTAGTATGTTGGTAATATTCTTAGGACTGCCATCAGTGTTTTTGATATTCGATAAGATTATAAAGTATACGACTATAGGTTGGGGCAAAACTGAAAACTGAAATGGTTTGTTATCGGATAAGGAGTTATCTTAATGAAATGGAGGTAAGCGGTCATGAGCAAAGGTGTATCAGGATTGCTGCTGATTTTGTGCGCAGTCAGCCTTACTATAATGCCAATTACTATAACCCATGCCGATAAAGCGGGGGACAATGAAACTATCGGTGAACCCGTAAAAGTTGAAAAAAACGAAACAGTCTACGTAATTCTGGCTCACAATGGAAAGGTATTGGAGCAAAGGGTTGTCAACCGCCTTTATTCAAACGGGAAACCGGATGAAGTTGTTGATTATGGCGATTACATATCGGTTAGAAGCATGGAGACGGGAACCAAGCCGGAGATCCGCAATAACCGTATAATATGGGATTCTGATTTACTAACAAAAGGAGATATATACTACGAAGGTATTACAGATAAGGAATTACCTGTAGAAATTGACATAAAGTATTTTCTTGATGATGTACAGGTCAATGCAGAAGATCTTGCCGGTAAAAGCGGAATAGTAAGAATAGAAATTAAAATAAAAAACAGGATGAAAGCTGAGGAGCCGATAATCTTCCAAGGTTTTGACGGGTCTGTAGTCTCAAGGAATAACGAATGCTATACGCCGTTCCTGGTGCAGGTGTCCTATGAGGTTGATCTTGATATATTTTCTGAGGTAAAGGCTGAGGATGCTGTAAAGATAACCACCGGAAAAACCATGAATGTAAACTTCTCTGCTTTTCCATATCCGGATTCTGAGTTTTCCATGGAACTGAAAGGTAACAGTATTGAGCTGAATCCCATTACTTTTACCGTTTTTCCCCGGGTAATGCCGGTACAGGATATTGAAATGGGAGAAAACCTGGAAAAGCTGTTTGATGGATTGGAGCAAATCCAAAATGGGTTGACAAAATTGGGCAGTGCTGCAGATTCTGTTGCTGGCGGCAGCCGGACAGTATATAAAGGACAGCAGGAGTTTTACCGGGGCATTTCCAATATCGCAGAAGGAAGCAGCAGGCTAAACAAAAACTCAGATACTCTTATTGCAGGATATGACGCAAGCATGGAAGGCTTTGATGAGATAAAAAATGGGACAGAAGAACTGTCATATGCGCTTGGTAATATAAACCCTGCTATGAAGGCATTAGGCAAGTCTGCAAAAGAGATATCAACAGCTATGGAGTCCCTGAAAAAGGGTGCGGATGAACTGGAAACAGCCGGTGATGAGCTGGTGCAGGGATATGCAGGTATCCGAAAGATTACTAATGATATAGCTGAGCTGGTACAGGACCTGGCAGAGAAGGATCCGGGCAATACCGGGTTACAAGAATTGCAAGCTTTGGTTGCAGCACAGAATCAGGCTGTCAGCTTACTGGAAGGTGCAGGAGAAGGGATAAGGCAGGGTGCAGATACTTTAAGCCTGGGTTTGGAAAACATAAAAGAGGGCCTGGATAAGGAATTCATACCGGGTTTGGAACAGGTGGGAAGCGTAATTGAGAAAACAGCGTCAGGCTCTGAATCTCTGATTGATGGTATGACGCAGTACAAAAAAGGGCAGGCAGTTTACAGGCAAGGTCTTGCAGATTATATTACAGGGGTAAAAGAAATAGCAAAAGGGCTTGAAACTTTAAAGCAGCATTCACGCAGTATGTCTGCAGGGCTTGATGAACTGGTCAAAGCGCTTGAAAATATCAGTGGCGGGCTGGCTGATATAAATAAAAAGGGTTTTTCGGAGATGGAGGACGGAATTATTCAGGCTATTGAAGATATGCGATTTGCCGAAGCTTTTATTGAAAAAATGGAGGAATTGGCAAACGACTATAGATCTTTTGCAGATAACCAAAGAAACAGAAACAGCAGTGTACAGTTCATTATGAAAACAGACAGGGTTGTATATGAGAATGATGAACTGAAACCCGGCATTCAGGATGAAACAGAATCAAAGGTGAATTGGTGGGAGCAGCTGTTAAAGCTTTTCGGCTTGTAATTTTCAAGTGTGTTTTTAGACAGAAAGATGGGAAAGAAGGTTTTTACGAAAGAAACTTTTGAAAAACAGGTACCAGGTAAAAAAGCTCCAAAAAAATGTCCTTGACAGGGCAAACTAAATGCGGTATATTATTATTTGTCTCTGAGAAACACAATAACAGGTCCGGGGTGTAGCGCAGTTTGGTAGCGCACGTGCTTTGGGAGCATGGGGCCGGGGGTTCAAATCCCTCCACCCCGACCAGATAATTTGCGGGCCTTTAGCTCAGCGGTTAGAGCAACCGGCTCATAACCGGTCGTTCCGGGGTTCGAATCCCTGAAGGCCCACCATTTTTATTTGCCTC
>LSQX01068896.1_pt1 | contig 77608 bp, 62 predicted proteins | sample 654561 | NCBI WGS metagenome assembly LSQX01 (sample SAMN04489861, study PRJNA283612) | anaerobic digester metagenome | isolation source: 4 biogas reactors fed with cattle manure at either 37C or 55C with and... | place: Denmark: Kongens Lyngby | collected 2014
TCGCGGAAAGGAGAACATAGTTTTTACTTATAATGCTGCCAGAAGAACAACACTTAAGTGTTGTTATCTGTCCAAGGAATTACCTCCGGCAGCTAGTGGAAACTTTGTCCGCCTCTTGCGTTGGGACAAAGTTTTATTTATTAATAAGGATACTTTGTATTCCAAACCTTAAGAATTAAGCTTTTGTTAAAAAAACAGGCACAAGAATAATTAGACAGGTTAATTTTACCATTTTATCTGTTTAAAAAATCTCCGAACCAGGTTACCTGGCTTAATCATGATAGGTTCCTGGTCCGTAGGGTATATCTGGAAACGGTTATGCCTCCCATCGCGGAAAGGAGAACATAGTTTTTTGGAGTTAACAGTACGATTACCTGTGAGGTTTTAATGCCTCTGTCGTAATTATACTGGTCTCCTTATATAAAACTTTGTTCATCCTCAATGGTGGACAAAGTTTTTTACTTCAACAACAAATTATGAGGAAAAGAGGAGGGATGAATGAGATACTACTTATTTATTTTAAAGTAAAGGAGGTTGCAAATAGCCAATATGAAAAAAGGTATTAGCCGCCGTGATTTCTTAAAGTATTTGGGAGTAGGGGCAGCCGGAGCGACTTTTTTTGCAGGTGTCAGCCCGAAACCTGCTTCAGCTTCAGCGGAAGAGAATTTGCCTACTTTTGATTTGCCCCCTTTTAAATTACAGAAAACAAAAGAAACTCCCTCAACCTGTCCTTATTGTGGATGTGGCTGTAGCACTATTGTTTATTCTGATGAAAACGGCAAGGTAGTTTTTCTTGAAGGGAACCCCGACAGTCCCATTAATGAAGGGACTTTGTGTCCCAAAGGGTCAGGCCTCCCGGATATCCATACCATTATAAATGAAAAGCGCCAGCGTGTACTCAACCCGTGGCGGCTAACGGATGTTCTTTACCGTGCCCCCGGCAGCGACAAGTGGGAAGTCAAAGACTGGGACTGGGCCATCTCTGAAATCGCTAAGAGGATTAAAAAGACCCGGGACGAGTACTTTGAAGAAAAGGACGCTAACGGTGTTACAGTTAACCGCTGTCTGGCCATTTGTCAGATGGGTAGTGCCAATATTAATAACGAAGAAGATTATTTAGTTAACAAGTTCATGCGGTCCATGGGCGTGATTGATCTTGACCATTGCGCCCGTCTCTGACACGCCCCAACTGTAGCCGGTCTGGCTAACACTTTCGGTAGGGGCGTAATGACTAATAGTTTTATTGATTATCGCAATACAGACATATTCTTAATTATAGGAGCCAACCCGGCCGAAGCTCACCCCATGGCCATGCGCCACATTGGCAAGGCCCTGGCAAGGGGAGCCAAGATGATTGTTGTTGACCCGAGGTTTACTAAAACAGCAGCCAAAGCGCATCTTTATGTTCCCATCCGTCCGGGGACAGACATTGCTTTCCTTTACGGTTTGATCAACTACGCCATTGAAAACAATCTATACCAACACGAGTACGTTCTTAACTATACCAACGCTTCATACTTAATCAGTCCTGATTATTATTTTGCAGATGGCGTATTTTCCGGTTTAGAGACGAAATACGGCAAACCGTACTATAACAATGCCAGCTGGGCTTACCAGAGAGATGGCGATGTCATTAAAAAAGACCCCACTTTGCAGGATCCCCAGTGCGTCTGGCAAATCATGAAAAAGCATGTCTCCCGCTACGATATTAAAACGGTCAGTAATGTCACGGGGACCCCGGAGGATATTCTCCAGAAAGCCTACGCCATGTATTGCGAATCGGGCAAACCGAATGTGGCAGGCAATATAATTTACGTACTGGGAATCACCCAGCACAGCTACGGAACCCAAAACACACGGGCAACCGCCATGGTACAGCTCCTGCTGGGCAATATCGGCCTGCCCGGCGGCGGCCTCAACCCCCAGCGAGGGCAATCAAATGTGCAGGGCGCCTGTGATATGGGAATGCTGTGGAATAATATCACGGGTTACCTTGGTTTCCCCGAGGCGTCAAAACATCCCACCTTTAAGGACTACCTGGAGGTGGAAACGCCTAAGTCGGGCTACTGGTCCAACAAACCCAAGTTCCTGGTCAGCCTGCTCAAAGCCTGGTACGGGGATAAAGCAACCCCAGAAAATGACTTTTGCTATGACTGGCTGCCCAAGTCAGACGGGAAAGACCATTCCCACATGTCTTCCTATGCTTCCCTGGCGGAAGGACATATTAAAGGCGTCTTTTGCTGGGCTGAGAACCCTTCCGTAGCCGGGCCGGATGCCTCTCACGAGGCCAAGGCCCTGGAAAATGCGGAATGGATGGTCTGCATTGACATATTCGAAAACGAAACAGCTGCCTTCTGGAAGCGCCCTGGAGTAAACCCGGCGGATATAAAAACAGAAGTTTTTCTGTTGCCGGCAGCTCACAGGTACGAAGCGGAGGGTACGAGAACGAACAGCTCGCGCAATATTCAATGGGGTTGGAAGGCTGTTGAACCGCCCGGCAAGGCAAAAAGCAGCCTCTGGATTGCCGACCGGATCTATAAAGCTGTCCGCAAGGAATACGAGAACGGCGGCAGATTCCCTGAGCCTATTTTAAACCTGAATTGGAATTATGATAAGCCGGGACAGGACGAGCCAGACATTGAGAAGGTTGCCATTGAAATTAACGGCTATAATATTGCGGACGGACGGGTTTTAGGCACATTTGCCGACCTTAAAGATGATGGTTCTACAGCCTGCGGTGTATGGATTTACGCTGGTTATTACTACACAGACCCCAATGAGCAAGACCCGGCCTTGAAGGTGCCCGCTTGCAAGAGGCACGGCACGGAAGATAAGAGCGGGCTTGGTGTATATCCGAAATGGACCTTTGTCTGGCCTTTGAACCGCCGCATTGTTTATAACCGTTGTTCCGCTGACCCGGCTGGCCGGCCCTGGAAAAAGGACATGCCCTATATTTACTGGGACGGAACAAAGTGGATTACCAACGATGTTCCCGATTTCAGCATTGTAGACGCGGTTACAAAAGAACCGCTACCACCGGAAAAAACAGCCAATGCTCCCTTCATTATGCTTTCTGAAGGTCAGGCGCGCTTCTTTGTTCCTTCCGGCTTGAAAGATGGGCCTATGCCGGAACACTATGAACCGGTGGAAAGCCCGGTGCAAAATTTGATGAGCAAGCAACAAAACAACCCCGTGGCTATGAGATGGGGAGGCGATTTTGCCAAGTTGGCCGAGACCGGCAGCAAAGACTTCCCATATGTTGGTACTACCATCCGTTATATCGAACACTATCAAACCGGGGTAAGAACCAGATACAGCCCCATGATGGTAGAATTGAATCCGGAACAATTCTGCCACATATCGCCAACTCTAGCCGATAAACTGGGAATTAAACCTGGAGATGAGGTAATTGTAAGCAGCGCCCGGGCAGAAGTAAAGATGAAGGTAAGTGTTTTACCGATTGTTAAACCCTTAATTGTAAACGGCAATCCCATTGAAATTGTTTGCCTGCCATGGAGCTGGGGCTACATGGGGTTGTCAAAGGGGGATGTTGGGAATAACTTAACACCATTTATCGGTGATGCTAACGTTGTTGTTCCCGAATACAAAGCCTTTTTAGTGAACATTAGAAAAGCATAGGGGTAAAGCGACAATTGCTGTGCCCGGGCTTTGCCCTAAGCTGCGTTTCCCTCAGTGGTTCAGCGGTGACAAAGCATGCTAAATGTGTAATATCTCATCAGAAAAAGAAAACTGGAATTTTCTAAAAACCTAAAAGGCATGGCCACTGGTTGTCTGGCGGGGCTTCTTGCAATCCGCCGGCCTGGTGAGCATGCTTGGCGAACCAAAAGTCCCCCGGCTATTACCTGGGGGACATTTGTTATCATTCATTCATAATTGTATAAATGTTGTTCTTTTATCATTACACCGTTGTTAGGACTTTCGTCAGTCAATTATCATATTCTAACAACTCTACGAACCACCCCTATATACTATTGAAAGTCATCTTTATACCCGGTTTCATTGAAAACACTGGTATCCTTTAAATAATTAGCTATTCTACCGCCTTTACCACCATCCATAAGTCATTGGTCGATCACTGGGGACCGCTTCCCCGCTACTGTCCTATTCGGGGAAGTTTTCAGTGGAGTAGTCGTAGAAGGGTTCTCCAGTAAACCCTTCCTCCGGGTTTTCATCGCTAAACTCGCCAAGCGGATCTTCAGTTGACCCTACTTTAGCTGGATTTTTATCAAAAAGCCCGTCATCCGTTTCTTTACCGTTCTCCAATTCACCCGGGTTTTCATCTGCAGAGCCATTGTATTGATCTTCTCTTTGCTCTTCTTCGGACTGGTTTTCATTGGCAAGACCATCATCATGAATGATGTCGTAGTATGCATGCTTTTCTACGTCATAAAAGGCGTTTTCCTGTGCAACCTGGATTGTGTTTCCAATAACCATACTGCCGGGATCAAAGTTGTTGTTGGCCAGAACGTCTTCCAGATTAAGGTTTCCTCCATCCCGTCTCAGACCTATTTGCACACCGGTGATTGTGTTCCCTTCAAATATCATTTCGGCATCGTCTTGGACATCTTCCCTAATTTTTATGCCTATTACCTCGCTGCGACTTGGATGCTCTATACTGGTGCCAGAGCCGTCAACGGTGTTATTTTTTAAGTTAACTGGACACGCTCCTGCGGCATAATCCTCAACGCTAATGCCGAACCAGCCACTAGGGCTTATAAAGCCATCCGGTGGATCAATGGCTTTAACAGTATTCTCCTCGAAGATCCAGGACCCTGCACCACTTTCAGCATTCCAGCAGATTAGTCCATATACATAGGCCTCAACATCATTGTCCTGCACCAGGCCGCCACCACCGGTGCTGTAAGGTAACACCATTATTCCGACCCTACAGGTTTTCACCACATTTGCGGTAACTCTGCCGTTTGCGCCCATCATGACAATCCCATAACCATAGCCATAACCAACCGGCCTCAAATCATGAATGTTCTGGACTAGGTTTCCAGTTACGGTCACGTTCTCAATTGTCCCATAATCCTTTACCCCTTGCGAATCCCGCAATATGTTTACACCGCCAAAGCTTAAGCAATCGAATATATTGTTCTGGAACGTTAGGTTATTCAACTTACCTTCGCTGTAAGCAGCGATACCATCGCCTGCCTGGATGTTGCACCCGGCATAGTCGATCTTTCCGTTGCCGTTGTCTCCTGTGATCTGGAAACCGTCAATGGTCACCCCTGAAGCTTTCACGGTGATCACTGCGTCCTCATTACCCTCCGGGTTTTCCAGATCAACTTCCTCCGGCACAGTGATGATAGCTTCCGCACCCCGCTCTGCACTGTAGCCAGGCACTCCAGCATTGGGCCCCAGCAGGGTGAGGGACTTTTCGATGGTCAAGTACCCGTGATACGTTCCAGGCGCCACCTGAATGGTGTCTCCGGGGTCTGCTTCGTCAATGGCTTCCTGAATGTTTTCGTAGTACTTGCCCTTTTCGACGTTGTAAACAGCATTTACCTGTGGAACCTGGATTGTGTTTCCAATAACCACACTGCCGGGATCAAAGGTGTTGTTGTCCAGAACGTCATCCAGATTGAGGTTTCCCCCATCCCGTCTCAGGCCTATTTGCACACCGGTGATTGTGTTCCCTTCAAAGATCATTTCAGCATCGTCCTGGACATCGCCACCGATTACTATACCAGTTAACCCGGCGTGGTCAGTGGTACCGGAGCCGTCGACGGTGTTATCTTTAAAGTAAACCGGATCCATTCCCGCTGCTAAATAGTTAACAGCAATGCCCCGCCAGTGAACCTGGCCTTCCATGCCACCCGGTGGGTCGATGGCTTTAACCGTATTCTCCTCGAAGGTCCACTCTCCTGCACCGTTATAATATAAGATGCCATTTACGTAGGTCTCGACATTATTCTTCTTGACCAGGCCATCACCAACGTCGTTGCGAGGATCCACCACAATTCCGCTCCTGCAGTTTTTAACCACATTACCGGTAATGCTGCCGTTTGTGCCTATCAAGTAAATCCCATAGGCTGAACCTGCTTCCCTCAAATCATGAATGTTCTGGAAGAGGTTTCCGGCTATGGTTACGTCATTAATCTTCCATCCAATAGACTCATGCGTTGTGAACATACCGGTACGGCTGAAGCAGTCGATTATGTTGTTTTGCACCGTTATGTTTTCTAACATATAAATGTTAATAACACAAATACCCCGGCCAGCCTGGATATTGCACCCGGCATAGTTGATCTTGCCGTTGCCGTTGTCGCCGGTGATCCGGAAACCGTCAATGGTCACACCTGAAGCATAATATACGGTGATCACTGCATCCGTGTTACCTTCCGGGTTTTCCAGATCAATTTGCTTCGGCACGGTGAGGATGGCTTCCGGGCGCCGCTCTGCACTGTAGCCCGGCACCCCGGCATTGGGACCCAGCAGGGTGAGAGACTTATCGATAATCAATTTCTCGTGATATGTCCCGGGCCCCACCTGGATGGTGTCACCGTCGTCTGCATCTTCAATGGCTTCCTGAATTTTAAAGTAGTATTCGTTTTTCTCGACGTTGTAAATGGGGGTAATCCCCTGTGGGAGGCGTATATTATTTCCAATAACCGTACTGCCGGGATCAAAGGTGTTGTTGTCCAGAACGTTATCCAGATTGAGGTTTCCTCCATCCCCCTTCAGGCCTATTTGCACACCGGTGATTGTGTTCCCTTCAAAGATCATTTCGGCACCGTCTTTGACATCTTTTCTGATATGCACACCAAAAACTGCGCTGCGGTAAGGGTGTTCAACACTGGTGCCAGAGCCGTCGATAATGTTATTCCTAAAGTAAACTGGACCAACCCCCGCATCAAAATAGCCAACAGCAATGCCCCGCCACCGAACCTGGCCTTCCATACCATCCGGTGGATCGATGGCTTTGAACGTATTATCCTCGAAGATCCGTGTTCCTGCACCATTGTAATAAATCATGCCATAAACGTAGGCCTCGACATAATTGTCCTTCACCAGGCTGTCTTCCACCAAGCCGCCACCGGTAGCGCCGTAAGGCTCCACCATAATTCCGACCCTGCTGTTTTTCACCACATTGCCGGTAATGCTGCCGGTTGCACCCTGCATGTATATCCCATAGCCGTAACCAGCTGTCCCCAAATCATGAATGTTCTGGACGAGGTTTCCGGTTACAGTAACGTTTTCAATCGGCCCATAAAGCCACACATCAAGCGATCTTCGATTAATGAACACACCATCCATGCTAAAGCAGTCAAATATATTGTTCTGCACCGTCAGGTTTTCCAGCTTACCTCCACCACTTACAGCTATACCAGTGCCAGCCTGGATATTGCACCCGGCATAGTTGATCTTGCCGTTGCCGTTGTCGCCGGTGATCCGTAAACCGTCAATGGTCACCTCCGAAGCACGCACGGTGATCACCGCTTCCGCACTGCCCTTTGGGTTTTCCAGATCTACATCCTTTTCCACGGTGAGGATAGCTTCCGGGCCCCGCTCTGCACTGTAGCCCGGCACCCCGGCATTGGGACCCAGCAGGGTTAGGGACTTAGCGATGATCAATTTCCCGTGATACGTCCCAGGCCCCACCTGAATGGTATCTCCGGCGCCTGCATCGTCAATGGCCTCCTGGATAGTGTCATAACCCTTTTTCTTGGTGACGTTAACCACCTTGCTTACTGTGACCTCGCAGGTTGCTTTTTTTCCACCATCCTCTGTTGTTGCTGTAATGGTAGCGGTGCCAGGTGCCACTGCCGTTACATAACCGTTCTCGTCTACAGTAGCCACGTTTTCATCGCTCGATGACCAATTAACCTTTTTATTAGTAGCATTTGGGGGGCTTATTGTCGCCGTTATTTTTTCTGTTCTCCCAACCGCCATTATTAATTCTGCCGGTTCCACACTGACTTCACTTACAGGCACTTCCATTAGTTTGAGTTCATATGTGTCATAATCAAGTACTGTCCTTTCACCGGGATGTGGATACTTCGATATATCCACATAGACCTTGAACTTCCCCTCTTCTCCCCAGTCCTTTACTGCTGCTTTAACTTCAAAGGTATGTGTCCCTGCTTTCTCTTCAACAACGTGTCCATCACCTGCTAGTTTATACTGGTCTACTTCCTCCGTGTTAAACCCTATATATAATATAGCTTTATCAATTCCATCAAATTCATAGGCTACTTCTACAGTAAATTCAGTTTCTTTACCTGGCTCTAAGTTTTCATCCGGCTCTACACCAATGATTTCAATTCTTCCTGTAATCGCATTAAATTTTATTTCTTTTGTAACAACCGTCGAACTGGTATAGCCGGGCTTAATTCCAACGGCCTTTATTGTGACGGTTCCGCCCTCATCTCCTGGTGCAGTTACAGCAAATGGTCCTTCATACAATGTTGAATCTTTTGTTGGTGTTGTTCCATCCAACGTATAGTAAATGCTTGCACCGCTTGTTGCTGTTTCCAGTGTTACTGTGACAACAGTATTGTTGGGCAGGTTGCTAACATCACCCGGGTCTGTTGTGATGCTAATAGCACTTACTCTATTCTTACTGCTGCCACCACCACCTGACCTGCGGGTAGCGGGTGGTTTAACACCTTCACCTAATTCCTGTATTTCAGGCATTCTTTCAAAGGTCACACCATCGGCATTAATAACAGCGTTTTTAATGGTCCCAGGTCCCCTGAATTCTGCTTTGGCATTTGCAGTTAAGTAGTTAATTGTCGCATTTTTATCTGTATTAACACTGACAACCGGTGTATTAATTTCCAGGTTTTCAAGATTTACGCCTCTCAGGTTAATCTCGATATCGCCATCAACTTTTTTGTCAACGGTTATTCCCTCAACGCCTTCACCGCTTAAGTCCACCTCTTCCACCGTTACACCGGACTGGGCTATTAATTCTTCTATAGCCGTTGTCCCCGATATTACAATGCGTACCGGGCCATCATCTTTTAAAACAAAGGTCCTGCCGGTCTGGCTGTCAATAAAGTAGATACTATCCTTTCCGCCACCATAAATATAGGTGTCACCTTTGACGGTTACCTTTTTAAGGTAGACATCCCCGTCGCCCACTGCTCTATCTATGGTGAGGTTACCTTCAATTACGGTGCTTTGCAGGGTAACGTTTGCTGCGGTAATGATGACGTTCCCCTTAGTTGCTTCTGAACCTGTGTCTGGCCCATAGATACCTGCTTCATCATAGATAACCTCTGCTTCAATAACGCCTGCTTTGCTGCTCAGGGCCTTTTCCAGGGCAACTACAGCTTCTGCCCGTGTGATGAAGTTATCCGCCCTAAAGTTGCCATCAGGGTAACCGCCCATGATCCCGGCTGAGGCCACAGCACCGACTGCACCCTTACTCCAGGCCGGAATAGCAGCGGCATCCTGGAACCTGTCTGCCCCGGCTGTGTTTTCTTTTAAGCTCAAAATTTTCATGATCATTGTGGCAGCCTCTTGCCGACTGACGGGGTTATCCAGCTTCACCGTTCCGTCCTCATAACCGCTAATATAACCGGCGGATTTGGCAACCTTAACTACGTCCGAATACCAGGCACCTTCTTTTACATCCTTGTAGTCGATCTCTGCTTTCTCCTGGTAGTTGAAAGCCCTGTTGACCAAAGCCATAAATTCTGCCCTGGAGATATTATGATCCGGCCTGAATGTCCCGTCTTCATACCCTTTCACCAGGCCCTTTTCCACCCAGGCCTTAATTTGCTCCTTCGCCCAGTGGTTTTCAATATCCGTCAGCGGAGCGGCAAAAACTGTGAAAGCCATGCTTAACACCAGGCAAAGTACAATTACCACAGCAAAAAGCCTAGTCTTCATAGTTTTCTTCTTATATCAAATTGTGTTATTAATTTAGCCTTGGATAAGCAGCAGGTTTTTAATGAAGCTTATAGAGTGCTTAAAGCTGGAGGGCGGCTATCCATATCCGATATAGTAGCTACGGCAAAAATACCGGATTATATAAAAAACGATCTTGCTAGTTTGGCTGGTTGTATTGCCGGTGCTGAGTACGTTGGCAATATCGAAAAGATGCTCAAAAACGCTGGTTTTCTAAACATTCGCATGATTCCCAAAGATAACAATAAAGAGATAATCAAAAGTTGGGTTCCCGATAAGAACATTGAAGAATTTGTAGCATCCTATATAATCGAAGCCGATAAACCACGAAAATAACAAAATACAGAAGGTGGTATTTTGGAAGAAGAAGCTAGATTATCATTTCTTGATAAGTATTTAACATTGTATATCTTCATAGCCATGGGGACCGCTGATTGAAGTCCCGGTGTTATGATAAGCTTAGTAAACTCAGCTTTATACTTTAAGAGAAAATACTTTGATGATAATGGGTTCCAAAAATTTATAAGTGGGCTTAAGTTGTGCCGGGTAGAATTTAAAATACCGTATTGTAATAATAAAATAAGAAGGCGGAATGTTAGAAACATGGCTGTAGGAAAAAATTCTTATTTAAGCCGTGTTTCTTTTTTTAGATGTATTAACGCTATTAAAAACTGTAACCGGTACTGTACAAAATCCGGTTAGCACATGAACCGGTCAGGCCGGTGTCCTTAAAACGGCCATAATGGTCCAGCTTACCGGGACTTTTTTCTTCGAGAGGAGTAGGTTACAGGATGTTAAGTGCCAAAAGGAGGATTTGGTAAGTTAAATAAGGAATAAATATATGAAATAAAGAAACAGGCATCAATACTGCTGAAACGTCATCAGAGATTGAAAATGCCTATTTTCAGGGTATTTATCCACGCTCCAGCGGCAGCACTACAAATCTGAAACATCGAATCTGGTGAGTGATTCCTCTGAATTCTGGCGTAATGAGGCCGGTTTTCCTTAATGTTTAAAGTATGCAGGATAGTAAGTATTTGTTTTCATAGTAGGGGTGCGATTTAAGTTACCGTAAATTAAAGAGAAAAGGGGGTAGGAAATATACCTGTGTGTTTTCCTGAAGGCAATCAATTTTTTTTGCTTAAATTGACTGCCTTCAGGAAGATATAAGGATTGAAAAAATAAGAATAATTCAATATTTATTGAAAGAGAAAGGAGTGGAACGGCTTAATTACTGGATTTCAGGCAATATAAAAACCACCCACCGATAAATGTTTTTATCGATAGATGGTTTGATTACCTGGTGGAGACAAGGGGGATCGAACCCCTGACCTCCTGAATGCCATTCAGGCGCTCTCCCATCTGAGCTATGTCCCCACGTATGTTTTATTGTAATATCAGTGAGCACATTCGATATTTTACTACTTTCTCTGCTCCAGGTCAAGGGCTAGTTCACGTTCTTTTTCTTTTTCTTAAGGAGAATTTTCCCCGGCTAACAGATAAACATGTCCTAAACCAACAGGGCACAGTTTTTATGAAACATATAGTCGCCCGGTCAGGTGGTTAAATATTCCCGCCCCTTCACTCCTTAATTAAGATAAAAGTTCCGTATCCAAGATGTCTTTTATTTCTCATCATCAGCCTCTTATATTTAAAAAGCACACTTAAAGAGGCCGGGTCTAAATAAACCTGTTCCCCTGGCCTAAACCAGCAGGGATCCGGATTAAGGAGTTCTTTTAAAACCTCCAGCGGCCCGGGTAACTTTTTCTGCCAGGTCTTGATAAAAGTGAAGCCAGTGGTTTGAAAATAATTCAGCCATTCCTGGTAGGTCGGTATTTGTTTGAGCCCGCAGAGGGCCTTGAGTTTTTCCCTCTCATTCGCCGGCAGGGACCCACTGGCAAACATTTCGACGCACACCAGGTAACCCTTTTTTTTCAGCACCCTGAAGCACTCTTGAAGCGCCGGCCGCACCGGTAAAAAAATCAGTACCGACTCGACAATAACAAGGTCGGCGATGTTATCTTTAAAAGGCAGGTCGAGTATATCGCCCAGAACATAATGGACTTCCACCCCCTCTTGAAGTGCCCTTGACTTCGCTTTGGACAGCATAGCCTCAGAATTGTCCAGGGCAAAAACGTGGGCTCCATAAGTCTTTGCCAGGTGGCAGGCGGTTCGTCCTGTACCGCATCCCAGGTCAAGAATGATTTCGTCCGGGGCAATGGTGAAATTTCGTAAAATACCCAGGGTCCCTGTAAACCCCCCCGGGTGGAGGCTGCCGCTGCCAAGTGCGGTAATAGCCTTTAAATACGAGTTCATGGGCAATCCCTTCTCATCCTATTGATTTTACATCCTATGTTGCTCCCCAGCATTGAGTTACAGTCTATACTTGATTTCCGTTTAACAAAAAAAGGCTCCAACCATGTTTCCTGTGAGCCTGAAGTTCCTCAACACAAAAAGCCGGGCGCCACCGTTTTGCAACAGCTCGCCCGCTTCTAAACAGGCAGGTGAAAATATAAATCAATCCACCAAGCCAAAGTATGGTTATTTTGAAAAATATAGTTTAAATATTTAACTGATCCAGCGGCCTGCTACGAACAACGAACAGACAACCGAAAAAACAATGATGGAGAGGATAGAGTAAGTAGTAACAAGGTTGTTTTTGTGCAACAGCCGGGCGAGGGTGATGTAACCGGGAAACAGAACGATGATATACCTGGGCATGCCCAGGGGGAGATTGCCCACCACTGAGGAAAAGGGTATTAAGAAGCCCAGCACCAGGAAGATCAGTAGGGAGCGGTCCTCAATATACTTAAAGCTGCGTACTACAAGGTAGAGAAACAGGAAGGCCATCCCCGACTCAAAAAGGGCATAGAAATTATTCTGGTAGAAAAAGACAGACAGGTTTAGGAGCTGGCCTGCGCCCGGGTATTGGAAATGGCGATAACCCCAGTATTCGGTGTTTAATGAGTGAGCGAAAGCGAGGGGATCGCCGGTATATTTCCATAAAACGAGCATAAACAATCCCAAAGATGCCGGGATTAAGAAAAGAGGCAGAGACTTTCGGACAGAAATCCTGAAGCCGTTTTCCCTGTACTGCATATACAGGAAGGCTAAAAACAAGACAACACCGATATTCCTGGTCAGGGCTGCACAGGCACCCAATAATGATGCCGCCAACCATTTTCCTTTTCTGGCATAGTAGAAAGCTCCCAAAGAAAAGGCTAAAAAGGGCGCTTCCGAGTAAATTGATGAAAAAAAGATGGCCGTAGGGAAAAAGAGCATTATGAAAACTGTGGTGAAAGCAATGTCCTCACCGTAATCTTCTTTAACCAGGTGATAAAGAAGGAAACATGCCAAAAAAAGGGCCGTGTTGGATACTAAAAAGCCGGCCTCCACGCCGTTGCCGGTAATAAAAGTCACAAGCCTGATAAGCAGGGGAAACATGGGAAAAAAGGGAGCGCTGTTAAAGTCGTAACCCTGCCCGGCAATTCTTAAAAACCAGCCGGCATCCCAGTGAATTAAAGAATCCATCACCACGTTGGGATGCAGGTTTTCGAACTTGGGGGAAGGCAGAATGGGATAAATGATATCTCTGGTCAGCCAGATAATAAATATAATATACAGCTTGTTTAGAATAAATAAGTAACCTGTACGAATTATGCTGTCCTTGATATCCTCTTACCCCCCGGTTGTTTTTGCTACAACCTTGCCTTTACGGAATACCCAGACCTTGCTGAGTGTAAAATTAAAGGCAAAGGTGATTGAAGTTGCCAGGAATAAAGCCGCCAAATGAGGCAAATTCAGATTTAGCAGAACATAAATAGAGGCACTGTTGATACCCAGGCCCAAGGTGTTTACCAGTGTGAACTTCAGGAAGCGGCTGCCCTCATTTTCACTGGGAGTCTTAAAGGTCCAACACCGGTTTAATAAAAAGCTGTTTACAACTCCGCAGAGGTAGCTAAAGCCCTTGGCAAATGAGTAAAAAAGAATACTTTCACCTGGAAACAACCTGAGAATTACAAAGTAAACAGCCCAATCAATAAAGGTATTAATACAACCTACAATGGCAAATTTAAACAGTTGGAGAATATTTTCAGTCAATACGCAAACCTCTCATTTAAAGAGTTTAACAAGCCAGGAAGCAACAAAATGGGGAGAATAAGGCATTATCCTGGCCTTTTTTAGCATCTTTTAAAGCAACCGGCCATATTCTCAGGACCTTGGCGAAAAACTGCTTCTCAGTTTAAACAGTTCTTTAAAAGCCTTAAATATAACCGACAGCTTGGCCCCTGTCTGCTCACCAGCCACCCGTGGATAATGATTAACCCCGACCTCGGTTATAGTATAACCCTTTGCCCTTGCTTTAGCGAAGATCTCTGTATCAATCAGGGCGCCCTGGGAAGTCAGGGTTATTTCGTCAAAGATCTTGCGCTTATATAGCTTAAAGGCCGAATCAACATCTGAAACATTAATTTTAAACAGGGCGTTTACCAGAAGCCCCCACATAAAGGCGTTAATTTTACGAATCAGTGAATCCTGCCTGCGGATGCGGTAACCGGATACAATATCATACTTATCAATTAAGGGAAGCAGTTTGGTGATTTCTTCGATTTTAAATTGCCCGTCGCCGTCAGTATAAAAAACCAGCTCTTTTGTTGCATTTTCAAATCCTGTCCGAAGCGCCGCACCGTATCCCTTGTTATGCTCATGATGGATTACCCGGACAAACGGATTTTCTTTTGCCAGCCGGTCTGCAATCGCACCTGTATTATCCCTACTCCCATCATTTACGATGATGATTTCATAATCGTCAAAGAGCCGCCCTGCTACATCCAGGGCCTCCCTGGTAACCCTTTCAATATTATGCTCTTCGTTGTAGCACGGAAAAAAAATTGTAATAGAATATTTTTTCTTCATATCCTCCACCTATTTTATATAAATAATTCCGTACCACATATTGCCTTCGACATACTTGTCCTACTTCCTCCTTTGAGTTGCCATTGATTACACTTTGCTATAAGTTTTAATTATTAGAATATTTTTTATACTAGCTTGACTTGGTTTTGCAATATTTTTGCAATAGAATTATTGTAACAAGCAAGTTAGGAGGGATTAAATGGGCACTGTAGAAGTAAGGGGTTTTGGCGATATATTAAAAATCTTTCAAGAGAGGAACTGGCCTCTTCCCATCTCGGTTGAGCTTAAAGAACCTACTACAACCGGAGAACTGGCCAAAATGCTCGATCTGCCCTATGACAAGATCGAGGTGGTCTTCGTTAACGGTCTGGCAAACGGTATGGACTATCCGGTAAAGCCCGGGGATCGTGTAGCCTTCGTACCGCCCGGTACGCCTGGACCCTACAGGGTTATGCTGGGTTTTGTACAAAAAAAGAACAATTAACAATTACCAATTGAAGTTGTTAATAAATAATTGAACAGGCATGTGTTTCATTTTTGAACTTACCTTGACACTGGTGTTCTTAAATGAAGCAGAAAGGTGATCTATTGGTCGCCTTATTTTTTTTAAATTTTCCTGGTGCTGCCGCTACTGCCATTACTTACTTTTTATGCCCCCACGAAGTATAACTTAATTTAACTTTTAACATAATAAAGATATCACAAACATCTAGGAGGAGTTAATCATGGAATGGTTAAACAGAATCGTCTTAGCTCTGATCATTATCGGCGCATTGAATTGGTTGCTGGTAGGCCTGTTTGAATGGGACCTGGTCACGGCTCTGTTCGGAGGTGAAACAATAAGACAGGCCTCCCCGCTAAGTAAGGTTATTTACACCCTGGTTGGCTTATCCGGCATCTATGCCATCTCCTTCTTTTTCAGAGAAAACGCTGCTGTCAGAAATAATCAGAAATAATATGCAATCATAATTAAGAATTTGAAACCACGTGAAAAATATCTTTTATAGAAAAGGTGTAGGAGCTCCCTGCACCTTTCTTTTTTATCAGGAGTGAAAATTTTTTATGCATTCTTCGAGGTATATGATTAGCAAAACCTGCCCATAATACAATTTAAATCAAAATAAGGAGGTATTTTATTAATGACTGCCGATAAGAAAGACAAGCGAAAGGCTCCTAAGATAAGCCCGGTAACGGAAGAAAGCGATGTTTCCCTGGAAGAGGAGAGTTGCGCTGAATCCTGCTCACAATCCGGGATTTCCAAGGATAATGAAAATGCCACATGTTAAAGAGGCCTTTTTTAAGGTCTCTTTTTTATCTTAAGCACCCTAACGGGGTTGCCACCGCATGGAACAAATGCTATATTGGGATTACCTAACAACTATTTTTAATGAGGTGATGTCGCCATGCATCAGGTTAAAAATTACAAAACTGACTACCGGGTCAATGTTATTAACAACAGCAAAATTATCAGCATCGAGATTACCTGCTGCGGCAAGCACATCGGAGAGATACGCTTCAAAGACGGAGAAACCAAAAAATGCCCTCTCTGCAATACAATCCACCTGCTTAGAATCCAACACAACCATTTTCACATCCGCCCCTTGAAGACCAGCGCAAATGAAGTTCAGACCCCTTATGGGCTTAGAAAAGAAAGTATTTTATAGAGTCCGGTAGGGCTGGAGGAAATTCAAACACCTGCGCAAACACCCTGAATAGCCAATTCAGTCTCACTCACAAGAAGATCTGAAGATAATAACGGGTTTGCGACACATAGATTGATTTTGCTGCTCTTATCCCTAACAATTTATATAGAGAATTCTCTTTACCGTGAATCAGGGCACAGCTTATCTGCCCGTAAAAGTCCACATGGGACTGGCGGCGAATAAACACCATGTCACCGTCACAAATCCCCTCGACCGCCATCGATCCACCTTGAACATGGAGAGCAAAATCCATCTCCCCTGTCAAAATCTTAGGCAAGGGCAGGCAACCGGTAAGCATTTAAGTAGAAAACAGCGATTCCCCGGCTTGAACAGTTCCCAAAACTGAAATGTTTTTTAGACTGTAAGTTCTTGCTTAACCCATTTGGTTAAGTCTGTATTATTATTGCCTTTCGGGCTGCCGGCTGAAATAGAAATAATCCACCGTTTCTCTAAACCTGCCGCCAGACAAAAGAGACCCTCAATATTAATTTTCCCCTTTCCCTTTTCCTATCCACCCCTTACTGAGATAACTGCAGACAGCTCACTCATATTATATGGTTAAGCTTTCTTAATATATCTCGACCTAATCTTTATCTTTTTCCTGGGGTAAGTTCCCTTTTTGCTTTCCCTTGTTTCTGCTTTATTATTTTTCAATTATTTTTCTGGTAATTTTAAATCTGCAGCAGCTCAATCAAACCGGTCAAGAACTTGACATTTTATTATTTCCTGATATAAGTAATATTGATTACTAATTAAGAATAATTATTATTTAGGAGGCGAGTCCTTGAAGGAAGAGCAACTCATTGAAAAGCTGCGTATGAACGGGTATAAAATAACTCCCCAGCGGCAGGAAATCCTGAAGGCTATCCTTTCCTGTCCTGTACCTCAGAGCGCTGAGGAAATTCACCAAAAGGTCACCGAAAAACACCCGAACATCAGCCTGGATACGGTTTACCGCAACCTAAATGTTCTTTTAAGCATTAATCTGATCTGCAAGCTTAACCATATAGAGGGAAAAAGCTGCTATGAAATAAACAAATTAAACAGTCACCACCATCATCTTGTATGTTTAAAATGCGGCGCCTCAGAGCCGGTTGATTTCTGCCCTCTGGAATACTTTGATCAAAAAAAATTTTTGCAGGAAAAAGACTTTGAAATTAAGGAACACCGTTTCGAAATCTATGGATATTGCGCAGCCTGTAAAAATAATTGACTTGCAAGCAAGATAGGGGGATTGGTCCGTGTTCCATTGTTTTATTACGAAAAGGAAGCGTGGAAAGCCTCTGCAAAAACCTGCCGGGCCGGCACGAAACTCCTTCAAAGGGTTCTGTGCTGCCTTAACGGCTCTGTTTTTGATCGTAACCTGTCTGTCTTTTTCCGGTTGCGCCGGGCAAAGGGAGACACCGGTGAACAATTCCCCGGACTTGCGGCCGGTGAAAGTTTATTGCACAATCTACCCGCTCTATGATTTTGCCAGAAACATCGGCAAGGATAAAATAGATCTTTCCTGCCTGGTACCGCCCGGCACGGAACCCCATGAGTGGGAACCTACACCCAGGGACCTGGCGTCAATTCAGGAAGCAAATCTTTTTGTGTATTGCGGGGCGGGCATGGAAAGCTGGATCGATAAGGTATTGAATGTGGCCGCAGGACCGGAACTGGTCATAGTGAACGCCAGCAGTGGTATACAATTGCTAGCCGGTAAGGGGGATGAAAATGAGAACAGCAGCGATGAGCATAAAGACCAGACCCCTCTAAATAACTCCGGCAACCCGCGGAAAGATCATTCAACAACAGACCCGCATATCTGGGTAGACCCCGTCAATGCCATGAAAATAGTTGAAAACATCGCTGCCGGCCTGGTTCAGGCCGACCCCGAAAACAAGCTTTTTTACGAAACCAATGCCCGTGAGTACCTGGACAAACTGGAAGCCCTTCATAACGATTACCAAAACGGGCTGGCCCGTACCGTACACAGGGAATTTATAACCTCCCATGCTGCCTTCGGCTACCTGGCCAGGCGCTACGGCCTGGTCCAGGTACCCATTAGGGGCCTTTCCCCTGAAGTCGAGCCTGCCCCAGCCCGGATGGCTGAAATAATTAAGCTGATTAACGAAAAAAGGATTCGTTATATCTTCTTTGAAACACTGGTGAGCCCCAAGGTAGCACAAATCATTGCCGCTGAAACCGGCGCCGAAACCCTGGTGCTAAACCCCCTGGGTAATCTTACGGCGGAGGAAATTAATGCCGGCAAGGATTACCTTACGGTGATGCGGGAAAACCTTGTAAATTTACAGAAAGCCCTTGAGGTGGTGGAACCATGAACACTGCCAGGCCTGTCCTAGAAATAGAAAACGTCAGTTTTAGCTATGGCTGCCACCCTGTCCTGGAAGGAATTAGCCTGTCTGTGCAGCCCGGCGAATCCGTAGGGATAACCGGCCCTAACGGGGCCGGTAAAAGCACCTTACTGAAACTTGTTGTGGGCCTTTTGAAACCTGCCAGTGGCAGGATCAAATTATTCGGCCAGCCCCTGAATGAGTTTAAAGAGCATGGAAGGCTGAGTTATGTTCCCCAAAAGGCTGGTTTCATCAATAGCGGCTTTCCCTCCACCGTGGAAGAGGTCGTGCTGGCCGGGCGCATCAGCCGGCGGGGACTTTTTCGCTATTATAACAGGGAAGACCGTTCCATTGCCCGGGAGGCCCTGGGGGAGGTAGGCATGGCCGAGCATATTCATAAATCCATCGGCTCCCTTTCGGGCGGGCAGCAGCAGCGCGTGTTCATTGCCCGGGCCCTGGCGGGACACCCGGAACTGCTGCTCCTGGACGAACCAACGGCGGGTATGGACCCGGAAAACCAGGCCCGCTTTTATTCCCTTTTAAAGGATCTGGTTGTTAGAAAAGGTCTTACCCTGATGCTTGTTTCCCATGACCTGGAAGCTATATCAACAATAGTGGACCGCCAGGTATGTCTTGACCGGTACCTTTGCTCCTGCTGTTATAACTTGAGTGACTCTCCGCAAGGTGCCACCTGCCGCAAAAGACTCTGGAGCGCTTGATTTACGGGAGGGAAAGCTTTTGGAAATATTTCAGTATGGATATATGAACAGGGCAATTTTAATGGGTATTGTGGTTGGGATCACCTGCCCGGTGATTGGCCTGTTCATTGTGCTCAGGAGAATGTCCCTGATTGCCGACGCGCTATCCCACATCTCGCTGGCTGGAGTGGCTGCAGGCCTTTTGACCGGCGCTCACCCCGTGCTCTCCGCCTCCCTTTTTTCAGTTTGCGGCGCTTTCCTGATTGAAAAGCTGAGGGAGAATTACCGGACCTATTCCGAGCTTTCCATCGCCATTATCCTGTCTACGGGGCTGGCCCTGGCAGCTGTCCTGCTGAGCCTGGGGAAGGGCTTTAATACCAGCATCCTCAGCTATCTTTTCGGCAGCATCATCTTAATTGATGAAAAGGATTTCCGTCTCGTCACCGGGATCGGTTTAGCCGCCCTGGGCTTGATTGCTCTTTTTTTCAAAGAGCTTTACTTTATAACACTTGATGAAGATGCAGCGGCTTCCGCAGGTGTAGCAGTCCGGACCATTAGTATGGGTTTTACGGTACTGACGGCAATGGTCACCGCCATTTCCATGCGGGTGGTGGGAATTCTGCTGGTGTCTTCCCTGATGATCCTGCCGGTAGCCGGCGCCCTCCAGCTTGCCAGAAGCTTTAAAGGAGCTCTGCTCCTTTCCATGGGGCTAAGCCTGGCTTCCGTTCTGATAGGTATTTTCGCCTCTTTTTATTTGGACCTCTCACCCGGTGGCACCATTATCCTCTTTTCGGTTTCGCTCTTGCTGTTAATCCTTGCAGGTAAAAAAGCCGCTGCCAGTCTACAAAGGAGCAAAAGCGCTGAGAAAAGCCGGGTTCGAAGTAGAAGTGTTTGATCCACCGTCTATCATTAAACAATTAAACATAAGATTTAAGATACATTAACCGTTGACACCCAATGGTATAATTGATAAACTAAAGCCTAAAGCAACTAAATATTTATCCATTGCTCTTATCCGGAGTGGCGGAGGGAACTGGCCCAGTGAAGCCCGGCAACCGTTGGGAAGAACCACTTCTCAAAATGGTGCTAATTCCAGCAGGAGATGTTTTCTTCTGGCAGATAAGGGTAGAAGTTAATTTTTCTAGCCTCTTCTGTTTGAAGAGGTTTTCAATTTGTTTAATCGGGAAGAGCAATAACAAGGGAGGTACACTAAACAATGGCAATTGAAAGAACCTACGCCGAGATTAATGAAAAAATCAAGTCCGGCAAGGCAGTTGTACTCACTGCCGAAGAAATCCTCTCTCTGGTGGAGGAAAAGGGCATCACTGAGGCCGCCCGGCAGGTGGACGTGGTTACCACGGGAACCTTCAGCGCTATGTGTTCCTCCGGCGTCTTCCTGAACTTTGGACACCCCAAACCCCGCATGAAAATGCAAAAAGTATGGCTTAACGGGGTTCCTGCTTATAGCGGGATCGCCGCCGTAGACGCCTACCTCGGCGCTACCGAACTCCCCGAGGGCGACCCCTGCAACAGCAATTACCCTGGTGAATTCCGTTACGGTGGCGGGCATGTCATCCATGACCTCGTAGCCCGCAAGCCGGTCAAGCTGGAGGCAGTTTCCTATGTAACCGACTGCTATCCCCGCCGGGAGCTGGAGACCTACATCACCCTGGACGACATCAACGAAGCCATCCTCTTCAACCCGCGCAATTCCTACCAGAACTATAACTGTGCGGTAAACCTGAGCAACCGGACCATCTATACCTACATGGGGGTGTTGAAACCCGACCTGGGCAACGCCAACTATTGCAGCGCCGGCCAGTTAAGCCCGCTCTTGAACGACCCGTACTTCCTAACCATCGGGATCGGCACCAGGATTTTTCTGGGCGGCGGTATCGGCTACGTGGCCTGGAACGGAACACAGCACTTCCCCGGCATTCAGCAGGACGGCCAGGGAAACAGTTACGGACCGGCAGGCGGGACCCTTTCTCTGATAGGAGACTTAAAACAGATGAAGCCCAACTGGCTGGTTGGAGCCAGCATCCTTGGCTATGGAGCCACGTTGATGGTAGGAATCGGAATTCCCATCCCCATCCTCAACGAGGAGGTAATGCGCTGTGTCTCGGTAAGCGACAACGACCTGTATGCTCCCGTGGTGGACTACAGTGAGGCCTACGGCCAGCGCATACCCGGCAACCTGGGTTACGTCAGTTACGCCCAGCTGAAATCCGGCAAGATCACCGTCAACGGCAGGGAAGTGCCCACTGCTCCCCTGTCCAGCTATCCCAAGGCCAGGGAAATAGCCGAAACCCTCAAGCAGTGGATTAAAAATGGGGAGTTCTTCCTGACCGAACCGGTGAAACTGCTCCCTTCCTGCAAGGACGGCATTACTGCCAAGACACTGGAAATAAAAGGCATCTAAAATTGTTATAACTCCCGGGAATTTAACGCTGGTGGAGATTTCTCCGGCAGGATGATCCACCGTCCCGCCCGGGCCAATAAACCAATAGTGGTCTAGCCTGAGCATAGGATTTTCATCAATCCGCAGGCACCGTTTCAGCGTTTTGGATGTCAGAAGTAGAGATATGTCTCGTTAAAGAAAGGAACGGCTTTTAATGTATTCTCAACAACCGGATGGCTTAGGGGCAGTTAAGCCCGCATTGCAGGTAAAGGGTTAGAATAGAAAGGAAGTGAACAGCTTGGCGCCGAAAAGATTTGTCCTTCGCTTCGGCAAGGATATATCGGATAAACCTATAATCTATCGCCTGGTCAAGGACCACGATCTGATAATCAACATTCTTAAGGCCAACGTCAACCCCAATAAAGAAGGGACGCTGGTAATGGAGCTGAGCGGGGAAAACTACGACAAAGGAATCGAGTTTTTAAAAAGCCAGGGTGTTACAGTGCAGCCCCTGGCCGAGGAAGTCTTCCGCAACGAGGAAAAATGCATCAGCTGCGGCGCCTGCACCGGTATCTGCCCCACCGGCGCCCTGCACCTGGAAAGGCCTTCAATGGAAGTTAAATTTGACAGCGATCACTGCATCGTCTGCCAGCTTTGCGTCCAGGTCTGCCCGCTCAAGGCCATGGAGGTCAGGTTTTAGTCTTGGAATACCAGGAGCGTTCCTACCGGCTAAGGTTCCGCCAGGATGACCTGGTCCATTTCCAGGTGGTCGTGGGTCAGACCGACCTGGACATCGGGGTGCGCCGGGAGAGGTTTTCCCCGGAAATGGCCCGCTGGGTGGAAGATCTGGTGCGCAGGCAAAGGGAGCTTCTGGAAAAGTATATCGAGGAGCACCCTGCCTTCCTCCATGCCCTCTCCCCCTGCGAGTTAAAGCCGGGTGCCCCGTCCATAGCGGTTGAGATGGCCGACGCGGCCCGCCTGGCCGGTGTCGGTCCCATGGCTGCCGTTGCCGGAGCCTTTGCCCAGTATGTGGGCCGGGCCCTGTCCAGGCGGACAAAGGATGTCATTGTGGAGAACGGCGGTGACATTTACCTGCGCAGCACCAGGCAGCGCCGGGTTGGAATTTTTGCGGGCAAGTCCCCCCTCTCCAACCGCCTGGCCCTGGAAATCAGGCCGGAGCATACCCCGCTGGCAATCTGCACCTCGTCGGGTACCGTGGGTCCGTCCCTCAGCTTCGGCAAGGCGGATGCAGCGGTGATCCTCTCCCCTTCCGCGCCCCTGGCTGATGCGGTGGCCACCGCAGCCGGCAACATGGTTTTGGAGCGGGAAGATGTTCAAAAAGCAGCGGAGTTCGCCCTTTCTATTAAGGGTGTAACAGGGGCGGTGATTATTAAGGACGACCGCCTCGCCGCCTGCGGAGAGCTCAAGCTGGTGCCCCTGGTAACTTAATTAAAGACAGTGAAACGGGCCGCAATGGTTTCCCCTCCTTTGGCCCGCTTTTTATTTTTCAGAAGGCTGACTCCAGGGGTGCTTCGTCCCCTGCTGAAACTTCCCGCAGGCCTGGCGGTGCGGGGCAATCCCCTCTGTAACCCGCTGCAGGCCTTCCCTGCCCACCTCTTTGAGTACATCCAGCGCCTTCAGCTCTGCCGGAACCCTCCTGGCCAGGCTGGCGTACCGGGGGAGCATGGCGGCACAGCCAGGCCTGACCTCGTCCCTGCCCACAATCCTGATCAAAAACTTGCAATCCGAACAGGTATGGACCACCTTGTCCCGCATTTCCGGCAGCATCAGCCGGTGCCCCTCGTAGAGGAAATTCTTCCGGTAATAGTCACGGATGTTAGCCACGCCCCTTTGCCCCCTTCAGCTCCCGGAAAACCCCCGCCGGGGTAAGGGAAACCGCCCTCAGGATGCTTTGCTCACCGAACCGGTCTTTAATCCGGTCACAGGCGGCGTGCAGGCGGCGGGCCCTTTCCTTCTCCCCGAACAAATCCATTTGCTCCGGGGCATTTTTAACCAGCCCCCCCAGGGACACCCCGACCATCCTCACCGGTTTCCAGGAAGGCCAGTGCCGGTGCAGCAGTTCCACCGCCGCACGGTACACGTCACCGGCGCAGGCGGTGGGCTGGGGCAGGGTGCGGGCACGGGAAATCCATAAAAACTCCACATCCTTCAGGCTGAGGTTCACCGTCCTGCCGGCGTAGCCGCCCAAACGCACCCGCCGGCAGACGATCTCACACAATTCCAGAATAACAACTTCTATAGACTCGTAGCCATAATAATCCCTGGGCAATGTAATCTGGTGCCCGATTGATTTTACCCGCTCCAGGGAACGGGGGTCAACGGGACTGTAATCGAGGCCGTTGGCCGACAGGTGTAGGACGTGCCCCACCAGGCCGAACCTCTTCTGCAGCACCGGCAGGGGGTAGGTGGCGAGGTCTCCGATGGTCCGGATGTTTAACTCCCGCAGTCTCTTCTCCAGGCGGCTGCCCACTCCAAAGAGCTCCCGGACCGGCAGCGGCCACATTTTGGCCGGCACATCCGGCAGGTCCAGAACGGTAAGACCGTCGGGCTTCTGCATGCCCGCCGCCATTTTGGCCAGCAGCTTGTTCGGGCCCACGCCGACACTGCACAGCACGCCCACCTCATTTTTAATCCGGGTTTTTAACTGCAAAGCGATTTCCAGGGAGGAACCGAAAAGGTTGCCGCAGCCGGACACGTCCATAAAGGCCTCATCAATGGAGAAAGGTTCCACCAGGGGGCTGAAATCCTTCATAATCCGGACAATCCGGGTGGAGAAATCAACGTAATGGCTGTAGGCGGGCTTGAGAAAGATGCCTTCCGGGCAGAGGTTCCTGGCCTCCCCCACAGCCATGCCCGTTATGATTCCGTAGGCCTTTGCTTCATAGGATGCCGCCAGGACAATGCCGTGGCGCTTGGCCGGGTCACCCCCCACGATGACCGGCTTTCCCTTAAGCCGGGGATCCATGGCCTGGTGCACACTGGCAAAAAAAGAATTCATGTCAGCCAGCAGGATCGGGCAGCGCACAAACATCACCCCAAACATGTGTTTGGCTATATTATAGATCGAACACATGTTTGCGGTAAAGTGGTATATAGAGGTAAGAAGGTTATTTCCTGTCAAGGATCCCTCCCGCCGCCCGGCTCAGCCCTTCAGGCGGTGTCCTGGCGGTCTGGTTACCCTGGAAGAAGCCGGGATGTGCGTCGTCAAGTTTACGGGCGGTGTAAATCCTTCTAGGGCTCAGGCCGCCACCCGGCTTTATCGTGCAGAATTGCGCCCCAAAAAATCCCCCGGCCCTAAAAACCCATGCTTGATAATTCCCCCAGGATATACAGATTAGAAAAAGTGTAGGCAGCCTGCTGCTGGCCTGAAGCCAGAGAGGCTGCCCGGAGAAGGTAGCCGGTGAAAAATGTTTTTGCCACTGAAGTTTACATTATTAATCTATATTAATTTTGAATTCGCTGCTTGTGAGCCTGGGTAATTAAAATATTATTTCGCCGGTATTTGCAATTTATGTGTTAATTGGGAAGAAGGAATACGGGTAAATAAATTCCCTACAGGTTCTTTATTGCCGGGTTTTATTTGGCTATTGCCTAATTAGTTTTAATTCCTCCGGCATTAACTTGACTGCCTATCTTAAGTCTCTCCGTAGTCTAACAAAGCCGCCGATAACAGGCATGGTGCCCTATCCCACCGTGATTACTTTGCTGGCCCCGGTCAAACGGCTGTTGATGTCATACATATTTGAAACTACGCCCACTGCCATTTTTTCTTTAACCTTGTAGTAATTCAGACAGGTTCCACAAACCAGTATTTCTGTACTCGCTGACAGCTTTTTCATCTGTTCAATAACCGGTGAATCCTCCAGAGCTAAAAAAACACCCGTATTCAAAAGACACAGGGCCCGGGGAGGTTTTTGTTCCGCCAGGGTCACCATCAGGCTCTTCATCAGCACTTCACCCAGGTCGGGTGAGCCCTGCCCCAGGGTGTTGGTGGTAATAAAATAAACAATACCACCGGGAGCCTCACAGTCACAGGATTCATTTGCGGTTTCAGCAGCTGTGGGCTGCGTTTCACCAGGCCCCCGGTTAACGGTGAGATGATAGCAGCCTTCCTTCTCCTCCACTTCAACGCTATACCCGGCATTTCTGGCAAAACGGGAGACATTCTCCCTGGCTGCGTCATTGTCCACAATGATCAACATTTCCTGCTGAAAGCCTTCTTCCAGGGCTTTTTTTGTTTCTAAAACCGGCTGGGGACAGGCCATCCCGCGGCAGTCCAGTACCTTTTTACTCATCCGTATCCTTCCTTCCGGGGTAATGATAAATAAATAGTTTATACATATATTACAAAAATATAAAATACATTCATAGGGATAATTAAATTATTCTATTAAATAAACTATTATTATATAGATTTCTTATAATCCTGATAGGATGGCTTCTAATTCTGAAGCGTTAAAGGTGTATGAGTCCCCGCAGAAATGACATCGCACCTCTGCCTCGCCCTGCTCCTCCAGTATTTTTTTTATTTCCGCTTCTCCCATGGCCGCCAAAACATCTTTGATCCTGTCCCGGGAACAGGTGCATTTAAAATACACGGGGTTCTTTTCAAGGTACTGGACCTCCAGGCCCCCCACAGCCTTAGTTACAATTTCTTCCGGCGTCAGTCCCTGGTTCACAAGGGTACTGACCGGAGGCAGTTGGCTAAGACTTTGCTCCAGGCGGGTTAAAACATCCTCTTCCGCACCCGGAAACATCTGGAGCATTAAACCTCCGGAAGCAGCCACAGAACCTTCGGGGGCAACCAGCACACCCAGGGCGACAGCTGAGGGAGTCTGTTCCGAGGTTAATAGGTAATGCGCTACGTCCTCGGCGATTTCACCGGATACAAGCTCCACGCTTCCGGTGAAGGGCTCCTTCAAGCCCATGTCCTTCGTCACATAAAGAAAACCCTTTCCCACCGCTTTTCCCACAGGCAGCTTACCTTCCACCTCCGGTGCCAGGTCGACGTGGGGCTCCTGAACGTAACCCTTTACCTCTCCCTTTGCATTGGCTGTAACAACAATCGCCCCCAACGGCCCGTCTCCAAACACCCTCAAGGTCAGAAGGTCATCCCCCTTTAAATTGGCACCCAAAAGCAGCCCTGCTGTCAGAGACCTCCCCAAAGCGGCGCTGGCCACGGGCCAGGTATCATGCCTGCGCCTGGCCTCTTCGGCCAGGTCCGTCGTAACAGCGGCAAAAACCCGGAATTGACCGCCCGCACCAATTCCCCGTACAAGATAATCGCTCATGACCTACTCCTTTATTAAGCTGAATTGATTTGAATTATGTACTGTACCCGGCACCTTCAGTTCCTTATAGCTCCCCTCTTGAGACAATACTGACATACTGCCAGGACAGCTATATCTAAAAGCACCGGCAGAAAATAAAACAGGCCGATTATATTACCGGTTATATTATTCTTTATTCCAGAGGCCAGGCCTTATTATACCCGTGCATTCCTAATCGTAAAGCTTAACCAGGGTAAACAGCACGCTTTTATTTCCTCTTTAAATACATAGGTCTATCTCATTTCAGAGAAAATAGAATTAAAATACTTTAAGGAGGTACACCCGTGGAAAACACCACTGAAATGCCAAACAAGCTTGATGATAGATTTCAACACAGCACGACAGCGCAGGACATGCTGGAAAAAGGAGCTATTCTCCAGAGGGACGGGACTTACGCAATCGCCCCCCACATTCCCGGTGGAATTATTACCGACCCGGAACTTCTCGTCAGAATAGCCAACATAGCCAAAAAATACAACTGTCCTGCTATCAAAGTAACCTCTTCCCAGCGCCTCGCCATTGTAGGGCTTAAAGAGGAGGATCTTGACGCTGCCTGGAAGGAGCTGGGTATGACACCCGGCGCAGCCATCGGCCTCTGCGTTCGCAGCGTCAAATTCTGCCCCGGCACTACCTTCTGCAAACGGGGACAGCAGGATTCAGTGGGTCTGGGAATGGAGATCGACAGGCGCTACCACGGCATGACCCTGCCCTCCAAGTTCAAAATAAGCGTCAGCGGTTGCCCTAACAAGTGTATGGACGCCCTGATGATTGATTTCGGGATTATGGGGACTCCAAAGGGTTTTACTGTTTACGTTGGGGGAAACGGCGGGTTGAACCCCCGCTTCGGCGATAAACTGGCCGAGCACCAAACCAGCGAACAGGTGTTGCAAATTTTGGACCGAACCCTGAGCTTGTACAAAAGGGAAGCCCGCACCAACGAGCGCCTGGGTAAGTTTATCGACAGGATTGGCTTTGACCGTTACCGCGAGGAAGTTTTAGATGAGACAAAAGTCCACTAAAAACAGAATAAGCCCCAAGACCCCCTTGCCCCGGCGTGTTTCTACCATGCTTTACGAAGAGTAAAGCATGGGGACAGGAAGCGGAAGCAGAAATGCTTTCGCTTTCCTAGTATTAAAGGCTTGATCGAGATAACCCTGCAAAGAAATATATTGCAAAGCTGATATAACAATACGGATTCTCCTGGGCATAATAAGCCTTTTCCTTATTTGTTCGCAGATAAATAATTGGTTGGAGTTAATGCTTCAAAGAATTCAAGGCAAGGTTCATTTTTTTATTCTGATACATAAGAGCATCAATATGATTCAGAAACTGGTCTTTGCTCATCCCCGAGCTGTAATCATATACATCATAACCAATGCTAAAACTGATCCTAAAGGGAAAACTGCTGTGAAGATTATAATTATTTAAGTTTTCTTTTATTCTATCTACAAATTTTTTTAAATCTGAAGGATCTTTAATATTTAATAATACAAGAAATTCATCACCACCGTACCTGGCGACAAAATCGTCTTTGCGCAAACTATTCTTAATTAACTCCGCAGATATTTCCAGAACTTTGTCCCCAGTTAAATGGCCATAACGGTCGTTAATCTCCTTAAAATTATCCATATCTATAAGTATTCCCGAAAACGACCTTCCAGGGGTTTTGTTGTGAATCTTGTTTTTTAATAAGTAGTCAGCCTCCCTGCGGTTATAGACCCCAGTAAGATAGTCCGTATGTAGCCTGTAATTCTGTATATTAATATAAATAATCAGTATTGATAAAGCTATTCCACTCCAAAGCAGAACCGAACCGTAATAAATTATCTGAATTATGCTACCCAGAACAGGTAGCATGGGGAATAAGAGCAGCGGAAAAAAAAATCTCTTTTCAATAAGGCGCCTGTTCCATAAAATAACAAGAGATATATAGGCGAGGTATAAGTAACTGATAGCTACTGTCAAAAAAAATCCCCGGCCGCGATGATAAATGTTGTTTTCATCTAAATAAAACAGAAATCCCGTCGACAGGGACGTCAGGGCCAACAACGCGTTAACAAGCACGGGAACTAAAAGGGGGTAAACCTGTTTTCTAATCCTCTTTTCATCACGAAATATCTGATAAACGGCATAAAGTGTCCATAAATAAGATGGTACGGGAGCCATAATATAAGAAATCACGCTTGCTGCTGAATAAATGGCGACGTTGACTTGTCCCTGTCTTCCGTCAAGCATCCATTGCAGTGAATCGATAAATAACAAAATCAAATTTGAACCGATTAGAGCAACAAACAATTTAGACTGTATAAACTGTTTCTCGGCCCGGATGCATGTATCAATCAGGATTATAAAACAAATTAAAAATGAAAAAATATTTATATCTATTCTAAGATAATAATCCATTTTCTGCTCCTACCTGAAACCCCGGAGAAAATCATATTTAAAATGCGCTTTGTGTAAATTAATTACCAATGTCTAATTAACCCTATTTAATAGTATCATAAGGATCCCAGTGGCACTTACATATGTTATTATAACTATAGCCCGGGGCGGAATCTTGTCTTTTTCCAAAAGCTTGATCACACTAAGAAAACCGCAAGAAATCGCCACGTATTTTCCATTATTAACTATCCAATTTAAGGCACCTGCTCTTAATCATAACTGTTTTTTTTGTTTTTGCAATAATTAATTCCCCAAAAACTAACTTCCTTAGAGAGATAGTTGCAGTAGTTCAAAAAATACCTTAATAACACTTACTTAATCTAGCTTTTTTCCGGTTTTGGATTTTGGCATGCCCGCAGCGTCTAGGGAGATGGCGGCTAAGTCTGTTTTCAAAAAACACCATACAGGTGAACCTCCTAACCCCTTCCATCGTCCAACAAATAAAAATACAAATAAATAGTAAGGGAGAAGGGAAAACATGAAAAGAGTTCTGCTTCTATCATTATTGTTATTTTGTCTCCTGGTAGCTCCTAACGCAGGTTTTGCCCAGACACCCTTCGATGACATTCAGTCCAACCCGGCTGCCGCTGACATCGAAGCTGTCTATGAGAAAGGTATAATGATAGGCACCGCAGCGAATAAGTTCAGCCCGGATACCTTCGTTGACCGGGCACAACTTGCTGTATGTTTAGTCAGGACCTTTGATTTAAACTACGATTATCTCAAACTAAAAGAAGCACCTGTCCCCTTTGATTATTATGATGATGTGGAAGATAACCTGTGGTATAGTGAGGCCTCAATTATTGCAGGCCATTTGAATATCCTAAACATTGCCGGGAGAAATTTTAACCCCCTGCAAAGGGTTACAAGGGCAGAAGTAGCCAGCGCTATAGCTAATTCCTTCGCGGCAAAAAAGCTATCAGTTATCACCACATTAATTTGGCCCAATTATTCGGATATTGCTGATTTGACCCAGGAAGAACAGTCGGCCATCAGCTTTGTCTTCAACGCCGGCATAATGAGGTACCCTGGTAACGAATTCCGCCCTGACGAGAAAATAACCCGGGCAGAGCTGGCAACTATATTGAATCAAACTCTAAAAACCATTGATGTGGCAACACCTGCCCAGGATGCAGAATAGGACAATTGGGTCCACCCCCTGCAGCATAATTGTTGAAGCAGACTAAACTAAGGAACTAAAAAGGTCATTAAAGATAAAAAGAAGTTAATATGGAGTGTTATTAGGGAGGTAGGAAACTTGTTGAGAAAACTTGCGCTTATAATTATATGCCTGGGACTGGCCGTTGCTGCTGTGGGGTGCTATGGTGAAAACCCAAAAGGGCCTGATAAAACCGGGGAGCAAAAAACCGCTGAGGTAATGGATGAATTTCAGTCCCTAATCGAAAGGGATAGTCAAAAGGATACCATTGTTGAAGAAGTTGCAGCTTTTATAGAAAACAATATTAAACATGTCTCCCGGGAAGATGCTTCAAAGATGGTGAACGAATTTGAAAAACTACAAAAAGAATACCTTCCACAGTTGGAAAACATGTTTTTCAACGAAGAATTGCAAGCCAAAATATATAATGAATATGAATCCATTACTAAACCGTCCACTATCAAAGATCCCGCACTTAAAGAGTTAATAACCAAAACCAAAAACAGCGGCTACAGAGTGGAAACTGCTGAAGGAACCTACTTCCCCATCATCGATTACGAGTTTTATAAAAAATACCGCGACCATGTAACCGCTGACCTGCAGGATTATATCGACATTATGGCCGTAGAATCCAACAATGTTCCGGCTAAAGACGCAGCCCTTGTTATCGGCTGGGACGAAATAGTAAAAAGAGCTTTAAACCAGGAAAGGTTTATTAATACCCACAGCGGGTCTGAAAAAATCGGTGAAATAAGGCAACTATATCAAAAATACATTACATTTATTCTTTATGGCTGCAACAACACTCCCCTTTTCAGCTACGATACCAAGACACTTAACCCACAGGCCAGGGAGGCTTATTTGAATGCAGTGGCCAACAACGGCAACAGTGAGCTTCTTAAGGATTTAGAAGAATATCTTAATGTGGTGATCAAAAATGATAACAAGCTAACCAGCCAGGTCGAAGAATACAGGAACAGCCTTTTAAATAAATATATACCGGAACAAAACAGTTAGGTCATGAGCCAAAAATAGACGCCAAACCCAGAACCAAGAATCAAGACCAAGACGGTATAATGTTTAAACCCGGGGGTAAAGTTAACACCACTGGCAGAAATCCCCCGGGTTATTGTTTTCGCACCCATATCATTTCATTCCTTCTATTTATTATTAGAATTTGTTAGCTCATTCAGATCTGGATCAGGGAAGCAACATAAAGAAGAAGACGGGCATAATGGCAGCGGGAATTAAATTGGCCACCTTGATGTTAGTCAACTGGAGCATATTTAGAGCGATAGCCACAATGAGCAGTGAACCCACGCAATTCATTTCATTAATCACTGGTGTCGTCAGGTACCCGGCAACCGCCCTGGCCGAAAGGGTAAGCAAGGATTCGTAGAGGAATACCGAAACTGCTGCCAGGGATACCCCGATACCCAGCGTAGACGCCATGACAACCATCACAATACCGTCGATGAGCGCCTTGGCCAGGAGAGTTTCGTGATTACCGCTCAACCCGCTTTGCAGAGACCCTACGATGGCCATTGCCCCCACGCAGGTAAACAAGGTAGCATTGATAAAACCTTCAGCAAAGCTGCCCCGGGACGGTCCTGGATCGAGTAGCCCTTGCAAGAAGCTCCCCAGCCGGTTTAACCGTCGATCTAAATCCAGCCACTCCCCGAGCAACCCGCCAAGGGCAATGGACAGCACTGCCACCAGTACCTGCTCCCCTACCAAAGTGCCATTGATGCCCACATACAGCACACAGAGCCCCAGCCCCTGCATCATAGTTTTATTTAGCCGCTCCGGTAACCCCCGGCGAAGAAAAGTACCCGCTATACCACCCAGCAGGATGGCCCCGGCATTGACCAAAACACCTGTCAAGATCATGTTGTTTACCTCTTAGGTTTGTTTCTCTTATATCATATCTCCTAGTTTATCATCTCCTGCAGCATCGCGCACCTGGTTATTAGCCTGCCAGCGATTTTACAGGCTTTCCAGGGATGCAGGCAGCTACTATGTTTTTTTCTTCATAATGGATACGAGGGGCATTATGGCAGGTTTCAGAGTCCGGCCAGTAATCTGGTAAGCTAGCTTGCTTGGAAGGCCCGCCGGTGGCAAAGCAGGGTCTCCCGGGCCGGTCACCCGGTATAATTCGCTTGTTTTTTGCCTGTTGAGGTATTCCTCCTTTCACTTTCTGGAGTAATAGCCCAGGTAATACTCTATGTACTTCCGGACTTCTTCAGCTGGTTTGTAGATCCCAAAGTGGCCCTCGCAGAGGATGTCCGCATTTAAATTGATTAGCTTGCGCATGGATTCCCGCCACAATTTCATATTTGCTCCCCAGGAGGAATCAAACGGCCCGTGGATATCCTGGCCGAATAAGATCCTGGCCCCGTTTACATCCAGATAAGGGCTGATTCCCCCCGGAGTGTGGCCGGGGGTATGCAGGCAATGTAAAGCCCTGTTTCCTACGACAACATCCTGCAGATCACCCTTTAACACTATATCCACCTGTACGGGGCGGTAATTGACCCGGTAGTACCATGCCGCAGTCAGTTCAGGCTTTCCCTCAGAAACCGCCTTGCAATCCAGCTGGTGACACACCACCTGCGCTCCCAGCTCCCGGAAATAGGACAAACCCCCTATGTGATCAATGTGCCCGTGGGTAACGATGATGTATTTCAGCAGGGATTTGTCCAAACCAAGTTTTTCGATGTTCTCCAGAATAGACCGGCTTGAATACCCGAGACCCGCATCCACCAGGGCCAGCTCGGTGCCGCCGTCAACAAGGTAGACACAACAATCACGACCATCTGTTATTTGAGGCCCGCCGACAATATACACACCTTCAGCAACCCGCTCAGGTTTTTTCATTACGAAAAATACCCTCCCTCCTATGATGGTTGTCGCCCGTAACCCGAAAACACCCCTCTATTAGGTGCTTTTACCACCTTCTCATTCCCATCCTATTTTTTCCCTTTGCGACAGCTGCAGTAACCCGGTTTTTCGCCCTCAGGTATTATTTCCACCACTATCATTCTATCCAGTATCTCCTATTAACACTTGAATATCGTAATCTCTCATATCCTCCTCTATATTAGTAACAAATCATGTCCAGCTGAATAATTTTGTTTATTTCCACAATCTCAACATCATCCTCTAATCCCATGGCCCTCAGCTTTCGCTGCTCGTAGTTCATAATAAGGTATTCCACAACACAGCTATTATCTTTTACGAGCCATCTACCGACCTTGATCAACTGTCATATCTCGCTGATTTAGGGATATAAACACTCTTTGTTCTTAACGGTCAATGTTCCTAACGGTAAATGGTTTCGGACTAAATGCAGATCATTCCTCTTGCAGAATTAGTAAAACCATCCCAAAAAATAGACATTATTCTTCCTCCTGCTGGTGTCGCGCCAGCGGCATGTATGTCTAACATAAAAATACCAGATCCTTACTCACTAACCAGTCATTCTGCCAATCCAAAAGTAACTTCGTTAAGAAAATTTTATGGCACTTAAACCAAAAAACCGTTTACAAACCCAGGTAATGGTTATATAATCTTATTGTACTAACTGTATTATTTATGTTAGTACAATAAGTACTGAAAGGAGGGGTTCTATGTTTGAACTGAACCTGCGCAGCCGTGCGCCCGTGTATGAACAGCTGGTGGAAAAAATTAAAGAGCTGATCATCAACAATGTGCTGAAACCAGATCAGCAATTGCCGGCCGTACGGGTACTGGCAAGTGAGCTGACCATCAACCCCAACACAATCCAGAAGGCTTACCGGGAACTGGAACACCGGGGTTATATTTATTCCGTGCCCGGCAAAGGCAGTTTTGTCAAACCTGCTGTTCCAGGTACCAACAATGCCAGGCTGCAGGCTCTGGAAAAGGAGCTGGGGAAAATTATATCTGAAATGCTCTATCTGGGTGTACCCCCTCAGGAAATTATCAACATGGTCAAAAAGCAGTTAGCTAACAAAGAAGGAGGTAAGCTGGATGATTGAAATAGAAAGGGTCAGTAAGTGTTTCCAGGAAACGGAAGCCCTGAAGGAAGTCAGCCTGTCAGTGCGCCAGGGTTCCATTTACGGCCTGGTCGGTTCCAACGGAGCCGGAAAGACGACTCTTTTAAAGGTTCTGGCCGGCATTTACAAACCGGATTCGGGCACACTCACCATAGATTCTCAACCGGTATTTGAAAACTTCCCCATCAAGGCACGCACTGCTTTTATTCCCGACGCGCCATATCATTTCCCCAACTTTACGATTAAAGATATGGCTCATTTCTATGCCCGGGTCTATCCCCGGTGGAACCAGGCCCGTTTCGATAAACTGGGAGAAGTTTTTAACATGGAGACTAAACGGCGGATCAGAACCCTGTCCAAAGGGATGCAGCGCCAGGTTTCCTTCTGGCTCAGTTTGTCCTTGATGCCGGATGTACTGATCCTGGATGAGCCCCTGGACGGTTTGGACCCGGTGATGCGGAAAAAAGTAAAGAACCTCATTATTCAGGATGTGGCAGAAAGAAATATGACCGTAATCATATCTTCCCACAACCTGCGCGACCTGGAAGACATCTGCGATTACATAGGTATTTTACACCAGGGGGAAATGCTGCTCCAAAGGGATTTAGATGACTTAAAATCAGACGTGCACAAAATTCAAATTGCCTTCAGGGACGATCCGCCCCCGGACCTGCTGCAGGGGCTGCAGGTGCTGTATCAGGAAAAAAGAGGCAGCGTGCTGATTCTCATCGTCCGCGGCCCTTTTAAAGAAATAATCAGCCGCATGGAGTCGTATCACCCGGCAATTCTGGACATTCTGCCGCTCACCCTGGAGGAAATATTTATCTACGAAATGGGGGATAGAGGCTATGAAATCAAAAACGTCCTTTATTAGCATGGGCATTCTGCTCAATGATTTTAAAAGGTTTTCCTGGATCGGTGCCGGCTACCTCCTGGCCCTCCTGGCAATTGTTCCCCTGAAGATCCTCATGCTGTACAGCAGGGCCCAGGATCTCCGGATAAATGACACAACTGCCTATTTACGCATATTCCAGTTTGATTATTACTCACCAATTCAGATCCTGGTACTGATTGTAGTTCCCGTGCTGACCGGACTGCTGTTGTTTCGCTATTTACAGGACAGCCGGGCGGCAGATATGGCCCACGCTTTACCTGTCAGGCGGGAAGCCCTCTATAACACCCATGTCGTTGCAGGCCTAATCTTTCTCTTTGTACCGCTTATCCTTACCGCCCTGGTCTCCTGGGGCCTGGTGTCAGGTCTGGGAATTGAAGATGTAAAGGGCATAAATATTCTAACCTGGTTAGCCAATTGCCTGCTGTTTAACCTGTTGTTTTTTATCTGCTGCGTGGCTGTGGGTATGGTTACCGGCATGACCACCTTGCAGGGTGTTTTAACTTATATACTGCTGTTCCTGCCCAGCGGGCTGTCCGTACTTTTGCTGCATAACCTGAACCAGTACGTCTACGGTTTCGCTTACGATTACTATTTTTCATCCAAAATAGAATACCTTTCGCCTCTGACCAGGCTTACCGATATCGCCAGAAATCCTTTTCAACCCGGAGAAATTGCCATTTACCTGGGCATCAGTATCCTTTTGTACTTTGTTGGCAGAAGCCTTTACCTGCGGCGACATACCGAAACGGCCGGCAGCGCCATTACCTTCCAGGTGCTGCGCCCTGTTTTCAAGTACTCGGTAACCTTTTGCTTTATGCTGCTGGTGGGAAGTTATTTCAACGCGGTTCAAGAAAGTTGGGCCTGGACCTATTTTGGTTACTTGATTGGTTCCCTCCTGGCCTATTTCCTGATTGAAATACTCTTGAACAAATCCCTGCAGGTATTTCAGGGACGCCAGTTCAGGAATTACGGCATTTACGCCCTGGCCATGGTCGTACTGCTGGGCCTCTTACATTTCGACTGGACCGGTTATGAAAAAAGACTGCCCCCGATTAGTGAAATAAAAAGCGTCTACATGGACAGCTCATTCTACCCTTTAATCTACCAGCCTTCCAGTGATCCGGCTGCCCAGGCTGTTGACTATATTTACACACCGGTCAAGGCCATCTATACAGATCAAGAAAACATAGCCCGTATTCATGCGCTGCACCGGCAAATAATCGCCAACGGCCCGGATCATAAAAAACCCTCCCTGTCTCAAAGGAGGAACACGGAGCGCATCTGCCTGGCCTATGAACTGGCCGGCGGCAAGCGTATGTACCGGCAGTATGATATTTACATCCCGGATTATACCGGCAATTTGAAACCGATCTATGAATCGCGGGAATATAAAGAAATGCATAATCAAATATTCAGCGTCAATCCGGCTGAAGTCGACTTTATAGATATTATTGATTATGAGTCGGACAAGCACTTGCGCCTGGTCGATCCTGAGCTAATTGCCCAGGCCATCGAACATCTGAAGACCGACATCTATGCTGAAAACTACGAGGAAATAGTAAATATAAACAGCAAACCACCCTGGGCTAGTATCAACTTCCATCTTAAAAACATACAGACCCGCTCTTACAGCCAGGAGTGGAAAAAAACATACACCAATTTCGAACAGTGGCTCAAAGATACCGGAAAATATGAACAGGCCCGGCTGCTCCCGGGAACGGATATTACTTGCGCCTATATAGACAGGATTACCGCAAGGGACGAAAAAGACATCGAAGTACCCTATGTAAAAGCGCGGCACATTGTTCTTGCGGAATTGGAAAAAAGGCCCGGGATCTTAAAAATCACCGACCCGGAACAACTGGAGTGGTGTCTTAGAGAGTATTTTAGAAACGGCGAACAGGCAGCCTACGAAATATTCTTTATCCGCAATAACGGAGATATAATCTCCGGCTTCCTGGGAGAAGCCGGCACCCCGGCTTTTATCCAAGAGCACTTTGCCAGGTAGAATAACAGGCGGGACAGGAGACAGGTATCCTGTCCCGTTCCATAATGATTAATAATTAATCGCTACTTTGAGTTTTCTAATGAAATAAGTATCACCGCAGAAGGGTATTTTTTCCAAATAACCTTCTGCGGTCGTTTTTTATACTTTCAATCATTATTAAAACTATTAAAATACCGCCTGTCCAATCCTCTAACACGAGGTCATCTTTTTCCACAGCGGCTTTCTGCAGCCCTTGCGGCTCAAGGCCTCCAGGCACCGATTTGCAGGAGGTCCGTGAAAGGCCGGTTTTTCCGGTAAAAACACTTGTATTTCGCATTTTACATTATATAGTTTATTCTCACTATCTCCTCCATTCTCTTGTTTTCTTCAGATTAAACCCCTATGCAGTGCCTCCCCCCTTTTTGGGGTAAAAAGACCTCCTGCATTTATTCCTAAATTTTACATTCTACGTAATTTTATTTTTTCTTTCTCTCATAATGTCATAATTTCAATATTAGACCGCCTGAACTTATTAAAAAGTTTTAATCATAAGCCTGTGCCGTATTAGCATATAGCTTGTAAGCTGTATTAACACATAGCATGTAAAAATTACCCTTTGAATGAATTGAGCTTTTTGCTTATTGAACTTAACCTGTGAGGCTGGGGAATCATATAATAAACTTTTCTTTAACCACTTTTAATAATGATTCCCTTGTGTTTAGTGCCGGATCTTCTAACACAAGCTCCAACAGGTTTTTACTAATTGCACCTATTTGCGGACCCGGCGGAAACCCCATATCGATAAGATCCCGCCCACTTATAGCCAGGTCTTTGACACCTAACGGTTCCTTTCTGTCCAGAATTGAGTTTGCCTCTTCACTCATTCTATCGACTGCGCTGGTGTCGAAAGGTCTGGCAGAGCCCTTGATATCAGCTAATTGCAGTTCAAAAAGATCGTTCAGGTTTTCAGCGCCGACCCTTCTGATTAACCTTTTAATACCGGAGGTTGAAATCTGGGTATACCTGCTGGTATGCTCCTTAATAAGGCTTGTTACGGAGGCAATTGTTTCGTTGCTGAACTTCAGCCTGTTTAGTATAACCCTCGCCATCTGCTCTCCAACGATATTGTGGTTAAAGAAGTGGCCCTCACCCTTTTCGTCCAATGAGAAAGTTACGGGTTTGGCAACATCGTGCAAAAGGGCAGCCAGCCTCACATTCAGGATCGCCGGTGTATTGTCCAGGACAGCCAGGGTATGTTCAAACACATCCCTGTCGTGATGCCTGTTTCGCTGCTCAAAGCCCACGCACTCTGTAAGTTCCGGTATTATATGCCGCAGCAGGCCGCATTCCTGCAGCAACCTAACCCCGCGGCCGGGGCTGCCGCTCAGCAATATCTTGCAGAGCTCGTCGCGCACCCTCTCTGCCGCAGTTTCCTTTATCAAATGGTTATTTTCTATGATTCCCGCCTTCGTCTCTACATGCAGCCTGAAGTCCAAATTTACAGCAAACCTGACTGCCCTCATTAGCCTCAATGGGTCTTCCCGGAAGCGCTGCTCCGGTTTGCCGACCGTCCTTATAACCTTATTCTTTATGTCATCAACACCACCGAAGTAGTCATATACTTTCCCATTGATATCCATCGCCAGGGAGTTCATAGTGAAATCCCTTCTGGAAAGGTCATGTTCCAGGCTCTTAAAAGAAGTGACTTCGAAACTCGCATTATTTTCAACCACAATTACCGTGCCGTGCTTTTCTCCCACAGGTATCACTTTATCAAAAATTTCTTTAACCTGGGCCGGGGATGCTGAAGTTATTATATCGTGGTCATGAGGTTCCCTCCCCATGATCATGTCCCTGACGCTGCCGCCGACCAGGTAAGCCTGATAACCCCCTGACAACAACCTCTTCATAATCATCTTTACACAACTTGGTATTTTCATAAAACTCCCTTGTATTCATAAAATATTAAACAGTGTAAAACAAGTTTAGAGTGCTTAAATTACATCCTCATGGTTTTCTGTCCTATTTGAAATGTCCTTGACTTGTTTTCATTCCTTTCATCTTTTAATTGTTTAAATTTTTTATTCAATTGCTTAAATGTCAGAAAAAACAATAAACCTATACTTAACCACATAAATGATAATATTGCAATTAAAACACAAAGATGTGTACTCCAAGGTGGAGGATATCTTTTTTCTATGAAAAATGTAAATATATTCAACACGGCAGCTGTTGATGTAAGCCCAACAAAGATAGTTTATAGAATCATTACAAATTTTTGAAATATGCTTTCTTTTCTCTGTTCTTCCTGAACTGACAGGTCTGCAAGAATTTCAAGTTCAAAATGCAGTTCATGAAGCATTTCTTCTATTCCCAGTATTTTTCTGATTCTTCTATATAAAACGTCTTGGTGGTCCACATTGCTGACTTGTTGAAATACGGAACGCAACCTGAAGTCAGCAATACGCTTACGCATATTGAGTATATTATTGCCGGAACGTGAACCTACCCTACTGCAAAAATTTAACAAAGCAAATCGCTGGTGCAGCGCTAATATATAAATGTAGTAATAGGAATTCTGTAAGTTTTTTTGATATCCAGTGGTCATAAACTCATTGGTTGTATTATCATCAACCAAGTAAACAATATTGTTCAGACCTTCTGTAGATATGCCCCAATAGCTATTTTCAAAAAACCTCAACACATTAGGATTATTTTCCAGATCAAATTCCTGAGGCGCTGGTTTGTAGGAAGGTTTGATAGCCCTGCGCATAAAAAACAGGAGTCTGCCCAGCTTTTCCTGCCAATCTTCTTCTTGCAGGAAAGACTTTCCCAGAATTAGAGCACTATAAACCAAAGCGGTGGAAGGTACTAGCTGTTCGCCAAATACCATTTCATGCTCGAAGTAACTGTCAACACCATAACATTCAATGATTTTGGATGTGGTGCTGGCAAGTTGTAGAGTCACTAATTCATCCTTCTTGTAATATTTAAACTCTAGATCCCTTTTCCTTTTTAGACTCTTGGAAAAACAATTGGCGTCGATGACCGTATCAACGCTGAGATCAGGTGCTTTCATAATTTTTTCAAAGGGATATCCTTTTTCACTGCCGGCAGGATTAGCAAGGTGCTCTATATCATAAACCAAAAAACCAACCTGAGTTTCAAAAAGGAATAGTTCTACCTGTAATATCCGCATATAATAATATTCTTTTTTCCTGCGCACCATATAAACCAGTTGATTTTCTAATGGGAGATTATACTTTATTCTTCCATCTTCGGACATAACATAATGATGACCGATGGTCTCCTCCCATTCATTATTACCATGTATTAGCCTCGATATATAATTGAACAACCGGTCAGTATTGAGATCCCTGGCAATCCAGTCAGGCTTACTATCATCACCAGGATTTAAAATCATTTCTACTGCATCTTTACTGTCCAATGTATAAGAAAAAGGTATAATTATTTTGTTTAACTGATAAACTATTTGTTCGGAATGATTAGCTTTCCTCCCCAATTACATGCCCCTTTCTACACGTCTGATATTTATCCCCCACAAGGTTTAAGCAAATCTTTACTCATGAGCATATTATGGATAAAAAAGAGGTGAAAACCGGATCAATTGATCATCTTGTATGTATAAACATTCTCTGTATCTCTCCCAGCCAGTATTTGCCCTCATCAGTTAATTCATAGACTGGAATACTTGGTTAATTTGATTGATAGTATCCTGAATATTTTCCTCTACTTTCTTCTTATCAACACCCTTAGGGGTAAGTAAGCTGTATTCATATACTGGCCGATCATATATGCCCTTCTGGAAAGGAGCGTATTTGTCATCATAACTGTCCTGAAAAAGTCATCCATCACGTCAATAGGTTTTTCAGCAACCAAAAGGTGGACTATCCCGCGGTTCATATAGGCTTCTATAGGCTTCTGTCAGGTCGTTTTCGTCTAATAACCTGCCATAAAGCATCTCATTATGCTCTTCCATTTTCATTACGGAATTATTCCACAAACCTCCCAGACAGCCAAAAAAACCCCTCTAAAGAAAAATCTTAAGAAAGGTGTACATTAGAAATCCTCTAAAACGAGGTCATCTTTGTCCACATTCTGGGATATCAAAGGGCACTGGGGGAAAAGTTCATGCTTCAATTCTTTAAAACGAGGTCATTTTTTTCCACAGCGGCCTCCTGGAGCCCTTGCGGCTCAAGACCTCCAGGCACTGATTTGCAGGAGGTCTGTGTAAGGCCGTTTTTTTGATAAAAATCCCTATATATCGCAATTTGCAATATATAGTTTATCTCCCGCTATCTCCTTCTTTCTCTTGCTCTTGTTTGCTTCAGATTAAATCCCTATGCAGTACCTCCCCCCTTTTTGGGGTAAAACGACCTCCTGCATTTATTCCATAAAAAAACAACTATATCCTCTTAGATTAAGAAAAAAAGATATTCACCCTAAATGTAGCTATTGTTAGTATTCTCTTTTAAAAACCTTAGCATCTTTCCCATCTTTTCCTGTTTTTCTTTTGTCTCAGCTATCTCAGCGGTTATTTCACCATTTTCGCACTTTATTACTATCATCCTTTTATCTGCTTCAATTTCAGGTAAATAGCGTGCCAGGAAAGCCCCTATGCTCCCATCGACCAGCCTTTCCCAGTCTCTTTTGTTTTTACACCTGCTGATACTCAATAACCAATCAATTATACTGTCATCAAAGCAAACTCTTATCCCCATTTTACGCAGACGCTCGGACAGGTCGTTAAGTAAATTGTGTTGTATCCAGTGGCGCGTTGCAAAGTCGGCAGAGACAGCGTGCGTGCAAACGACATCGACCTGTTCGAAAAACTCACTGCCTAGCTCTCTTTCTATGTCCCCGCGAAGGTCCTCCACCCTTGGTACAACATTTGTCCTGAAGCCGGTAACCTTCTTTTGCTCCAGGGTGATACTGGCAGTCACCAGCACTATGGTATCACTGAGATAAATTTTCCTTCCATTGGTATCGACCAGGACTCCTTCTGAAAGCATCTTTGTCACCAGTTCGCGCACTTTAGGGTGGCAAGAGTGAATATTCTCAAGCCGCAGGACGCAGCAAGGCATCTGAAGTACCCGGTGGATCGGGAGTGTTTCCCTGTAGCCAACATACCCCGGTGCTGCGCCGATCAGCATGGAAACATCGGTATGGTGCTGCATGCGGCTGAAGTCAATAGACACTGTCCGCTCCACTGCCCCGTACAGGCATTCAGCAATAGTTTCAGCCAGTTTTAAACTGTTGCAGGCTGCCTGTCCTAAAAGCAGCACAACGGCATTGGGCCTGCCGGGTTGCATGTCAAATCCCCGCATGGTAACACTTAGCCGGTTTAACAGATTAATAGCTTCATCTTCATTCAGCAGGCCGTCCTCTTTAATTTTTGTTTTCAGGCGATGCAGGCGTTCTTCCAGGTCAAGCGGCATCCCTGCAATGCGCTGGGCAACATATTCTGCGGTATCCTGATCAACCGTGTTTTTCCCCTGGGTTATGGCATGGGAGACACACTGCTCCAGTATATCAACAGCCTTGTCGGGAAAGTGCCTGTTCTTAATGAATTGCTGGGCGAAATACACAAGCCAGCGAAGGACATGATCAGACACCCATACTTTGCGCAATATTCTCAGTTCATCACGCAAAATTGACACTACTTTCAAAGTTTCCTCAGCGCTCAATTCCTGCACCCGGATGGGCTGGAAGCGCCGGGCCAGGGCCGGGTCCGGTTCAATAAAGCGATAGTACTCGTCTTCCGTGGTAGCCGCTATACAAGCTATGTCCCCCCGGGCAAGCGGCGGCTTCAGCATGCTGGCAATGTCTGACGTGCCGGGTAAACCACCGGAGCCTATTATTGTATGTGCTTCATCAATAAACAGTATTACATCTGGCTGGCTGGCCTCGGCAAGCATTTCCTTCATTACTTTTTCCAACCCGCCGTCCTCCACCGCCATAGCCACCAGCACCGAGGGCTGCAGCTCATAAACAAACACATTACACAATTCCTTGGGCACTTTGCCCAGTACAATCTTATTGGCCAGCCCCTCGATTATGGCCGTTTTTCCTGAACCGGCAGGGCCAACCAGGATTGGGTTCCTTTTAGTACGGCGGCAAAGTGTCTCGATTATGAGCTGGATTTCTTCCTCCCTGCCGACCAATCTCCCCAGTTTCCCTTTACATGCCTCCATGGTCAGGTTCCTGCAGTATCTTTCCAGGATTTTGTATGATTTATTTCTACAATAGTACTGTCTTTTTAATGTTCTTTGAAATTTTCATCGATTATATCGAAGATATCATTAAATCTTTTTTCCATTTCTTCTACGGTGAATTCCTGAAGCGGACGGTATCCGGTTTTCTGACAGGCATCCTCTTCAAGTTCAGTGCCAATTCTTATATCTGTATCATTATCAATCCAATAACCTGCCTCTGCCAGGACTATTACCGCCAGGTCCCTTTCCGTGACCTCTCTTCTCCTGCGGATGTAAGCAATAAAGCCGGCTTTCCTTACAAGCTCCTCCTGGGACATTGGATCCCCGGCATCTTTTTCATAAAGCTTCTTATATAACGAATGTTTTAATGATGTGATATCAATCCCTTCGACCATTTCTTCCAGCATTCTGCCATGGATCTCTACAAGTCCTAGCAGCCAGTGATTCAATCCAATATAATTCACTTTATGTCTATATTTCAGAAAAATAAGCCTGGTTATTCTTACAACGCGTTCTGCGCCTGCTGAAGGGCCGAAGGTGGCTTTATCATCCCTTTTCAAACTGGTGGTATTCACGACCAGATCACTCCCATTGGGATAAAAGCTCTGAATTGCCTTACCAAATAAATATGGATCAAAAGACTTCTGCAAAAAAGTTAAAAAAATAAAGAAATCACCGTATGTGTTTCTTTGTAAGCAAAAACTCACTAAATATTGTTCAGGCACCGGTATCAGTAAGCCTGAAAGTACTTTTAACAAGTCGAAATCTTTCCTGATGCACTTTTTAATCTGGAAGATTACTGCTGCGTCCTTAAATCCTCTAAAACAATTATTCCTAAATTTTACATTCTACATGATTTTACTTTTTCCTTCTTGTATATATAAATTCTTCTTTGTTTCTCTATATTTAGATCATAGTTAGCTCAGTATAAGTTACTGATGTAAAATCAAAATAATTTGAGTTTCCATTCTCCAGGTGGGAAGATCAAAAGCCGACTGAGTAAAGCGCTGTATTATTTTAGAAGGGAACTGGAAGAGGGTCTATAATCACAGAGAGCCTCTGACATTCCCAGAGACTCTCTGACACACACTATATTCACTAAGACTCCCCGATATTTTCTGACACTTAGCTGCAGAGGATCCCCACAACCAAAAATAGGCCGAAAAGCGTATTCGTCTGGGCCACGCTTTTCATAGCGGGCATCATTTCCACCGGCAGCGTTTTGCCACGAAAGCCCCTTATCGCCTCAACAGCCTTGGGAACGCTGGCAAAGACAATGAGCAACCAGGGTGAAACCATCATCGACATAACTAAAAAAACAATCCAAGCATAAGAAAAAATAAACATTCCCGAGAGGAACTTTACGGCCCTGTCCCTGCCTAGAACAATGGCCAGAGTGCGGCGCCCGTGCTTCTTATCTCCTTCCAGATCCCGGATGTTATTCGACATTAAGATGGCACCGATCAGAATACCTGTGGGTATCGATAAAAGTATAGTTTTATGCTGGACCATACCGGTTTGGATAAAAAAGGATATGGATATAATAACAGGTCCCATAAAGAAACCTGCCAGAAATTCCCCATAAGGCGTAGCAGAAATCGGAAAAGGCCCGCCGGAATACAGGTAACCCATCAAGATGCAGGCAAGTCCAACCAACGCAACCAGCCAACTGCTCTTGAAACTTATAAATAAACCCAATAAAACCGCTATCGCTAAAAGAATGAGGCCTGTATAAAAAACTACCTTCTCGTGGATGCCGTCTCTAACAATTGTGCCGCCGATACCCACCGACTCTTTAGTATCCAGCCCGCGCTTGAAATCATAATACTCGTTAAAAACATTGGTGGCTCCCTGAATAAGCACACATGCGGTGAACATGGCTATGAAGAGGGAAAGATCTATACGGCCGGCTTCTGACAGGGCCAGGGATGTACCGATCAAAACCGGAATAAAAGAAGCCGTGAGGGTATGAGGGCGCATCAGGCGCCACCATACTTGCACTTCACCCCCACCCTTTAAAGGGGCTTTGGGCAATCCTTTGTCCTTCCTGAAAGTCTTGAACATAAGCTCTATCACCTCTTGATCAAGTCCATTCCTTAATCTCCTGATTACAAATAAAAATACCGGTATAAGAGCGAAACCTTCATTAACATAAACACCATTTGACGGTATTAAGTCGAACCCGGCTGCCGCCGGCATTGAAGCTGTTTACAAAAAGGGTGTTTTGATTAGGGCGGCAGCCCACAAATTCTTTATCCTCCCCGTGTGTTTCCCAGGGAGGATTAAGAAACTTTATTGGAAGGATTTACATGGTGGGTTCTACAGGGCGGTTTTTATAGTTTAGGAATTAGCGTCCTCTTACGCCTGATTGTACATTCCAGTGTAAATAAGAATCGCATCTCTTAGAAACACCGCTGCACCCGGCTGTATCCGGTCATAATAGGCAGCGAATCTCTCATCATCCACATACATCCGGGCAAGGCCGGCATGGGCTTCTTTAGTGTAATGATCCCAGTAAAAGCACAGCCACCGGCGATGCATATCCGCAGTTTTTTGGGCCAGCTCTCCTGCCGGGTCGCCTGTAGCCATAGCTACCTTAAGTGTTTCAAGCATTTCGGCGCCCAGTTTTTCTACTTCGGCAAACTGTGTTTCAGTCATGCTTCTTATTTTTTTATTTGACCTGTCGACCTGCTCATCTCCATACCTGGCCCTGATCTCCTTGCCATATTTCTTTTCATTTTCGTCAATCATTTTCTGTTTAAAGCCTTCAAATTTTTCAGGATCAGTCATACTGACTCTCCTTTCTATAGCAGCTATACTTTTATCAACATTTGCAATTAACAAATCCAGCTGTTTCCTTTTTTCAATCAGCTTTTCGCGATGTTCCCCGAGCGCCTTTAAACAGTCAAAAGAGGAATCATTTACTATATCTTTAATACTTTTCAGGCTTACGCCAAGCTCCCGGTAAAAGAGTATCTGCTGCAACTTGTCAACCTCAGCCTGACCGTATATGCGATACCCTGAAGAATTAATCCTGGCCGGTTTAAGAATTCCAATCTCGTCATAATACCTCAGTGTTCTGGTGCTGATGCCGGCCATAATGGCAAGTTTTTGTACTGTATATTCCATTGTCCCACCCCCTGACAAAGCAACTATACACCTTTACGCAACGTTAATGTCAATGGTTTTTTCCGGAGTCTTTATAAACACCTTGTCACAGGAGGCAATGGTCTTGTTAAAAAATTGTAGCTACCCGGGAAAACGCCGGTTCTCAACTGAATATTAGATTTATTCCAGGGATCTGGGCCAAAGGGTACATATGCCCAGTTACAACAACTGATAATCAATAATAGTGATAGCATAAAAACACACGCAAAACAAAGCTTGTAACAAATACCTTTTCTCTTTTCTTATCTATAGCATGATTAGACAGACATCCGCTGGCTAAGGTAGCTTAAATAAAGGTAGCTTAAATATATGTTTTTTATCATTTATTGAAAAACCCTTTGGACCAGAAACATATAGACTATTGTTCCCGTACCAATGCTTAGGAGGACATTGTTTTTCCAGTAATGCAGCAGCGCAATGCAGGTAATGGCAACTGCCTCCGGTAGACCGAATGGCGATTTCAGCAAGTTGACATCTTTCAGGCAGTACACCACAAGCAAACCAATTGCTGAATAGGGCAATACATTGCCAAGATAAGTGATATAGGGGTGATTGCCATTTTTGCCGGAGAATAAAATAAAAGGTAAAAACCTGGTTATAACAGTTCCTAGAGTTGCCATCAAAATAATGATCAAAGTTTGAACAGGTGTTAAAGTCACGCTATTCCCTCCCCTGTCATTTTCTTTCGGAACACGGTCAGTACTGCCAGTATTGCAAACATGGAAGGAATAATAAAATTGCTTCGCCCGAAAATAATCAAACAGATAACAGAGCATAAAACCCCAATTATAGCAGGACCATGGTTTCTTTGAGTTTTCCATTGGCCGATGAATATTACAACAAAGAGTGCTGTTAATACAAAATCGAGACCTTTCGTATTAAAAGAAACCATATAGCCTAACAGCCCGCCAAGAGCTGAACCAAGTACCCAATAGCTATGGTTAAGCAAGGTGATGAAAAACATAAACCAATTTCGATTTACTCCCTCCGGCGGGTTTGTGGAACATAAAATAGAGAAAGTTTCATCGCACAGGCCAAAGATAAGGTAGGGTTTGAATTTTCCGGTATCTCTGTACTTATCCAGCATCGAAATCCCATAGAATAAATGCCGTGCATTTACTATCAATGTTAATAGCAATACGTATATGGGATTAAAGACTGATGTAAGAAAATTAACTGTAACGTACTGTGCAGAGCCGGCAAATACCAATAAGCTCATCAACACCGTCCAACCTAGCCCATAACCTTTGGTGTTCATTAAGATTCCAAAGGCAATACCCAGGAAAGTAAAACCTGTAAAAACAGGAATGGTATGAGGAAAGGCTGCTTTTAATGCTTTGGTTATTTCGTTCAATTTCTAAGACCTCTCTAATATTCGAAAATGGTACAGAAACTGTTTTTATTCCAACGGGCCATACTCGCCAGAAAGGCCGGTGGTAACCCAATTTTTAGATAGTTCCAGATTTCTAGATTGCATTATATTCCATTAATTTTAAATGCTTTGTCATAGCTTTAGGGTTCAATTAACATTTTATGCCATCCCCTTCCCACGGCAACTCCTCGGTCTAAGGTTTTTTATTTCGCTTATGTTATATAATACAAAATATTATATTGATGTAAATGCAGTATTTGGTTTTATTCTTTGTTAAGCAAATGCAAAAGTCTAACAGCATAATTCGGCAGGAAAAACAAGAAAGATATGGGTAATTCAAGATTTTAATGGCGATCCTACAGCCTAAGAAACCTTTTGCCGGTACGTCCGAAGGATTGTACATAACCCATGCATTGCCCTATATATTTCCTCCAATTTTTTTGTCCACTTGACAGAATGTAATTCAACAAAAATATAACGACTTCTTACTGCTTGCTACCCTTAGTTACAAATTAGTGCAGGTAATCCTCCCCTCCGCCCCTTGGCTGGCACGGGCTTTATTGAGCCGCAACCTCTTTTGCCTCTCCTACATCAATAATATTAAAATTTCTTATCAATAAAGACTTATCAATAAAAATATTAGATTGTTCAGATAAAGGAATTATATGTTCAGCGTCAAATCCTAACATGAGTTTGGGACATTCTTAGTATTGGCAGTTGAGTGACTAATAAAATTAAAAAGGAGAAATGCTGCTATGGCTGATCATCGTAAGATGTGGGAGTCCCTCGGGCTGGACATGGAGTCGCACGACCAGTTGATGAACGTATTGCCGTCAACCTACGGCACTGTTTACCTGAGCCAGGAAAACAGGCCGAAGGGCATGGAGTACTTTGATTTTGTGGTCAATGAGGTGCACGGCCAGCGCATCCAGGAGCTGCAGGACCACAAGGCTGCGGGTGGTAAGGTCATCGGCGCTTTTTGTGTTTACGTCCCTGAAGAAATTGTGCGCGCTGCCGGCGGGATCCAGGTCGGCCTGTGTTCTGGAGTGGAGATCGGCACAGCCCGGGCTGAAAAGGTGCTGCCCAGAAATATCTGCCCTCTGATTAAATCCTTCATGGGATTCAAGCTGGGAAAGGTCTGCCCGTATTTTGAGTCCTGCGACATGGTCGTAGGGGAAACGACATGCGACGGCAAAAAGAAAGCCTTTGAGATACTTAACGACTATGTGCCGGTGCATGTGATGGAGACACCCCAGATGAAGCGTGAAAAAGACAAGGCCCTCTGGCTGAGCGAGGTGCAGGACTTTCTGGCCATGGTGGAAGAGTATACCGGCAATAAGGTTACAGCAGACTCACTGCACCAGGCAATCAAGGAGACCAACGCCAAGCGGCGGGCACTCTTGCGCTTAAATGAGCTGCGCCGGCACGACCCCGCCCCGATCAGCGGCAAAGACTGCCTCTTGATTGAGCAAATCTCCATGTATGACGATGTGCCCCGGTTTACCGCCCAGGTCAACGCCCTTTGCGACGAGCTTGAGGTCCGGGTGAAGGAAGGAAAGGGCGTTGCTGCAACCGGTGCGCCGCGCCTGATCCTGTCAGGTACCCCGATGGCCCTGCCAAACTGGAAGGTGCCCCATGTTATAGAAACCAGCGGTGCGGTGATCGTGGCCGAGGAAATGTGCACGGGGCTCCGCTATTTTGAAAACCTGGTGCCGGAGGAAGGGGAAACCGTGGAGCAAATGGTAGAGGCAATTGCCAACCGCTACCTAGACATCAACTGCGCCTGTTTTACACCCAACGACGGCAGGATGGAAAGAATAGTGAGCCTCGCCGGGGAAAGGAAGGCGGACGGGGTAATCAACTGCACCCTGGCTTTTTGCGACCCCTACCTGGTGGAGGCCAACCGGGTGGCCAAGACACTCAAGGAGCACAATATACCCCTTTTAAACCTGGAAACAGATTACGGGCAGGAAGATACAGCCCAAATTAAAACCAGGGTTGAAGCTTTCCTGGAGATGCTGGGAAATAGATAATCGAGGCACTCTAAAAGGGTGTTCCGGGTAGAAGAAAGGTGCATATACGCACCAAAGGTGAATAACAAATGTAAAAATTCAATAAGGAACCATGGGAGGTAACGCAAATGAAGATAAGCAAATACGTAACAGTCCTTTTATTAATCCTATCATTTATGTTAATGGCAGGATGTGGGCAGCAAGCTAGCACTACTGATCAGGCCACAGCAACGGATCAATCGATAAAAATAGGAGGCTCCAGCACCCTGGCGCCTACTGTCGCCAAAATTGCCGACAATTTCACGGAAAAGTATAAAACCTGGAACAATGTTGACCCCAGTTTGCCGGAGGAGCAGATTGTCATTTTTGTATCAACCGGCGGTTCTGGTTTTGGTGTTAAGGCGACCACCGAAGGCACTGTGGATATCGGCATGACTGCGCGGGATATAAAGAATAGCGAAAAAGAAAAAATGCCCAACGGGAAAATCTATAAGCTTGGCACGGATGCCCTGACCATAGCCGTTAATCCCAAGAACCCGGTGCTGCAGGTCAAGCCCGATCTCACCATGGAAGAAGTCAAAAAAATCTTTGCCGGTGAGATAAGCACCTGGAAGCAGCTTGACGAGAGGCTGCCGGAGCGCCCCATTATTGTCGCCGTCAGAGATCTGGGCGGTGGGGCCAGCCAGGTATTTGACGAGTTAGTGATGAAGGGAACGCCTATCGCCAAGGATGCCCTCCAGATCCCGTCAATGGGCGCCCTGGCTGCCAAGGTAATGGAAAACGCGGACGCAATCGGTTATGTTTCCACCGGGATGGTAGCACAGAACGAAGGTCAGATTGCCGTACTCACTGTGGAGGGTGTTGCTCCGACTACAGAGAATATAAGCAGCGGAGAATACAAGATCGCCCGCCCGCTGTTGATCTTCACCAAGGAGGAGCCCCAGGGACATCTGAAGTTCTTTATAGACTACCTGTTGTCGGAAGATGGGCGCCAGGTGGTGGAGGAGATGGGATTCATCCCAGCCGCCAATTAGCACTCTGATGGCAGTCGCAACAAAGAAGGAAAAAACCGTGGGTAGTTGGCACTTGACTACCCACAGTTTTTTGTGTTTCAGTGTTAGGCGAAGGATGGAGTATGAAGTATAAAGAAGGGCAAATCAATGGGAGATAGAATTGCAAGGTCCATTAGCCTGGTGGTGTCGGCCTGCGCCACCATCTTGCTGCTGGCGATTGTTGCCTTTATCGCCAGGGAAAGCTGGCCGGTATGGTCTACCTATGGATTAAAGATAATAACCGGGACTGATTGGAGCCCTCTGGCCAACCCCCCGAAGCTGGGTCTGGGAACGATGGTTCTAAGCACCCTCTGGGTAGCCCTTGGGGCGATGTTTATTGCTGCGCCCCTGGGATTTAGCGGGGCGGTTTTTCTGGCGGAGTTTGCCCCAGCCTGGCTTGCCGGGCTGATCAGGCCGGTCTTGAACATCCTCACCGGTATTCCCTCGGTGGTGTACGGTTTTGTCGGGGCAACGGTTTTAGTCAAGTGGTTTGAGGTTTCCTTTCAAATGGCCAGCGGTGAGTCGCTGTTTTGTGCATCACTGGTCCTGACCGTGATGGTATTACCCTATATTGTAACCACCTCCGAGGTTGCAATCCGTTCCGTTCCTGCAGAATACAGGCAGGCGGCTCTGGCCCTCGGCGCGTCCAGGCCATATGTGGCGCTGCGGGTACTGCTGCCCCTGGCTAAAAAGGGCTTGCTGGGGGCCCTGATCCTGGGTTTCGGCCGGGCGGCCGGGGAAACAATGGCGGTTTTAATGCTGGCGGGAAACATCCTGCTCCTGCCAACATCCTGGTTCAGCAAGGGGGAACCCCTATCCGCCCTGATTGCCCTGGAACTGGGCACCACCGAGGCCGGCAGCCTGCATTACAAGGCTCTATTTGCTGCCGGGCTAGTTTTACTGCTCATCCTCTTTATCATGAACCTTATTCTAACGTTTTTAAGAAAAGACTATAGCAGGACAGTGAGGAAAAATTGATTACACGAAGCTTTTGGGACAGGTTTTTCCTGGCAGTTTTCTGGAGCGCCGGCCTGGCAATCCTGCTGGTCCTAACCGGAATCATTGGCTACCTTCTTATGCGTGGCGGCTCTTCCCTAACCCTTGAGTTTCTAACCACTGCACCCAGGGGTTTGCCCCTTGGTACCAGTGGAGGGGTTTTACCAGCTATTAGAGGTACCCTCTTGCTTGTTTTTATTGCTATTCTGGCGGCCGCTGTACCCGGCTTGATCACGGCAGTTTACCTGTCCGAATACGGCAATTCGTCAAAGTTTACAACCCTTGTCAATATAACCATTCAGTGTATGGCCGGGATTCCTTCCATCGTTACCGGACTCTTCGGCTACGCCTTTTTTGTGGTCCATCTGGGTTTTGGTATTTCCCTGCTGGCTGGCGGCCTGTCTTTGGGGATCATGATTTTCCCGGTGGTCGTGCTTACTGCAAGGGATGCGCTGCTGGCCGTAAACGAGCAGTACCGCCTGGCCGGCACCGCGCTGGGTGTTTCCCGCTGGTACATGCTGCGCCGGGTTATTATCCCCCAGTCGGCGACGGCCATATTAAGCGGCATCTTACTGGCAATGGGCTACGCTGCCGGGGCCACAGCCCCGATTATGGTCACTGCGGCGGTTATTTCTGCCGGGATGAGCGGGGGCTTACTGGATCCGGTTATGGCTTTGCCCTACCATTTGTATATTTTATTCAGCCAGCATATTTCCATGGAGAAAGCCTACGGCACAGCTCTCCTGCTGGTGCTGCTGCTCCTGTTTTTAAACATTACCGCTTTAATGCTCAGGGGGCGGCATGGAAAAGGAGGTTACTGATATGTCTGTCCAGGTTAAGAACTGGAGTGTATCTTTTGAAAAATACCCCGTCTTGCATAATATTAACCTGGAGTTCAATGGACAGGGAATTCTTGCTATTATTGGCCCCTCCGGTTGTGGTAAAACAACGCTCTTAAAGAGTATTAACAGGACGGCTGAGCTGGATCGTGGTTTTAATTGCAGCGGTAAGATCCTGCTCAATGGTGAGGACATATATCAAAAAAACGATGCAGCCTCAATCCGCCGCAGGGTTGGCATGGTATTCCAAACTCCTGTGGCCCTGCCCATGAGCGTGCGGGAAAACGTTCTTTTTGGGCCGCGGTATTTTGGCGAAAGGAATAAGCGGAAGTTGAATGAGATATGTGAACGCAGCTTAAAACAGGCCGGCCTTTGGGAGGAAGTAAAGGATAAACTGGAGCGGCCTGCCGGGGAGCTTTCCGGCGGGCAAAAACAGAGACTGGCCATTGCCAGGGCACTGGCTGTTGAGCCGGAGGTCCTATTGCTTGATGAGCCATGTTCCAGCCTGGATCCTAACTCCACAATGCTGATCGAGCAACTCCTTACCCAATTGTCGGGTACGCTGGCCATTGTTCTGGTAACCCATAACTTATTTCAGGCTAAAAGGGTTGCTCACCAGACGTTGCTGATGATGGCCGGCCAGGTAGTGGAATACGGCCCAACCGGGCAGCTTTTTTCTAAGCCTGCCAGGCAGGAAACCGCTGATTTTATTTCCGGCTTAACCTGGTAGGGGGTTTTGTTTAGGGATAATGTTATGGCTCAGGTGACCATGTGAGTTGGCGGGTGAACGGATGACGCAATCCGGCTCACGTCCGTGATGACGGGAGACAGCCTGGAAGAAGCAAGATTTTCCAAAGGCGACAAAGTAAGTGCTTTAGTAAAAGCTATTAACGTAGTTCTTGTTAAGCATTAATATATTTTAAAAAAGAAAAGAGCTTATCAGGCTCTTTTCTTTTTTGTCTCAGGCTCTTCAGTTCTGCCTTTAGCAGGCTCATGCCGCAAAAAACCTGTCCCTGAGCTGGTTTTATTTGTTTGTCAGGCTGAATGTCATCCTTGTTTATTAAAGTATTCGGTAATCCTGTGCCGCGCCCGGGCGCTTTCCCAATTGTCGCCCGGCTCTCCGGCCACCTCATCAACCCGCTGCTGCTGGGCTTGCAGATATTCCCTCAGTTTAAACTGCAGTTCCGGATCATTGGTTTGTTCATATACCAGCAAGGCCGGATCGACACCGGCCGGCCCGGACCGGTATAGTATCTCCACATCAAAGCTCTCCAGCGTTCCGGACAGATAACGGTCCGCATTGTATCTGGCCACCAGGCTGTCCGGGTTTACCAGACACAGCATACAGAACATGACCGCCCCTACCCCAACTGCCAGGCGGGTTATGGAGAATGACCATTTTTGCAGCGCTATAACTCCAAAGCATAGAATAGCCATAAAGATCATCAAAACACAGGGCAGCAGTCGGCGCATGGATAATCCGTAGGCCCCGATGTAAAGGGCCATCTTGCTGAAGGCCGTGGTGATAAGCACCAGCGTGAGCACGGCCAGCAATGCATTGAGTACCTTCAGGAACATACTATCCCTGCTGTGCTGCTGACTCATGATGTTGGCTGCCGTCAACACGAACAGGTTTATGACTGCGATCCGGCACAGCTCAAAGAATCCAGTGCGGGCATATTCCGAATAAACCTGCCACCCCTCCGGCCGTTGACCGGCAAAGGCAGAGAAGAAATAAGGCACCTGACTACCGATGAACACTATATAAAGCGTACACAACAGGCCCATCAGAATATAAACCGTAATCATGGGCAGTATCCGCAAGCCTGAAATCTTCTGAAGGGTGCCGTCCTTTTCAAAGGAACCGGTACCTCTTTTATGAGCGCTACCGGCAACCAGGCCGAAGATATAGGCTGCAACGGGAACAGCAAGAATGAGCTGCCAGAATGTTTCCCAAAATTTATCGCCAAACCCCTTGAATCCGTCCAATATCCAGTTGACGAGTTTAGCAAAACCGCCGCTGTCCGCTGCCAGCAGCAGGGGTAAAACCATGGCCGCCACAATAAAGGTTAAGAATAAACCTAATACTACAGAGGAATCCTGTCTTCCCCGGGCAAGTTTACTGCTGCCCAGAAGGGCCAGGCTTTTATACTGGCAGCCGAAATTGCTGAAGGGAATAACCAGCATGGCATTATAGCCGTCCAGTAAAAGGAGATCGCTGGTTTTGCCCAGGATGAGCAGTCCGGCGGCACACATGACCCAGTACACGGCGCTGCAGAATAAGAGCAAACCGTGCAAGGGAGCTAGGCCATTGTTGGTCCACAGGCTGAAGTTTAGTCCGAGCAGCATCACTACCGCCAGCCAGAACCAGCTGGCCCTGGGAATCTGCACCCCTTTCTTCAGCATGTACACAGTCACTGAGCCGCAGAATAACAGGGTAAACAAAGTCACTCCCCAGCCCTGCCAGGAAAAGAATACCCAGCGGATAAAAAGAAACCCAAGGACAAAGGCAAACAGGGCGAAATAGCTGTCCCTGCGGTCGGGTGCAAAGGACGTCTTTACCTTTTCTAATAGGGGGACTGCCGGTGCGCTTTCCCCGGTTCCACCCCAAGCCTGGGGTCCCGGAGTCATAGCTGCCTCGTTTTTATTCATCCCAAGCCCATCCATTAACGCTCCTCCTTACTTTTAGTCCGGTCTGTATTCGAGTATATCTCCGGGCTGACAATCCAGTACTTTGCAGATCTTCTCCATGGTCGAAAAACGAATAGCTTTAGCCTTGCCTGTTTTAAGGATGGAGAGATTAGCCGGACTGATGCCTATCTTTTCAGCCAGTTCGCCGGAGGAAATTTTCCGCTTGGCCATCATTACATCCAGATTTACTATGATTGGCATGATCCTGCCTCCCCTCCCCTATACTGTGTAATCCGCTTCGTTTTTCAGTTCCACCACCTGGGCGACTACATTTTTCACCACCCGCACGATCAAGCCCATAAAAGCAGCGGCCAACGCCACAAAGAACCATGGATAATAGTAAAACAGGGAAACCAGAGCTACTCCCGCACCCGCAAAACAACTCCAGGAGATCCGCCTCAATAAGTCTACGTTCTCATCTGTAAATACCTGACCGGTCTCGATCCGGCGCAGCAGTTTGAACAGGCTGTAAAGCAGAAAAGCTGCGGGAACAAATCCCACATAGATGGTTCCCATAAAATACACAGCTTCTTCCACCTTAAGCCCGGCCTGGGAAAACTCTACAAACCAGCGGGTCAGCCAGGGCGCCGCCACCACTGCAGCTAAAACTAAGCCCATGAAGAACAAAACACCCAGCTTACTCAAAATGATGGATTTTTCGCTGCTCCACATTAGATCTCTTCCTTTCTGAACCGGGTGGAATCCACCCCTTAATTATTTGCATTATAACAAATGCTTTATTGCAATTCAATATATTTATATCGTTATTCGATAAATATTTTCCGTTTATCAATTCTTATTTGGCGGGATTGCAATAATCTTCTTTCATCGTTTTTTATATAAGCATTTGACACGTATAATAACACGTGTTACAATGTAAGTGTAAAAAGGGTGAAGGTTGGATGAATTCTTACTCATCAAGGGAGATTATAAAAATACTTGAAAAGACAGTTGGTTTCTTGTGGGGTCAGTAGGTAGTCATTATCAATACAAACACCCATCAAACCCGGTAGAGTAACAATAACACACCCTGTAAAGGATATTCCTATAGGCACACTAAAGAGCATTGAAAAACAGGCAGGAATAAAGCTCGAGTAACCCAGCCTCTCCCTATAGATCATTGGATAAAGGAGTGATATACCACGAAAAAAGATCGTTATGTGTATCCAGCTATATTTAGCTACGCTCCAGATGGTATTTCAATAGAGTTCCCGGATCTACCCGGATGTTTACCCTGTGGTAAAACCACAGAGGAAGCTCTAAAAAATGCTAAGGAAGCCATGGCGCTACATCTCTGGGGTATGGAAAACGATAATGTTCCAATTCCTGAACCGTCACCCATCGACGAAATCAAACTAAAACCAAGCCAAGTAATAGTTTTAGTGGAGGTTTATTTGCCTATTTACAGGGATGCTATAGAAAATCAATCGGTTAAGAAAACACTAACTATTCCACAGTGGTTAAATAAAATCGCTGAAGAAAACCATGTTAATTTTTCACAGATATTGCAAAAAGCCTTAAAAGAGCATCTTGGCATTAATGACAGACCCTAATCTGGGTCTTTTTCTTTACTTAAAAAACCGCCCTCCCGGACGGCTTGTTAATATGCAGTATAAAGCATGCTTGCCTTTTCTGCTGTTAGCGATATTGAGTAAATTGGTATTGGTTTGGGAAAACCAAAGTATTGGACATTAGCATTGTAATTATAACTTTTATCAACCTTATAGCTTTTTTAAATCAGTGCAGCAATCGTCGAGGCAGCCTACCTGTTATTATTTAATTTGTACACGGGGAGAACGTTTTTTTATTTATTCCGGACCCTCCCTTATATCACAGATCCTGGGGATCCTCGTAAGAGATCTTGGTGAAGCCCCAGCCGTTCCATCTCCAGGCACCGGCTTCCCGCACCCCGGGATCTTCATAGTCCCCCTCCACGACCACAAGCTCGTTTGTGCCGTCCCCGTCCAGATCAGCAAGGCCCGCTTCGTAATTGGGCCGGTCCAGGTTGGATGACTGCCACACCGGCTTCATCACGCCCTCAACCAGCTTAAAGATAAACAGGTGGTTTTTGACGCTATAGTCCTCCTCTGTAATCCAAAAGGGCCTGTGCGGCCCGAAACACCCCGCTTTCCAGACCAGCAGGTTCAGCTCGGGCATACCGTTGTTGTCGGAATCGCCCAAAAAGAAATCATCCACCCACCAGTCATCCTGCGACTGCCAGATTAACCGGGAGCCGTCTGTGACCTCCAATATGCCGTCCTGAAGAGAATAAACCTCGGGGCTGCCGTCCCGGTCCAGATCATAACGGCGCACTTTGTGCAGCCTGGATGCAGGCAGGGGCCTCCGGGCATAAAATACATAGCTCCTGCCTTCTTTAAAAACCCGGCTTTCCTGATCCCAGGCCGGAACAGCCGCTTCCTCCAACTCCAAATCCAGCGCCTTCAAAACCCGTTCAGCATCTTCCCCCTCCAAAAGCTGCGGCTGGTTTTGGTCGTTGCTGTAAACAGGCAGGAATTCAACCTTCTCCACCCCATCCCGGGTGATGAATATTCTGGCCAGCAGGCCCTCCCGCGTGGCCCGGGACCACTTTTGATCAAAGACGAAATTGCCCAGGCTGTACAGGATGAACTTTCCTTTATACTCCTCCACCCTTTGCAGCACGTGGGGGTGGTGCCCCAGAACAAGGTCCGCTCCGGCATCCACCACCATGTGAGCAAAGCGGGTTTGGGCGAGTTCCGGCTCAGGTTCGTATTCCGTACCGGCATGCATGGACACCACCACGATATCGGCCTTTTCCCGGGCTTCCCGCACGGCGGCCTGTACTTTGTCCTGGTCAAAGCCGGCTACACCGGGACGATCGTCCCCCGCCAGGCCCTCAGGCACCAGGACAGGGTCGCAAAAGGCCAGGAAGGCCAGCTTGAGCCCCTTTGCTTCGGTATAAGTCGCAGTATAGGCCTCCCTTTCCGTTCTTCCGGCCCCAGCATACTTTAGACCCGCCTGCTCCAGGTATTGAAAGGTGTCCAGAATGCCCCGGGTCCCGAAATCAGGCAGGTGATTGTTGGCCAGGGAAAGGATAGTGAAACCGGCTTCCCGCAAAGCCTCTGCCACGCCCGGGTCGGCGCGCAGAATCCTCTCCGGCAGCATGATTTCCCGGCCCGGCGTAACCGGGTTTTCCAGGTTGCCGAAAACAATATCGCCGCTTTTCAGGTAACTTTTCATTTTTGCAAAGGGGTGGCCGGGATCACCCCCGTGTTTCTTGATTTCCCCGGCCACACCCCGGGAAAGCATGATATCCCCGACGGCAACCAGGCAGACAGGCTCCTGCCTGACCGGCAGCTGGAGCCTTTTCTCTTTAAAAGCCGTGAAGTTTTCTTCAGCTGAAGAGCCGCCAGGGGTGCCCGGCTGAATATTTTTAAAGAAAAGGCAGCCCAGGCTGCCAAGAATAATTACAGTTATTATGGTAAACAGCAAAGTTTTTTTTAGCTTCATATTCCCGAAATTGCTTGCAGTTTCAATCCTTCCCTGGTGCCGCTTCAACGGCACGGTAGTAAGCTTCATGCCAGCTTTATACCAGTTTCATCTTGGTTACATTACAGTTGCATTTTAACTCCCTATTGATTTCTCTTTAATTTAGGTTTTATCTTCTTCATTGAGTTTACTGGGCAATAAAGGCGTCAGTCCATTGGGGCAAGGGCGGAACCTGCCCGTCGTTGAGCATTTTATGCCACCTGGAATCGGTCAGCCGGTCATTTATGGGCCAGGGAAACTCGTAGTAAGAATAGACCCCGCCCACGGCAATCCTTAGTTTACCGTCCACCGGCACAACAGCATAAATTTCAAAGATGTTGCCGGTGGCTTCTTCCAGCACCCGGCCGTTGGGATCGGTGGCCACATCCGCCACCAGCGCAGCCGGCCGGTCATAAATGGCGGAGCGGTGATCGATACCCTCATCCCGCATGGCCTCCAGCCAGAAGTGCTCCAGCTGGCCGCCGTAGGAGCGGATTAAATCATATTCCTCGTCGGTTAGAGGGGTGTTGGTCAGCTCTTTCTCGGAAATAGTTTTTAAGTCCAGGATCAGCTTCTCCATCCTGTTCAGGCTCTCCCCGTCCCGCTCATTCAACAGTTCCCGCGCCTGGAGGCCGTCCCTGGTCATTTTCACCAGGGAAGCCAGGCGGCCATAAAGCTCGGGGTTGGGCTCCACATAGCCGCGGTCGTCAACCATCTCCCCACCGCCACCCATCTCCGCATAGACCGGTTTGACGTAGAGAATGGTGTCATGCTTTAACTCCGTCCAGCTGCCCAGATAGGTATTGAGCTCTTTTCTGGCCCAGGCGGAATTGCGCATAAACGAGGGATATCCTTCCGGTTTTTCCTGGACAAGTGGCATCAGCGTATAAAGCCAGCTCCAGTAGAGGTTCTGGGTCCAGATCTCTTTGCCCAGACCGGCTATATATGTTCTCATTTTAGCCATATTTTCAGGGTAGCCCTGGTAAGCCGTTTCCCCCATGGATTCCAGAATGGAATAGGCTTCAGCCGAGCCCATGGCGGCGGGAATGTCCAAACCCTTTGGCAGCATTCTCCTCTGATCCTGGCTGTTTTCCTTGACCTCCCGGTAGATCAGCCGCTGGAAAATTGAAGCGTCAATGGTAGACCGCTGTCCCATGAAACGAAAACCTTTTATTTCAGCTTCCCGGTCCGGCTGGATTGTTTCATCGAAAATGGGCATGGAATTAATGGCCGGGGGCGCCAGCTCAGCTGCTGCCGCTAAAAAGTCCTGCCATTTCCCGGGATTGGAAACCACAGTCTTTGGAGAGGCGTTTGCTCCATAAATCCTGTCAATCAGTTCCTTATACTGGAAGCAGGAGAGGTCGTCGCTCTTGCCGACAAAGAAGCTGGTAGTGGCATAGATCTTCTCCCAGCTAACCATGTTATCCCCCTGGTCTAAGGCCAAGGTCATTAAAACGGCGGACCTGGTCTCATCATCATTCTTTAAGCGAAAGGTCATGCGGCCGTACCACATCATGGCTTTAAAATAGTTTTGCAGCAGCTCCGTTCTTTCGTAATGTCCCCGGGGTATGTACTGGGAGTAGTCCTCCTGGAAAGCGATGTCAGAGTCATTGCTCCCGAAGGCGTTCATCAGCGGCGAGACAGCGATACCCCGGTGGTTTTCAATCAGAGCCAGCTCCTTCTCCACCACATCCTTTACCATCGAGGGGACGGGTAGCTCCGGATCCATGAGCTTGCCTGCCACGGCAAAAAAGCCCACATTCCTTTTTGCGGCGTTCTCCCACTCAGTGCCCTTAAGGTCCTCATACTGGTTTTGGGCCTGGGACAGCATCCCTTGATTAAGTTTCATCAATTCTCCGGCCAGTTTTTCGGTTTCCACAACCCGCAGGAGGTGGTTAAAAAACAGGTGGTAGTTGTGGAGTACGGAATCGGTGGTTATGAACAGCGGCAACGGTTCGTAGTGGTTTCTCTCGTACAGTGAGAAGAATTCTTTTTCGTACTGGTTGGGGACCACCACAAAGCCGTTCTTAACAAGAAGTTCCCTGGCTGCCGGGGACAATTCAAACATGTCCTTATTGGTGATATTTGCGAGGTCGGGTTCCACCTTATAGGGAGGTACGGCAGGCTTTACATCTACCGGCACTTCTACATATTCGGCAAATACTGCGTAAGCAGCCTGGGCCGACTGGGCAAGCTGCTGGGGAGAATTCTTTTCATCCGGTCCCGGCTGGCCGGAACAACCGCATAATGTTCCCAGGAGCAGGAGCAGCAATAAACTGCAAAGAAGCAACCTTAATTTTTTCACTTTATCACACCTCTTAACCGCTTATATTTGTGATTTTTGTGTTCCTCACTTTTGCCGGGCTACCGCCACGGATGTCGCTCCATAACCCGGCAGCGCTTACACCTTAGCCGGAGGTTGACTTTTCCACACTTATTTTTCTTGTACCTACCTGGGTAAGTACTTTCTCAACTATAAGTCCTTTACGCTGGCGCTGCTCCTGCATCATTGCTGTCTAACTAAATGAAAGAAAAATATGCTTATAGCCCCATAGATTCATAGCTTGTTTCACCTCTCCCTTTTCCGCTTCCCTACCTGGAGCATACGCCCTGCTGTCAAAATCCTAGTTTTCAACTCTTACCGATATTTTTCGCCCGTATTTAATTAACTGCCTTATTCCAAGACACTGGCTGATTCCGGCTAAAATGGCTTCCCTGTATTCCGGCAACCACCTTGTTCCTGAGAGTACGGTTACGCCGGTACCGCTGAAGGCTTCAGGGTATAAGGGTGTGCTGGAACCAACCATGACCACTTCCCGGGCTTTGTTACAATATTGTAAAAGGTTTTCCAGTGTCCTGTTGATAATTGACGTGCTGCTGATGAAAACCACCTGGCACTCAGGTAAAAGTTTGGGCTGGGCACTCTCCGGATATACCTCGCCGGCAACATCTTCCCCCCGTTCAAAGATAAACAGGCGCCTGGCTCTGCTTTTTAGTCTAAAAACAAGGGGTCCGATATGCCCTACAATCCCAACTGTATCTCCAGGCCGTACTTCCGTGGCAAAGGCCGCATCAGGGTCCTGAGGCACTTGCTTCATTTCCAGTTTGTCGAATTCAGCCACAGAATTTAATACCGCCAATCCCAAGGCTACAGTTATAACATTCTTACCCTGCAGAGCCCACCCGGCAATTTCCCTGGCAGGTGTTCCTATAAAATTTCCGCCCTGGGGAAGAAGCCCACAGCCGTGACCTACTTCTCCTCTTAAGACATAGGTAACACCTATCTGGCCGCTATCCAGCTCAACCGCCATCAACCCCAGTCCAATCCTGACCTCTCTTATTTTTTTGCCCTCAAGCCTCGGTAAAGCTAAATCATAAATACGTTCTAAGATCATGTCAAACCCCCTTGCTGTTGCTGCTTAAACTCTTTGTGCTTGTCCATGTTGAAACAACCTTAATAGAGCCAACATATAATCAACCATAAAGACAACTCAGCTTATTTGTCTTTTCTCACTAATTTACTCAGAAACCTTTCAAAATTATGTATTCAAAGAGGAGGAAGTATTCCGTTTCCCTTCTGTAACCTAAGACCCTAATTGCCTGGAAGCAACAGTACTTCTCAGGATACTCCAAATCTCATCTAGAACAAGGCCCAGGCGCCATATGGCAATACCCTCAAGGTTGTATCTTTTTGCTATACCCACCTTGGCCGGGATGCTCTCTACCGTTTCACTGGGAATAGAAATCCCCAGCACCAATTTTTCCGGCGGAACATCTGCCCTGGCCCGCTCCACAGCCTCAATGACCAGCTCCAACGGTTCCGGTACAGTTCCATAATCATAAGCCATTACAATGATCCGGTCGGCATATCTCCCCAACTCCCGGTAATCATAACCTTTATAGGCGCTGTTTGGCGGGTGAAGTGTCAGGGTTAAACTTCTATTAATTTCTTTCAATTGTCCGGATAAAAGCTGGACAAATCTGTTAAAGCTTTGTCGCACCGCAACCAATTCCTCATTCCCAGCCCGCCAGCCCAAACCTTCAAAATCAAGGTTGACGCCCTGGTAGAGAGCTGCTTCTTTTGTAATGTCACCTATTGCCCTGGACATCGCTGCCTCATCAGTCAACAGGTTGGAAAGGGTGCCCTCGCCGTCGGTTAAATGAACCACCATCTCTGTCTCAAGGTTATATTTCCCGGCCGCAGCCAGCACGTCTTCCCAGCCGTCTGGAAGACGCCATCCCGACTTGCTATCGGTTATGAGGTTCCCCTGCTCATCCAGGCTGTACCACCCCAAAGCCAAAACCGAGACCACGTCGGTATTGCCACTGCCAGTAGAGGGGTAGTTTTCATTAAAAAGATCCGTCCAACTGCTGGTTTCCCGGTCACCCAGGGCGTAAAAGCCAACCACTGTCATAGCCCTTGGGGGCGAAGTAATCTGCACGTAACGGGTTACCCCGTCCCATTCAACCCTGCAGTCAAATGCTTCGCTGAAGAACCTCAGCGGGATCAGCGTCCGGTCGTTAATAATTACCGGCGGTACATCTAAGACGACAGGTGTCCCATTACGGTAGGCAGTCTTGTTGCCAATCTGCAGCATCACGGAAATTTCCCCATCCGAGGCATTTACAGTTTGTCTGGCGCCGTCCCAGCTCACCTTTACGTTCAACATCTCTGCCACGGCCCGAAAAGGAACAAGGGTACGATCATTTTTGATTACCGGCTTCACGTCAAAGTCAACGGGCAGCCCGTCAATAAACACCTGGATATCTCCATGTTGAGTTTGGGCCTGAACCGGTTTTATGGCACCCGTGGAAAGTATTATTGTCAAAGTAACTATTAAAATAAACAGTTTTTTCACTAGCAACTCCTCAAAAATAATAGAGATTGAATTAAATATTAATTAGTTCAAGTCTTTAACAGACAAACACCCCTATAAGCCTGACGGATAATTCTATCATTCTTCAAGGGGTGGAGATAATCCTTTCATAAATTTACTATTATACTAATACAGTTAATAATACCGTCCCGGTTTACCCTTGAAACGCAATTGAGACTGCCGGGCGCCTTAGCAGTTTAAATCAGTTTAAATAAAGCTCTATAAGTATCAAACGCTTATAAAAAACCCCTGCCGGGATTCAGTTCCGCACAGGGGGTTTTATATGTCAAGTTTTTGTTTAATGAAAAAACAAAACTATCTTGGTTATAGACCATTGAAAACCTCAGAATGGTTAAACACGATAGATCCGCACTATTCCACTGCTGTTTCTTCTTCTGTATCTAATTCTTCATTACCTTCGTCTTCATTGGTATCTTCGTCTTCATTGGTATCTTCGTTTTCATTGGTGCCTTCGTCTTCTTCTGTGGTCCCTTCATCTTCTTGTGCGGTACCTTCATCTTCAGCAGTACCTTCATCTTCAGCAGTACCTTCATCTTCAGTGGTACCTTCCTCAGGCTGTGTGCCTTCCTCAGATGGAACAGGCTTGTCATTGATATCCGCGCGTAACAGAGTAGCATCCCAAAGGACTTCCTTATCCAGGCTTACTGCTATAAAGTTCAATGGCACGAAAGTTCTATCATTTACGATTGTGGGTGGTATTTCCAGAGTAACACTCTCTCCATTCACAATAGCAACATTATTACCGATTTGGAGCCATATGTTTCCTGATGTTACTGAACGATCTTCAGCATTCCACTGTACCTCTTGATTCAGCGCTTCAAAAATCGCTCTTAAGGGTACCATCAGCGTTTCGTTTTCAACATAAGCGGGATTTTCTGTAACCAGTTCGTTTCCATTAATGAAGATTGCCGGATTTGCCGCCATGGCAATGCCAGCGCTCAATAAAAACAGGCTTAAGGTTAAGACAACTATAAGTTTTGTTTTCATGTTAATTAATCCCCCTATCATTACTTGTTAATGTTTTCCTAATTAAGCACAAACGGTTTCATTTACGTAATAACCACCCCCCCTTTGAATCATTATTTCAGCCAGCCAAAAACTTAATCCATATAATATCCCATAAAATATTCAATAATTTAACACAGATATTATTCTAAAAAGCTCACATTTTAGTATTAGATGCAAATTGGAAAAATCCTTCCATTGGTAACAATTACATATATTAACCTAATCTTGCAGGCATATTAATGTAGTCAGAAGGTTATTGACAATTCCTTCATCCTAGCGTAATTTGATTAGAGAATATGTGGTTATGCAAATTTTTTACAAAGGATTTAAAACGATGGATAAAATTCTTGGAATTTTAGAAAACCATGGACCTTTAACTGGAAAGGCGCTTATTGAAAAAACAAGAATAGATGGGTTTAGATTGTGGAAAATTTGTTACAGCAACAGGAGCATAATCAAAAAAGTAATTGGTACAAGATATCTCAGACTTGATAAGCAAGTAGATGGATATGCAAGGCTTTCACCCTCCATAATAAGGGAGTTTTATGGTTATACCATCATCGGCACAGAAAAATACCTGAAGGAAATAGACAAAATGGGAGAATTACTCCATCAAGAGGTCATAGAAATAAGCAGGAAAAAGTTTAAATTAGCCCAGGAAGTGGTAAAAAAAATATGTGAGTCTCAAGATGACCCACATATTATTAAAAAACATGCATGCTTTATAATTGCAGGCGATGCAGCCTATGAAATGTCACACCTTGAACCCAGGCCGGAATCATCCACAGGCGAATTGGTTAAAGGATCCGACCTTGACATTGTCGTAGTTACTCAAGGTCTGCCCGCCAGCATTAGCAAACGCCTTGATTTATCTATATACAATCAAAAAAACCTTCTTTTAAAAAACCCCAGTTACAAAGAAGAAATTGATTATATTATCAAAGACATCTCTAAAGTGGAGAGACAACTGGATTTCGACAACTTCGAATCCATGGTTGCTTCAAAAATCCTTTACGAAGGTAAATTCCTTTATGGTGATATGGGCATTTTTAATAAAATAAAGGAAATGCTCTTTAATAAAGGCATTCCAGTAAAGCTAAAGGTATTAGAAGAAAAAGCCCTAATGAACAGAAATAATGCCATATCACAACTCTTAAAATCTCAAGGAACACCGTCCAATCAAGAGGATATGAAGCTATTCTATACCAAAGAAGAAAAGGAAGAATTTTTTTAGTTATAACAAACCATACTCGCGCTTAAGCTTTTCTACATGGAGATAATGGTCCAGGTTATTAAGTCTTGAGGCAGCATCCCTATCGAGCACAACAGTAATTCCTCCGCTGTGCAACTGTATCGCCGAAGCTGTAATCTGGGAAGTTACGGGGCCTTCAAGGCACTTTGCAACCACATCAGCTTTTTTTAGTCCACTTGCCAGCATAAGGATATTCCTTGCTTCAAGAATGGTTCCAATCCCCATTGTTATGGCAAAATGTGGCATTTTATCCCTTTCTATGCCTGCTTTTTTAAAAAAGCTCTCATAATTGTCATCAAGTGTTTGTTTATTTAATGCCTGTACTCTTGTTCTTGAGGCCAGAGATGAACCCGGTTCATTAAATGCCCAGTGGCCGTCACCGCCTATCCCCAGAAGCTGTAAATCAATCCCACCTGCTTTTTTTATCTCTTCTTCATACCACTGGCAGTACTTTTCAGGATCCCTGGTGAGTCCATCGGGCACATATGTGTTTTCCTGCCTGATGTTGATGTGTTTAAAAAGCTCCTCGTACATGAACCTTGCATAACTCTGATCTAAATGATAGGGTTTATCCAAATCAATACCCAATCCGAGATACTCGTCAAGATTAAAGGTTACAACCTGTGAAAAGTCAAGACCTTCTTCCTTATGCATCCTGATAAGCTCTTTATAGGTTCCTATGGGTGTACTTCCTGTCGCCAGCCCAAGTACACAATTTGGCTTTTTTCTAATAAAATCGGCAATAACGCCGGCTGCATACCGGCTCATTTCGTCATAATTATCCCTGATAATAATATCCATAATTAAATTTCTCCCTCGTATTTATGTATGGGATTGTTTTGGGACATTCCTATGCTATTCCAAGAGCTCTTACAATGGGTTTGCTTTAAAAAACCACCCTGAAAACGTTACCTGTTACCAGGTTATTCCTTCTGCGCCTGAGCCAACCCCGGTACTGGTCACCCCACTTTTATCAATTGGTTATCCAGAGTACGCTTTTATATTTTACCAAATGAAAATAGCAAAGTGAATAAAAAAGTGAAAGGGGCCGGGCCTACATTATTCTATTCACTTATTTCAGATTGTTTCCTTTCTACAACCGCCCCGTTGCCCAAACCCAGCAGGTAAACAGCGTTAAAATGAGTGAAGCATCATTTAAGCTGCCCGGGAGAACTGTTTTTTCAAAGCCACATTTTTCCCGTGGACGAAGTAGTACAGAATAATTGTCAGAAGCACAAAGGCTGCCATCGTCAGGTACATGCCTCGAAAACCAACAAAGGGGACGAGCATTCCCGTCAGGAACGGGCCTATTCCCGTCCCGCCATCCATGCAAATAAAGAAGGTGGATGTTGCCAGACCAACCCGGTGCTTCGGTGACTCTTTTACGACAATCGCCTGAGCACAGGACATCATGGTCCCAAAACCCAGAGCCAGTAATGCCCCGGACACGAGAAGAAAAGAACCCGTGCGGGCTTGACTGAGCAATAATAAGCTCAAGGAGAAGGTTATTATAGACGGGTAAATGACAATATTGGCTCCCCTTTGATCAAGCAGCCTGCCGGTTAAGGGCCTTGATACAAAGAGTACCAGGGCGTATACAACAAAAAAGAAACTGGCTGCATCCCTCAGTTCTATTTCGACGGAGTATGTATTAAAAAAGGTTACAACCCCGGAATAAGCAATCCCCAATAGGATCATGATCATTGAAATGGGCAGGGCCCGTTTTTCAAAAAAATCATATATTTTAAACCCTCTTTTCATTTCTTGCATCTGCTCTTCCGTTAGGTAAGCCTCAGGTATTTTAGCAAAGAGGATTACGATAATATTAAGAGCAGAAAAAAAAGCACAGACAGCAAAGAGCATCTCGAAACTTGAGTACCGCGTGAGGAAAAGTCCGAGATAAGGTCCCAGTGCTGTTGCGGCAGTTACACTTAATGAAAAATAGCCGGTACCTTCGCCTTTCCGCTGGTCCGGTATTAAATCCATTACAGCAGTCGACAAGGCAGTGCCGGCAATACCAAAGGTTATTCCATGTAAAAAACGGACTACCAGTAACAGACCCAGGTTATTGACTGGAAAGTATAAAAGCGTGGCAATAAAAAACATGATAAAACTGCTGTAAAGCAGCCTTTTACGGCCAATTACTTCAATATATTTCCCTGTTAGAAGGCGGGAAAACAGGGCACCGATTACAAAGATGCTGGAAGCGAAACCTGCCTTGCTTTGGGAAGTGCTAAACTGTTCAACGGCATAAAGGGCCAACGTGGTCATTAATAGGTAGAAAATTAAGGCCACAAAGAAATTAGCTAGACAAATAATTAAAAAGTCCTTTGTCCATAACGGGGTCAGTCTTGCCTTATTCACTTATTTCCTTCAAATCTCCTTCGGAGACAAAGGGCTCAGGCTTGTACCATCCACATAATCCTGCAAATTTCCAGGTAATTTCCTGCACATAACCCGTCCCCTTGCCCTGCCAAGATGTATCTTGTGACAAGCTATGGATTTATTTTACTATAAAAATTCACAATAAAATTTTTTATTTCACGGTCCTTACCTTTGAAACACTGCATGTTACAGGCTTCTGTTCTGGATAATGTATCCGTTTTTCCTCGCCATAGTTTGCCACCAGGAGTAATCATACTAATAACCAGTGTATTTTTCAAGCCTGACCCCAGGCTTACAAGCCCAAGCCCGTTTATATTTCCACAACACCTTCAAATACCTTCTTACACTCGCCGGTCATAAACACAGTATCCCCGTTATAACGAACGGTAAGTTCGCCACCGGGTAGCTTAACCCTGATGTCGGTATCCTTATCCGCGTGCCCGCAGAGCACTGCCGCCACAGCAGAGGCACACGCACCCGTACCGCAGGCCAGCGTTTCGCCGCTGCCGCGCTCCCAAACCCGCATTTTCAGATAGTTTCTGTCCATAATTTCCACAAATTCGGTATTCACCCTGTCGGGGAACAGCGCGTTATTTTCAAACAGCGGACCGATTTCCGCCAGGTTTAGCCTGTCAACATCTTCACAAAAAATGACACAGTGGGGATTGCCCAAGGATACGCAGGTGATGGCATATTCTTTGCCGCCCACTGTTACCGGCCTTGCCACAACACTGTCACCGGGAAGCTTAACCGGGATCAGGTCCGGGCGAAGCTCTGCCCGGCCCATGTCCACCCGAACTGCTGACGCCACCCCATTTTTGGTATAAAGCTTCAATTTTTTGATGCCGGAGAGTGTTTCAATCGACATATCCAGTTTGCGCACAATTCTGTTATCGTACAAATACTTTGCAACGCAGCGGATGGCATTGCCGCACATTTTTCCCTCGCTGCCGTCAAGGTTGAACATCCGCATCTTAGCGTCAGCCACACCGGAGCGCATGATCAGAACGATGCCGTCGCCGCCTACGCCGTAGTGCCGGTCGGAAAGGAACACGGACAGCGATTCCGGAAAGTTAATTTCAAAATCTAAACAGTTGATAAAGATGTAATCGTTGCCGCACCCCTGCATTTTGGTAAACTTCAGTTTCAAGCGCTCGCCCCTCAAATTGTTGATATCTATAAGCTCGGTGTTGATCTCGCTGTACCCGGAAAGCAGGCAGTCGGCCAGCGCGTTTGCCGTATCTACCGAGGTCAGGCAGGGTATCCCCAGCGAGCACGCCTTTCTGCGTAATTTAACACCGTCGGAGGCAGGGTCCCTGCCCCTGGTCGAAGTGGAGATGACATAGCTGATTTTACCGCTCTCCAGCAGGGATGCTGTGTTATTGGGCACACATTCATGGATTTTCCCCACCGCCTGCACCGCAAAGCCTTTACTTCTGAGAAACCTTGCCGTACCGCTGGTGGCGTAAAGCGTAAACCCGCACTTAGAAAGCTTTTCGGCAACAGGGATAATCTCCGGCTTATCGCTGTCCCGCACGGTGATCAGAACGCCGCCCTGTTTTCTGAGTTTATAGCCTGCCGCCACAAGTCCTTTATACAACGCTTCCTCAAGGTTTTTACCAATTCCCAGCACCTCGCCGGTGGATTTCATCTCAGGCCCCAGGTGGGTGTCCACGCCGGCGAGTTTTTCAAAAGAGAAGACAGGGACCTTGGCTGCTACATAGGGCGGGATTTTCGCAATGCCGGAACCATAACCAAGGTCTGATAGCCGCTCACCCACGCTGACGCGGGTGGCCAGCTCGCACATGGGCACCCCCGTAACCTTGCTGATGTAGGGCACTGTCCGCGACGCCCGGGGATTGACCTCGATGACATAAACCTGGTTTTGATAAAGGACATACTGGATATTGATAAGACCCTTGACGCAGAGAGCCAGGCACAGTTTTTTTGTAACCTCGAAGATCCGCTCCGCCAGTTCATCCTCGATATTTACGGCCGGATAGACGGCAATGCTGTCCCCCGAATGAATGCCCGTGCGTTCAACATGCTCCATAATGCCGGGGATCAACACATCCACACCGTCACAGATGGCATCCACTTCGATCTCCCGCCCCGGCAGGTACTTGTCAACCAGCACCGGGTTATCCTGCTTCTGCCGCAGGATGATCTCCATGTATTCCCGGATGTCCGCAGGCTCAAAGGCGATAATCATATTCTGCCCGCCCAGCACATAGGAGGGGCGCAGGAGTACTGGGTAACCGAGCTTCTCTGCTGCCGCCAGCGCCCCGTCTACGCTCATCACGCAGAGTCCGGGCGGCCGCGGGATACCGAGTTCGGCAAGCAAGGCATCGAACCTTTCCCTGTCCTCGCAGATGTCGACGCTGTCTGCCGGCGTGCCGATAATTTTTACACCGCGCTCATGCAGCTTTTTGGTCAGCTTGATGGCGGTGCCGCCGCCAAAGGCTACCACAACACCCACAGGCTTTTCAATTTCAACGATGCTTATTACATCATCGAGGCAGAGCGGTTCAAAGTACAGCCGGTCGCCGGTGTCAAAGTCCGTGGACACCGTTTCCGGGTTGTTGTTGATGACAACCACCTCATAGCCCAGCTTTTTCAGCGTCCAGACACAGTGGACGCAGGCGTAGTCAAACTCAATACCCTGTCCGATGCGGATTGGCCCGCTGCCCAGCACCACGATCCGCGGCTTTCTGGATTTCTCGATAAAGGGCAGGGCTTCATTTTCAGTGCCGTTGCGAATTGAATAAAAGTAGGGTGTTTTTGCAGCAAACTCGCCGCCGCAGGTGTCCACCATTTTATAGACCAGCGGCTTTTGAGCATTTTCCCATCCAATGGACTCAATGTTTCTCAAACCGTGCAAGAACCAGCGGTCGACCCCGGTGATCCGGTGCACTTCATCCATGCTCATGCCGCGCCGCAGGGCTTCATACAGCACAAACAGCCGCTCGTCGGTAACTGTTTGGAGCAAGGCCCGGATCTCTTCATCGGTCCTGGCTTGCAAGCGGGGCAGGGCAAGTCTGTCCAGCCCGATTTCAGCGCCGCGCACAGCCTTCAGGAGCGCTGCCTCGAATGTGTCCGCAATGGCCATGACCTCGCCGGTGGACTTCATCTGGGTGCCCAAATCCCTTTTGGCGTAGACAAACTTGTCAAAGGGCCATTTGGGGAGCTTAACCGCCACATAATCAAGCGCCGGTTCAAAGGCCGCAAAGGTGCTGCCTGTAACTTCGTTAACAATTTCCTCCAGTGTGTAGCCAATGGCAATTTTAGTTGCCACCTTGGCAATGGGGTACCCGGTCGCCTTGCTGGCCAGAGCAGAAGAACGCGACACCCGGGGGTTGACCTCAATAACGGCATACTCAAAACTGTGGGGATGAAGCGCAAACTGGCAGTTGCAGCCGCCCTCGACCTCCAGGGCCTGAATTATGTCCAGCGCCGCCTTGCGCAGCATTTGGTATTCCTTATCGGACAGGGTGACAGCCGGGGCAATTACAATGCTGTCGCCTGTATGCACGCCCACCGGGTCAAAGTTCTCCATTGAGCAAACGGTAATTGCGTTGCCCGCCCGGTCCCGCATGACCTCAAACTCAATTTCCTTCCAGCCGGCTACTGATTTCTCCACAATTATCTGGTTAATGGGGGACAGTGCCAGACCCCCACGGGCGATCTCTAAAAGCTCCTCCCGGCTTCGGGCAATACCGCCGCCGCTGCCGCCCAGCGTAAAGGCCGGCCGTACAATGACCGGGTAACCTGTTTCGCCCGCAAAGTCAAGTGCTTCATCAACACTTGTGGCAGTAACCGAGGGAACCACCGGCTGCCCGATTTGCTGCATGGTTTCCTTGAATAACTGCCTGTCCTCAGCCCTGTCGATGGCCCTGGGTGTGCTGCCCAGGAGCCGTACATTCATCCTATCCAGGAAGCCCTCCCGGGCAAGCTGCATGCAGAGGGTCAGAGCCGTCTGACCGCCCAGTCCGGACAAAATGCTGTCGGGAAGCTCCTTCTCAATAATCCGCTTGATGGTTGTAAGGGTTAGAGGCTCGATATAGATTTTGTCCGCGATATTCCTGTCGGTCATGATGGTGGCGGGGTTGGAGTTTACCAGCACGATTTCGATGCCGTCTTCCCGCAGTACCCGGCAGGCCTGCGTGCCTGCGTAATCAAACTCTGCCGCCTGGCCGATCACAATCGGCCCTGAACCAATGACCAAAACCTTTTTGATGATTTTATCAAGCGGCATGCTTTCTTTCCCCCAGACGCTCTAGGAATAAGTCAAACAAGAACGCGGTGTCCAGCGGCCCCCCGCAGGCCTCGGGATGGAACTGCACAGAGAAGGCCGGGATGTGTTTGTACCACAGCCCCTCGCAGGTCAGGTCGTTGACATTGACAAACCACTCGGCGGCAATGCGCTTGTCGATGCTCTCCCGGGTCACAGCATACCCGTGGTTTTGACTGCTGATATAAACCCGCCCGCTCATTAAGTCTTTCACCGGCTGATTGGCTCCGCGGTGCCCGTATTTGAGCTTGTGCGTCTTAAACCCGCTGGCCAGTGCCAGCAACTGATGGCCGAGACAGATTCCGAAAATAGGGATTCCTGTCTGCATGAGGATTCTCAGGTTTTGAATAATCTTGATATTGTCGGCCGGATCTCCGGGGCCGTTGGAGAGGACAATACCGTCCACCTCCAGCCCCACCACTGCCTCTGGAGAAGTATCCCAGGGGAGTACCCATACATCACAGCCGCGCTTTAAGAGCTCGCGTTTGATATTTTCCTTCAGACCAAAATCAAACAGGGCAACCGTGTATTTTGACCCATCCCCTTTGTGAAGGGCCGGTTTGGCACAGGAAACATTTGGCACGGCGTTTTTTATTCTGTAAGAGCGGATTTCTTCAAGGGAAACTTCGAGCGGCGTTGTTTTTGTGATCCTGCCGTTCATCACACCGTGCTCCCTGATGATTCTTGTAAGCGCCCTCGTGTCGATACCGTAAAGCCCCACAACCCCCTTCTCCTTCAAAAAACGGTCAAGAGTACCCTCACTGCGGAAGTTGGAGGGGGACTGGCAGGGTGTTTTTACGATATAGGCCAGCGGACCCACAGAGCTGCTTTCAAAATCAGAGGGAATGATGCCGTAGTTACCGATGAGGGGGAAGGTTTGGAGGACTATTTGCCCATGGTAGCTCTGGTCGGTGAGGGTCTCCAAATACCCGGTCATACCGGTTGTAAAAACAATTTCACCCGTCACATCACCCTCGCTGCCAAAGCTTTGCCCCTCAAAAACCATGCCGTTTTCCAGAATCAAATGCAATCCGCCCATCCGCTATTCCTCCTCCAGGTCTAGCTTTTTACCCGTCTGCGCGAATTTATGACCTGTAAAGCAGGCTGTGCAAAAGGATAACCTGCACCTGGCGCAAGCCTTCTTAAGTCCCTCCATGCTGATATAGCCCAGGCTGTCAGCTCCGATTTGAGCGCAAATTTCCTCCAGGCTCATCTTGTTGGCAATCAGGTTTTCCGGGCTGTCAATATCCGTCCCATAGTGGCATGTATAGCGGAAGGGAGGCGAGGATATTCTCATGTGAACTTCTTTGGCGCCGGCATTTTTCAGACTCCTGACGATCCTCTCGCTGGTAGTGCCCCGCACAATGGAATCATCCACCAGCACAACCCGCTTGCCGCTGATATTGGCCGATAACGGGTTAAGCTTGAGCCGCACGGCGCTATCGCGCAGATCCTGCGTTGGGTAGATAAAGCTTCTGCCGATGTAGCGGTTCTTCACAAAACCGGGCGAAAGCGGTATCCCGCTTTTGGCGCTGTATCCCACGGCTGCTTCAAGACCGGAATCGGGAACACCGCAGACCACGTCCGCAGCCACCGGATATTCCTCGGCCAGGGCAACGCCCATGTTAAACCGGGCCTCATATACACTAAGCCCGTCTATAACCGAATCTGGCCTGGCAAAATACACATACTCGAAGATGCAGAAACCTGCGCCTTCCTGCCTGCCCGTAAGCACAGTCTCCTCATAGGTTATGTCGCCGGTTTCAATGACAACCACCTCGCCGGGTTGTACGTCCCGGATAAAGTCAAACCCGCAGGCTTCCAGGGCGCAGCTTTCCGAAGCCACAGCAGTACCCAGGGCGCTTTTGCCTATACAGAGAGGCCGGTATCCGTTCGGATCACGCATGGCAAGCAGCTTGTTTTCGCTGCTGGCAATCACAAGGGAAAAGGCCCCCTGCAGGTACCCTCCCGCCTTGATGATGCCCCGCAGCGTGTCCTGCTCCCGGGTGATATGATAGGCGATAAGGGAGGAAACAACTTCGCTGTCGCTGGTTGAGTTAAAGTTAAGACCAAGTCCCTTTAGTTCCCTTCTTATCTCCCGGGCGTTTGTAACATTACCATTGTGCGCCGTGGCAATGCGACCAGTAAGATATTCCGTGATCACAGGGCCGGCATTTTCAATGGTGTTCCCGCCGGTAGTTGAATAGCGGGTGTGGCCCACGGCAATTTTACCCCTGGGCAACTTCTTAAGTACCCTACTTGAAAACACCTCATTGACAAGGCCTACATTTTTGTAATAATTGATTTTGCCTCCCAGGGTTACGGCAATGCCCGCGCTCTCCTGACCGCGATGCTGGAGCGAGAGCAAACCGTTATAGGTAATGCCTGCCGCTTCGTCCCCCAGAGTGCTGACACCAAACACGGCGCACTCCTCATGGGGTTTTCCGCTAATTCTCATCATTTTCAGGCTCCCTTCCGCCACCGCTTCTTTGCGGCAAATATACAAAAACTTTGTTATTCAATATGACAGCCGGACGGTATTCTCTTTCAGCCCTACTTTATAGCGGGACTGTTATCATAAAAAAAGGCGCACATCACATAATGTGACCAGCTAACCAACCGGCGGCAAAACCGGTTTTTTAACTGGGATTCACATTATTTGATGAACGCCTTTGTTCACGCCCATTGTACAGTAAAACGCAGGTTATCGTCAATGGTTATTGAGGGATTTTCCCGCTTCAATAAATTATTGCCTGGCATCTTTCCTGGCGACGGCCACGTGGTAATATATGATTCGATATTTATTGAGATAAAAAAGTCGAGTTTTGCTTAATTAGCTCTGGTAATATTATAGATATGAAAAAGAGGAATGAGGGAGATAATGCTAAAGGAATTAAACGATGTGATTGACTATATTGAAGATAATTTAACCGGCGATCTATCTCTTGAAATAATTTCTAAGTATGCCGGAGTTTCTGACTATCACTTTAGAAAGATATTTTTTTATCTTTCAGGGATGACGCTCAGTGAATATATAAAAAACAGAAAACTATCGGAAGCTAATAAGGATTTATTACACGGAGAAAAAGTAACGGATGTTGCTTTGAAATATGGTTATCAGTCCTTGGACGGCTTTACCCGGGCATTTAAAAAATGGAGCGGGTTCTTACCCTCAGAAGCAATAAAAAAAGGCATAAGTAAATCGTTTCCCAAGCTTTCCTTCGTAATAACCGTCAAGGGAGGAATTTCCATGGAATTTAGAATTGTGGACAAACCGGCATTTAATTTAGTAGGTGTAAGTAAACGTGTTCCAATGCAATTTGAAGGTGTTAATAACGAGATTGTAAAGCTTGCAGAAAGTATAACGGACGAACAAAGAGAAGAAATGCATTCTCTTCAAAATATAGAGCCTTATGAAATTGTCAATGCTTCCTATGATGCTGACTTTAATTTCTTAAAGGAAGAAGGATATTTAACGCACCTGATAGGTGTTTTAACAACCGAAAATCAGGTTAGTGAAAAACTTGAGAAAGTGCCTGTGGAAGCCTACACCTGGGCAGTATTTCCAAATGAAGGGCCATTTCCATCAACCTTACAGAATACAATGGCAAAAATATATTCGGAATGGTTACCCTCTTCCGGTTACGAAGTAATCAATGCCCCTCATTTTTCTTTTACTAAAATGGATAAACATAAAAAAGATTATGCTTATAGTGAAATTTGGATTCCTGTTCGGAAGAAAAGCTAATATCACCCCCCACGGCTACTCAACGTGGCTCCGACAATCAGGCCGGGCAAAGGGAGTGTCAACAGCCCTGTCCTCCTGACACCCCTGACGCCTGGCCCTATTTTTCTCTTTGCCTTAAAATTTCTCTGAAAATTTCTTGGGTTTCATCTGCATTCTCCATATTAAAGATGGTAATCCCGTCACCTGTTTCAAGGTAAATAAAAGGGGGCTTTTGGGTATTAACAAACAACTTCACTGAACCCAGTTCTTTTGTCCTGAAGTGTCCCTTCAAGTTTGGACCCAGGGCTGAACCGTTGGTACGTCTTTCGATAACAGGTAATTCTTCCATCAATTTGACAGCCT
>LSQX01077461.1_pt1 | contig 77327 bp, 62 predicted proteins | sample 654561 | NCBI WGS metagenome assembly LSQX01 (sample SAMN04489861, study PRJNA283612) | anaerobic digester metagenome | isolation source: 4 biogas reactors fed with cattle manure at either 37C or 55C with and... | place: Denmark: Kongens Lyngby | collected 2014
CCTTTTCATTGTCAAATGAAATATAAAGATCCACCTCAGATGTAATTAAGAGTCTGTCATATGCAACTATCTTAATACCTGCTTCCTTTGCCTTCTCCACTACCTCTCTACATGCCTTGGAATCAACCGCGATAATTACAATAGCATCCATTTTCTTCTTAATAAAATATTCAATCTGTGAAATCTGTTTGTCCACATCGCCGTTGGCATTTTGTACATTAACCTCAGCCCCTAATTCCTCTGCAGTATAAACGAACACATCTCTATCTCTTTGCCAACGTTCGATAACAAAGGAATCGAAGGATAATCCGATTTGAATTTTACTTTCTGGTTTATTCCCCTGATAGGCTGGTTCATTGTCCTCACTACAGCCTACAAAAGACAAAATAAAACATAAAATAATAATGCAAAAAATCGACTTCTTCATAACCCTATTACCCTCTCCATTTCTATGCTCCCCATGAATCATTTAATTATATAATTCTCTGTATTCAGTGGGGGTAACGCCTACCTGCTTCTTAAATATTCTGCTGAAATAATTTGGGTCACTATATCCTGTGTCGACACATATGTTCTTTATATTCATGCCACTGTGCATTAGTAAGTCTTTTGCTTTTTCTATTCGTAAATTTGTCAGGTAATCTATGAAGTTCTCTCCAGTCTCCTCCTTAAATAGCTTGGAGAAATAATAAGGACTTATGTCAACAATCCTTGATATGTCATCCAAGCAAATATCCCTATTGTAATTTTCTTCAATGTATTGCTTAGCCTTACATATCAAGCCACTAGTCTGCTCTCCTCTTTTCGTAGTTATATTTCTGCAGGCCTGTGTTATCTTATCAATAAACCATTTCCTAAGCTGCTCATCATTTTCAATATTTATTATAGTAGGAAGATAATCCTCACGGTATAAGAAATAATAGGTCATTCCTCCACTTAAAAATGCTTTCTGTTCAGCAAACAACACAAATTCCAACACCTTCAATTTGATGTCCATGGTATAATTCGGATAATTACTTACCATCCAATCAAAGAATAGATTCGCCTGAGTCCTTGTACCCTCAATATCACCCTTCTCAATTTTATCAAATAATTCGCTCTCTGTATCTATAGGATAATCCGCCTCATACTCACAGCCGATGGCAAGATCCTTCACATGGGCTACTCTTCCCTTGCTGTTTCTAATAGCGCTTAAGGCTTCTTTATAGGATTCCCCAAGCTTATATATGGAAGTCACTGATCCAATTCCGATCTTGAATTGAATATCAAGCCGTTTTGTCAAATCTCTTATTAGCTTTCTTGCTTTTTCAATAATTCCTATTCTGTCATCATATTCAAGCTGAGGCTTATCAGACGGAATAAATGTAACGATCTTATTTACCATAATCGGGCTAACTATGCAGTTTATCTCCTCCTTCAAGCTTTCTCTTATAGTAGGATAAAAGGACTGAGCCTTTACACTCATCCCGACCGGATTTGTCAGATTACCGTCTACCAGTGATTCACCGAATTCTACTACAAGCATCATTCCATATTCATCCTTAATTCCTAGAAGACTACAGAAATTATCCTTTTCTCTTTCAAAATCCGCTCCGGATAATGCAGCATAGATAAAATCACTTTCAATTATAGGTATAACAATTTCCAACTTTTCTCGTATCAATAGGTCATTACTTCTCTTTTTCCTGTCTTCCTCAATTATGTCCATTGCCTTTTGCAAGACCCGAGTTACCACCGATTGGTTAACTGGCTTTGTCAGATATTCTAGCACTCCCAGATTTATCGCTTCCTTAGCATAATTAAACTTATCAAAGGCAGTCATAACTATGAATATAACTGATTTGTTGGTCTTTCTAATCTCCTTCATTGCTTCTATTCCGTTAATTCCCGGCATATGTATATCCATTATGGCAATGTCAGGTTTGAACTTCTCTGCTAGCTCAATTACACTTCTTCCGGTGTATGCATATTCGACCGTGCAGCTTTGACCAAAATTCTTCTCTATAATAAATTTTAATGAATCAATAACGATACCCTCATCATCTGCAAGCATTATCTTATACACGTGTATCATCCTCCTTAGGTATAAGCATAGTAACAGTCGTGCCCTTATCATGTCCATCACTATGTATATGAAAAATATCATCTGTTTCATAGTAAAGCTTGAGCCGGTTAATCACATTTCCAAGTCCAATTCCATTGGAATCCTTGGTTAGGCTTACTTCTCTTTCCACATTGCCGTTCTTTATACCTTGGCTTAATATCCTATCGATTGTAGCCTGCTCCATCCCTGCCCCGTTATCATATATGATTATACGTATAGCATCGGGCACACGATCTACCTCTAGACATATTTTCCCCTCATAGTCTATGTCTCTGATGCCATAATTTACTGAGTTTTCTACTACAGGTTGCAAAATCATACTTGGAACCTTAACATCCAGAACACTCTCATCTATTGTCTTAAAAAAATTAATTTTACCTGAAAAACGAACATTTAATATGTAGATATATGTATCAACCAGCTTAATCTCATCTCTTAAGGTAGAGTCCTGATTGAAGCTTTTCATATTAAATCTAAAGAAATCAGCCATGTTCTCGATAAAGAGGCAGGTCTTGTCCGCCCCTTCCATCATTGCAAGCTGGGCACCGGCATTTAAGGTATTAAAGAGAAAATGAGGATTAATTTGCGCTTGAAGATATTTAAGCTGTGCATCCTTTAAATGATTTGTCATCATCAGCTCTCTTTCCTTCATTTTGCTTTCTAACTCCATGCTTTCCTTAATCCTTCTGATATACTGCTGAATGCTGACTGTCATAGTATTAAATGCTTTCGTAACAATTCCAACCTCATCAGAGGTCTTAACAGGAACTAATTCCACATCAAAATTACCGGCTGATATTTGATTTGCAGTCTTGGTTAATTTCATAAGAGGACCAGTAATACTTCTGGTAACTATAATAATTAAAACAATGTTGAATGCCATTATAAACAAAAGCACCGAACTACTTATTACTTCCAGATAATTTAAGGAAGTTCTTAATAGCTCGTAATTATATGAATTATACTTAAATTGCTCATTATTTAATGTATTGATATGAGTACTTATATAATCATATATTCCCGTAGCTTCCTCATAATTTGCCTTATAACGCTCGATGTTATTGCCTCGCTTAGCATCAACAGTCATATCAACCAAATTTAGATATGTTTCCGACATACTCTTTATGTTCTTCTGCATGATTATTACATTATTATCTGAGACATCATCCTTAAGGTCATAGACTAGATTCTTATAATTTTGCTCACTCACATAATAGTTTTCAAGGGACTCTGTACTTTTTGTGTTCAGATATTCAAAGACATATCCATGAAGCTTATCCAATGAGTCCATTAAATCATTTAGCCCGATATTAGAGACATATACCTCATCTATGCTTCCGATAGATTTATTAATGTTATAATACATAAACATGTTGGCAAAAAATACGACTCCCGTTGTTAACGCGAATACCAATACTAAACGAATCCTGATAGATCCTTGAATAATTTTCTTTTTCACAATGACCACCAATCCCCGCATATAATAATCCGAATTTCAGCTAATCTGGTTAATCTTTTTTCTCTTCGCCCTCAGACTGTGCCCTAATATAGTCGTCAATATTATCATTATTTATAGCATATACATCTACGGAGAAATAATCACTAACCTGTCCCGTCTCCATATATTCATTCAGAGCCTCGACACAATAGGCTCCCATTTGCTTGGCGTCAATTGACATTGTGGAGTGAATTATCCCCTTTTGTATGGCACTTAATATCAGATCCGAATCATAATATCCTATAATATTTATTACACCGACCTTATTATAATCTACGACTGCTTGATATGCGCACCTAGTATCTATAGCCGTGAGGCATACTAAAACCTCTGTGGGATTCTGACTATCCTTTATAATATTTCGGATATCTTCCTCAGAGCTAAATGTGCTTTGTGTATTTACATTAACTGAATTCACCCACACTCCGTTGCCCGCTACCATTTCTCTTATGCCCGAATCAATTACATTCATACCGGCATTATGACTATCTGAGTTTAGTAGAATTGTAACATTCTTTTTCCCGGCTTTAACGACCTCTAGTACCTGCTTTCCGTATATCTGTCCTTGATTATAGCTGTTAACCCCGACAAAGCTTTTACGCTTACTGTTAGGCTCATCATTAAGAACTGTAATAACAGGAATTCCCGCTTCATCCGCAATATTTATTAGATCTATTATTTCTTCTTCTCCGTTGGGTTCAATAATAATACCGTCTACTTTAGAAGCAATTGCCATTTTCATCAAATCCCGAAGTGGATAAGCGCTTGGTAGACTAGAGCCTATTCTTTCAACATATATCTCCCTTCCCTTTCCACTTTCCAATGCACCCTCATATATAGCTTCCCAAAAAGGTGCGTCGGCTTCTTCAGATATCAGCGCATAATGATATTTGTAAGTATTATACTTCAAGCTATCTTCTGCACCCAAATCGTTAAGCCTATTCCTATACAATGTCATTCCAATAAATATTATTAAAAATCCAGCGGATATACTTATCACAGCCGCTAACATTATTACCTTATTCTTTTTTAAGTTTCTCATAAATATAGACATAATAAACCTCGATTTTCAATCTTATTCTAATTTGAGCATATCACATTAATATTTTTTTTACTAGATAATTTGCTTTTAGATGTCCCTAAAGTAACATCTAATTTTTGAAAGAATAAGATATAAGGAGCAATAATGGTACCAGGTAGGGTGACGCCAGGCACCAAAAGAAAGGATGTGCCTCCATGGCTATAAATATCTTTATAGATCAGGGCCATAATCCTGTCGGGTCTCATAACGCAGGTGCGACAGGCAACGGTTTGTTTGAATCGGACATTAACTATCAAGTAGGTATATATCTTGCCAATCTTTTGAACAATGATTCTAGATTCGAAGCACGATTATCAAGGCCTACTGCAACGACTGTATTGGGAACAGATAATTCTAGCAGCTTAGTAGAAAGAGTACGAATGGCCAATGAATGGCCTGCAAATTACTTTATAAGTATCCATTGTAATGCAAATCCTAATCCCGCAATTAATGGTACAGAAGTTTATATATATCAGTATGGTACACAAGCCAACTGGTTAGCTCAGAATGTAATGGATGGTATAGTACAGACTGTCGGAACAAGAAATAACGGAATAAGGATAAACCAAACCTTATATGTACTTAGGCGTACCACAATGCCCTCCATCCTAGTTGAGATGGGCTATCTTACCAGTTCCATAGATGCCGCCCTACTTCGTGATAATCAGTATGGATTTGCATATGGTATGTATATTGGTATTTTGAGATACTTTGGGTTTTCACCGGCCTAATAACTGAGGCTGTTTCATCTTGTGGGTGCATTACGGTTATACCTTTATACCCATAAATATTATGAAACAGCCTCATTATTTAGTAATCTTCTCTTAATCCAAATTCTGCTGATTCTACCCATTCCTCAGGACGGGTGAGCATTTTAACAAGCTCATCGAACATAATCAGATGGCGATTTTCCTCTCTTATTAAGAATTCAAAAAGCTCCTTATCCTTATCGTTATCAGCATCCTGTAGCATTTCCTGATATAGCTCAATGCTCTTCTCCTCAATATCAACTGCAAGACGATATACATCAAGCTGGGTGGTGCTTCTAAAATCATTTACTTCATAATCCTTTAATTCATGGAATACGGAATTGATTTCTTTTATACTATCATCTTCCTTAAGAGTATATTCCTCTTTATTAAGCCTCCTACGAAGCAGCTCTTCATGCTCTTTTTCAGAATCAGCTAATATTTTAAAAACCTTATTAAGTGCGTTGTCCTGATTCTTTTCAGCCTGCTCCAAATAATACTTTCTTCCTTCCATCTCCATTTGAATAGCAAATTCCAATGTGTTCATCCTAATCCTCCTCAATAATTATTCTTATAACATGACTTATAACGGAGGATTTATCCTCCCTCTAAAATTATTTTTATGATATAACAACAACGGAGGTTTTAACCTCCTGCAATTATTTATGATATGGTTCATTATTTATAATCCTGTAAGCCCTATATATCTGCTCTAATAATATTAAGCGCATCAGCTGATGCGGAAATGTCATTTTAGAAAAGCTAAGCTGGTAATCCGCCCGTTCAATAACCTCCTGTGAGAGACCTAAGGAGCCTCCGATTACTAAGCTGATATGGCTTTTACCTGAAACAAATAGCTTCTCCATCTGTTCTGCAAGCTCCTCAGAAGATATCATGTTTCCCTTAATCACTAAAGCTATACAAAAGGAATTATCCTTTAAAGCCCTTAGAATTCTGTCGCCCTCTTTCTTTTTTATGGCTTCTTCCATGGCATGACTTGCATTGTCAGGTGTTTTTTCGTCTGGAAGCTCTATTATGTCCAAAGTACAATACCTACCTAACCTTTTTCTATATTCATCTATACCTATGGTGAGGTATTTCTCTTTAAGCTTACCCACACATATCAGAGAGACCTTCATTTCTCAGCTCATCCTTTACTTCTTCTCTGACATACTCATATAATACGCCGTTTTTAACCAGTTTTAGTTTATCCCCTTTAAAGCCACGCTTGCGTAGCTCCTTTTGAAAATTATAAAGCATAAATCCATGAAAAACAATTAGAATGTTCTCTTTAGACCAATCGATTCTATTTAAAAATTTCTCAATCCTTTTTCTTGTACCAATAATCGTCTCCGGTTGACTTTTTGACTTAAAATACCATGCTAGCCTTCCACAGATATGCCATACAGAGAATGGTAGCTTTATTCGTTCGGTATGTATAAAGGGAGCATTATCAACCTCTCTAAGTAGCTTGTCTATCATAAGATTTCCACTGTACACCTCTTCTGCAGTGGATATTGCTCTAGGCAAATCGCTAACATAACAGGTATCCCATTCTATCCCATACATTTCAACCTTTTTTTTGATTACTTTTGAGATCTCATATTTTTTTGACCATTCCCTAAACTCCTTGGATGTCATCATTCTTTTATGAGGGCAGTTCACCTTAAAATGCCTTAATAATCCTATTCTCATATGCTTCCCCTGTAAATCATATTCTAGTATACATAGAAACTATTTATCATTGTACATAGAAATTTGCCATTTTTCAAGTAAAAGCTTGAATTTTAGTAGAATAACAAAAGCATAAAGGCAGACACTCTGTCATTGTCTGCCTCTATTATAGGAGGATGTCCTATATGTTATATCAATTAATATGTTATAAACTATTTATTCCGAAAGGAATTGCTCTTTTATTCCTTTACGCCACCAATTGTTAGACCTGTTACGAAATATCTCTGTAAGAATGGGTAAAGACAGACTATAGGAAATGCAGTGACAATAGTTGCCGCTGCTCTTACCGACTCCGGTGTTACCATGTTGGCTGCATGCTTCATGGCATTTGGATCACCCGATTGCTGTGAAACTGCTGACAAAAGTTTCATAAGCTCAAATTGTAATGTAGTTAGGTTTTCTCTTGATGGATTATAAATCATAACATCAAACCATGAATTCCACTGGTAAACGGCAATAAATAAGGCTACAGTAGCCAAAACCGGTTTACATAGGGGAAGAATAATCTTCAAAAATATCCTAACATGACCCGCACCATCAACCTGGGCTGATTCCACAAAGCTATCTGGCAGACCATTCATATAGGTTCTTATTACAATCATGTTATAGGCATATACCATTCCGGGGATTATATATACCCAGAAGGAATTGGTAAGGTGCAGATCCTTATAGAGCAGCATTGTCGGAATAATTCCGGCATTCAAATACATAGTTATAACAAATATCAAGGAGACTACTCTATTGAAATAAAATTCTTTTCTGGCTAGTATATATGCAAGTAAGGCTGTTGCTAATGTTTGTGCAAAAGTTGCTATAACAGTCCTCATAACAGATATATAAGCACCTGTCATTAAATTCTTCATATTGAACACTGTTTTATAGTTTTGTATCGTCCATTTTCTAGGTAGTAGACGTATTCCACCAGTCAGTGTGTCTACTGCCTCATTAAATGATATTGCAAGTGTATTCAGAATTGGATACAGAGTAATTATACAGAAAATTGTTAATACAATTGTATTTATAATTATAAAAGCTATATCGTACGGGCTCTTTTTAATTCTATTTGGTTTCCTCATGCTTTTCCCTCCCTCTAATATAGTCTTTCCTGATCAAAGACCTTGGCTGTCCTATTAGCTATTGATACCAAAAGTATACTTATAACACTCTTAAATATACCTGCGGCTGTACCGATAGAGAAATCCGCTCCTTGGAAGAAGGATTTGTTAAGTACATATGTGTCAATAACCTCTGCCGTGTTCTTAATCAGGTCATTCTTTAATTGTAGTTGGGCTTCAAAGCCTGAGTTCATAATCATTCCAAGATTGATAATTAGAAGGACAAAAATTGTTGATCTTATACCCGGAAGAGTAATATGTAGCATTTTCTTAAATCTGCCTGCTCCATCTATGGATGCAGCCTCATATAGATCCGGATTAATTGCTGTAATAGACGCTAGATATATAATACTGTTCCAACCAGTTTCCTTCCAGATAACTGAAAAACCAACTATCCACCAAAAGTACTTGCCATCGGCGAAGAAATTAATAGGTGCGTTTAATATTCCCCAGTCAACCAGAAGCTCATTTAATATTCCACCATCTACAGCTAATACATTTTTAACGATAGCCGCAACTATAACCCAGGAAAGGAAATGGGGCAGATAAGAAACTGTCTGTACCAATTTCTTTCCCTTTATATTTACAACTTCATTAAGTAATAGTGCAAAACCGATGGCAAAAACAAAGCTTAAAACCAGATTAATCATACTCATAGCTACTGTATTTCTAAAGGCCATTAAGAAGTCTTTTTCCGTTAATAGGTATGTGAATTTATCCCAGGCTACCCAGACCTGATTTGTACCAGCAGCCGGCTTATAATTCTGAAAAGCCATAACCCAGCCTTTTAATGGTCCATAAGCAAATACAATTACATAAAGTATAAAGGGTATGGTCAATAAAATAAGCTGCTTTTGCTTTAATATCATCCTAAAGGTAACGATTCCTGCCAGTCTATCATACATATTACCAATCAATGATAAGATAAGAATTAAACCGTTGATAGCGGCAATCACGAAAAATCCTATGCCCCAATTTTTTTGATAAAACTTTTCAACCTGTAAGGCCCCTATACAAATTGCATTAATTGAAATAATTCCTGTAAATGACATAAGTATATTTAGAAGTGATATTATTTTAACCGGTTTATATGCAGTGATATTTCTTTTAATAATAATAATAAATCCGGCTACTAATGATAACACCACTGTCATTATCAAAGTAAACATAACTAAAAAAGCACTAACAATATCCTGTTCAAAATCTTTTATTACGGAGGCTGACAAATCAATCATTCCAAAATAGGAAATATCTCTTTCTTTAATATCTCCCAGCTCATCCAGGTGGGCTACCTTAGCATTCATTCTTTCTGTGAGAATGTCTATAATGTAGTATTCATTTTCTTTTAATCTGCTTTCTATAGTCTGTCTATCCTTACCATTATATATATTCTTGGCAGTGTTATAGACTATATTCCTTGCAATGCCTGATTCCTTAGCCACATCCTTGATTATATTACTTTCAAGTGCTGCTAGACTAGGATCATATGAGTACCCTTCAACTACTCCTTCTTGCTCAGGAAGATGAAGATATGGAAGGAAGAAGCTTATAATAGTTGCAAAACACAAGGCAGCTATTATTATATAATAGGGTTTACGTTTATTCATTCTAGTGCCTCCATCTAAGACTTTAAATATGGGGTGCCTTAATGGTTAAGCCAATATTAAGGCACCCCTTATAAACGATTTTTATCTTACCAATCGGTATATATTATCTATTATTATCTATTATTCTCCGTCAGCAATAGCCTTTCTTCTACGAGCTTCTGCTGTCAATTCATCAAGGTAAGCATCAATGTCAACTTCTGTTCTATAGATTTCCATGTACTCATCCCAAATTGCATCAAATTGCTCTGCAGGTGCCATCATAGCCTTAGGCAGATATTCATGCTTAAGATCTGTAATCTTAGCTCTAGCTGCACCATAATCAGTATCAGTATTCCAAGTGTTGGTATATGACCACATAGGATACCAAGGCTCATTAGGAACACTTGGACTTAAGAAGTCAAGGAAGGTCTTGTAGCCGTAGCCATCCATAAGCTCTTTCTCAACTGGCTCTAAGCTGTCATAGTATTCACCTGGCTGCTCGTTAGGATCAATTGAGTTGATTCCATCATCAAAGAGTCCTTCGTAGTGAGGGAAGTATGCATAAGCCTGGTTAACCATATTCTGAGAAACCCAGTCAGTATTACGTATGTTCTCTCTTTGCTCCACAGTCCTATAGAAAACTCCGTCCCCATCAACCATATAATCTACGCCTTCTTCTCCCCAGTAAATCATCTTAGTGATTTCATCATCAAGCAAATCATTTAAGAACTGCATAGCACCCTCAATATCCTTACAGCTAGTTGTGATGCTTAAGCCGTTAGATACGTCAAGAGCTGCAGGACTATGCCATCTGTCTAATCTTTCACCATCAATGGTTATAGGTAGAGGAACGTAGCCATCCTCAAACTTACCCTGTGCCTCTAAAGCCTGAACTGCAGTATTGAAGTTCCAGAATTGGTCAAGTGTACCTAATACTCTGCCTGTGGATAATAATGAAATATATTGGTCATAGGACATAGTATAGGTTTCAGGATGAACTAGGTCTCTATTGAATGCTTCATTCATCTTCTTATAGTATTCATAAGCTTCAGGAATAGTATTATAATCAAGTGCGGTAACAGTCTCAGGATCAATAATTGCAGCACCATCATTAGGATAACCTACTAAGAATAGCGGCGGGTTCTCAATACCGAAGTATCTCCAGTCCTCAGAACTCATGGAAAATCCTACTGTATCCTGTCCATCTGCTGTCTGTGGATGAGCTTCTTTGTAGTCCTCAATTAAATCAAAATACTGGTCAAGTGTCTTAATCTCAGGATAATTAGCCCAGATTAAAACCTTTTTCTGTATCCAGAATCCCATGTCCCAATGCTCTGTAGCTAACTCTTCCCCTTTAATAATACCAAACTGAGGAATTATATAGATATGCCCGTCGTCCTCTCTAACTCTGTTCCAATCCGCCTCTGAAAGGTAGTTCTTGATATTAGGATAGTTATCCCAGTATTCATCGATAGCAATTAACACTCCAGCTTCGATTAAAGAGGGAGTTCCGGTGGAACCGGTAATAAGGTCAGGATAATCTCCACCTGCGATCATAACACCAATTCTTTCATCGGCAGTCTGAGCGGTCAGCCAAGTTACCTTGGCAGAAGCTCCGATTTTCTCTGCTATCTTTCTAAGCATACGATTGTCATCCGGTACTTCTGTTCCGGGAACTGCATGAAAGGCTGTAAAGACCTTCTCCTCTTTTTTCACATCATCTGCAATGCTCTTGTCATTATCCTTCTTATCGTCCTTCTTATTGTCGTCTGTTACTTTTCCCGGATCGTCGGTAGAAGTTTTCTCATCTTTTCTGCAACCTGTAAAAAGAGCGGCAAACATTGTAACAACAAGTATTGCAACAAGCAATGTCTTAAATCTTTTCATGTTCTTTCCTCCCTATACTTATTTACTGTAAATTGCACAACTATGCACTCACAGCTAAATAAATTCTATCAGTATTGCACAAGAGCATCAATGCATAAAGTATAGCCTAAATATAAAAAACTATATTTCTTTTAAAGTTTTTAATGTTTCTTATCTAATTTGTTTAAAAATCCCTTTCTGTACTGAAGAGGGGTTATGCCCTTCATCAGAACAAACCTAGAGATAAAATAATCTGTATTATTAAATCCTACCGCTTCTGCTATTTCATAGATTTTCCCGTCAGATCGTAGTAACAATTCGCATGCCCTATCAATTCTATAATTATTAAGATAATCCTTAAAGGTAATCCCAAATTGCTTCTTAAAAATCTGGCCGAGATAAGCAGAGTTAATATAGTACTTTTCACTAAGGGATTTTAGGCTAAGATTATTCATATAATTTTCAGTGATTTCTCTTTCAACCTCCGTAAGCACACCTCCCATCGCATGCTTCCTTAAAGAAGAAAGATAATCCGAAAACTCTATCGCAAATTTCTTGAAATGGGCAACACTTCCTCTAATTGATGTCTGGCCGTAACCACCCTGGCTTATCATCCTATATACCTCCTCCTGGTCGAAGTCAGGATAGAGGTTTTTTGCCAGACTAATTAAGCTAAACAAAAGATAATCAGTGCTTAGCTTAATAATATCCGGCTCTACAACCAACTCCTTAAAATGCTGATAGAGACTAGTAACTTTCATATTAATTAGCTCATTATCGTTTTCCTCAATCGCTCTAATCAGATCATCAATCAGACCCTTATCTACAGAATATATACTTGTATTTATTTTATCTTTAATTTCATCATAAAATGATATATCCGTAACCTTAGAATACAGCTGAAAATTTTTGGCTATGATAGCTGATTTATATGATTCACTTATTGTCGATATATCTTCTTCTCTTTGTCCGATGTAAAATATAATACTATAGGAAAGCGTAGCATTTAAAGTGTCATGAAGACTTTTAATATACTCCTTCTCATTTAATGCTAGCTCACCAGCTAATTTCTTTACATATATAAAGCCTATATATAAATCATGATTATCCTTCTGAGGAATATAGGCGTGAAATCTATGCTCTCCCAGATGAGCTTTTATTGCATCGTATAACCTACTTTGCTCTTTAGCCTTATTCGTGTTGGTTAACTGATTATATGTATCGTTAGTGGTGTCATATTCGATACGAATATATCTTACATTATTAATATCCATCAAATGTCTTTGAACATAGCTTACAGATTCCTTATCATAAATACCCGAGACAAGGCCTTCTAAATGACTATTATATATAATCCTCTCAGTAAACTCTTGCTTCTTGACGTTCTCCATTTGACGATAGAAATATTCTTTATATTCATCCAGAACCTTTAATAACTCCTCTCTTTGCACAGGCTTGAGTACATAATCCGCAACATCATATTTAATGGCCTTCTTAGCGTACTCAAACTCATAGAATCCACTTAATATTATAAATTTAATCGGCTTAGATATATTCTCTCGTGTATACTCGATTAGCTCAAGTCCATCCATCCCTGGCATTTTGATATCTGTTATAACTAAATCAACATTAGTCCTTTCAAGCTTTTTTATTGCTTCATTACCGCTTGCAGCCTCTTCGCATATCTTAAATCCATGCTGTTCCCAATTTATCAAAATTTTTAAGCCTTGGCGGATATAAGGCTCGTCATCTACAATCATAACCTTAATCATCAAAGCGTTCCTCCTCATCAAATATTTTCAGTTTCTGCTCTTTGTTGCTATATGCCAAGGGTAGTCTGATTACAATATCTGTTCCGCCTTCAGGTTTGCTATCAATATCGAAAAGTATATTGCCATCACTGTACATACTTAGTCTAAGATAAGCATTAAGAACCCCAGTACTTCTAGATTCATAAAGCATACTACTGTCAGCATGATCTATCATTCTTCTTAGTTCATTAAGTCTCTGCTCATCCATGCCTTTACCATTATCGCTTATCTCTACTAGCAAATATCCTTCGCTTTTCGTAATTGTTAGGGAGATTACTCCTTCCTTGTCCGTAGTCTCAATTCCATGAATACAGGCATTCTCTATAAATGTACTAATAGATAATTTGGGAACTAAGCATGACTTACATTCATCCATAACGTAGTGATAGTACTTTATCTTATCTCCAAATCGATATCTTTGGATATGTATATAGTTATCAATAAAGCTCATTTCTTCCTCTACAGTTATATAATCGTCTCCCCAGCTCATGCTCTTACGAAATAGAACAGCTAATTCACCAATTATATCCGCTGTTTCTTCTTCCTCCTTTAGTAAGCTTCTCATCCGTATGGTTTCCAATGTATTAAAAAGAAAATGAGGATTCACCTGACTTTGCACGGCTTTAAGCTCGGCATTCTTTCTCGCCAGCTCTAAATCTCGCTTTTCAGCCTGTCCTTTAAATACTACCTCGATAAGCTCCTTAATCCTTAATACCATCAGGTTAAAACGACGAATCAGCTTCCCGATTTCATCCTCTCCCTCAGCTATTTCAATCACCTCAAACTGCTCCTTTTCTACCTTTCCCATATAGGAGGTGATTATCATAAGGCGATGACTTATAGATTTACCTACGAAGTAAATCAAAATAGTTGGTAAAAAGATAGAAATAAGGATAATAATTATTAGCCATTTATTCTCAATGAGTACTGACCAAAAAGGTACTTCCTTAGCTTTGATAAGTATTTCCCACTCCTCAAAGCCCGTTTGGAATGTCATTGACATGGTTGCTTTCTCAGGATCAACCATATGAGCCAGCTCATATTCACGCATACCAGAGGCAGTAGGTAGATTTGAAAACAGTATAAATTCATTATTTCTTATAAAGATTTCTCCATCCAGCTTCTCATTCAGTACATCCTTAAGCATATTAGAATAATCCAAGTCTACCTTCAGAACTTTATTCGTTCCACGTTTATCAAAATAATCTAATTTTCGTATGACACTAATCGTTCTACTGGTACCGCTTCCCGGTACATACTTCTTTTCACCATCATAGTAAGTATACAAGAATATGTCCTGATTACTCTCAATAAATTCCTTATACCAATCGGTATCTTTGGCTGTTTCAAGTCTTGCAATACTTCCTCCGTTAATTAAGGTCTCATTATCAGCATAGGTTATAATCTTATATAGACGTCCATAATTGTAATTATAGCTTAGGCTGTTATTCTTTTGCATATCCATATAATCCTCATAATAATCCAGATGATTAATATACTGCTTAGATAGAAATTCATCTAGCTTTTCATCTGAATACAGATTATATGTGAACAAAATACAGCTTTCGACTGTATCAGACAGATTCGCCTTAACTCGTTCCATTACATATGTAAGCTCTCTCATGCGATTTTCCTTATAGTTGCTGTTCACAGTATAAAGTATGATAGCATCTGTAAATATAATAGGAATTAATACGCAAAAGCAATAAATCAGGAGCATCTTAGTCCTAATCTTAAAATTATTAAAACTAAACTTTCTCATAGCCAATTACTCCTTATACCCTCTAAATACAAATAATCTCTGTGTATAAGCAATATATTACACAATAATTGAATTATAAGCAAGATTATACTTTTTACAGATATTGATATATAAATTATAATAATTTCCAAACATTAATAGAATTATCGCAATTTTCTTTATAATTAATATTATATTGCAAACACTTTAACACTTTGTTATAATATAAACAAACTAATCCATCTTATAATCTGATCTAATTACACAATAAACATGAAGCGGAGGTATTTACTTTGTCAGCTATCAAAGGATCAAAATCTAAACTTCTTATTGTTTTTTTTAGTGCTTTTGCCTTATTTATTCTTAACACTGTATTATTTTTTATCAATATTCAAAGTGACAAAGCTTTCATCAAATCTATTATAATAATTTTTTCTTTATTAATTATTTTTCTTACTTATCTTTTTGCTCGATTCCTTATGAAGGATTTTATTATTCCACTACGCTCTATGATATCCTATCTCAAATCAAATGAATACGGAAAGCCGCTTAAGCCATTACCTACTGAACTTAATAGTCGAAATAATGACTTTGGTCTTTTATCTGAGCTTATAACAAAACTTATGAATAATAAAAATGATCATAAAGATATGGATAGCCCTATGCTTATATTCCAGCAAAATCTGAAGGATGTATCTATACAAATGGAGGAGCTACATAATAATATTGATAATATAGCAGCTACCTCTGAAGAATTATCTGCTACCATGGAAGAAACCTCTGCATTATCAACGGATATTGCCGGTACTTCCCTTGAAATCGCAGGAATAGTACAGGATTTTTCAGAGAAAGCAGAAAAAGGCTATAGAACTTCGCTAGACATTAAGCATAGTGCTGAAGTAACCATGGTTAATGTAACAAATGCACAGGAAAAGGCACATCTTATTTTTGATGATACAAAATTACATATGGAAAAGGCAATTGAAGATGCCAAGGTTGCAGATCAAATATCTATACTGTCAAAATCAATCACTGATATTATCTCACAGACTAATCTATTAGCATTAAACGCATCGATTGAGGCTGCCAGAGCCGGTGAGTACGGAAAGGGATTTTCAGTGGTTGCTGAAGAGATACGCAAGCTGGCTGAGCAGTCAAAGAACAATATTTCACAGATTGATGAGGTTACAGATATGGTTAAGGAGGTCGTAAATAATCTTGCTATATATGGGTCCAAACTGCTTCAGTTTATGTCCGAGGATGTGAATTCTGATTATAATTTTATGAAAGATGTCGCCAATAAATATAAAGAGGATTCGGTAACAATTAATGATCTCTTTATTGACTTCTCTAGCTCCTCTGATGAATTACTCAATTCAATAAGTAGTCTTTTGACAAATCTAGATCAAATAGTCATCGCCTCAAGTGATGGTGCTGAAGGTATTAATGATATAGCTATGAATATAAGTGATATGACAAGCTCTTCAAATGATGTTTTAATCAAGTTACAGAATCAATTTAAATAAGTAGATAAATTGCTAAACACTATAGTGAGGAGGTAGGACATTGGAACTTTTGTATAGGGTGAATCCTATCCTATGCATAGAGATTTCAGCCGAATTTGTATAAATTGGAATTTGAATCTTAATAAGGAGGTAGTATCATGGATCTTATTTGGGCACCAGAGGGATATTACGGAGTAGTACCAGGAAGAAATATACTCAAGTCGGGGGGTATTGGCGACTGGAAGCCGGAATATGTCGAAGAGCTTACCAAAAATCTTCTTAAGTTAGCAGAAGGATTTGCAGGTAAAGACTTTGCATACATAGCAGACCCCACTAAAATGAATCCAATCCTAAGTAAGGATACATCAGCAGCCTTTGTCGACTTACATGTCGCTCTTGAAAATGCAGGATGTAAGGCGACTGCTTTTCTAGACGGCAATACTGCAGCAATGAAGCTTCAATCCCAAAAGCACCAGAATCTATCAGAAGCTAAGGGAATGCAGGTATTACATTTTAAAAATGAGGAAGAGGCATTAGAATGGCTAGAGAAAATGGGAATTTAATTTTAATAATTTATAAATCGCAAAATTTTGACATAATCTCTTCCAAAATTGACATAAAAATGAACCAAATTGTTCACAAAATGTCTTTATTCTATCCACACTTTAATCATAAATGAGTTTTATAATGTGGTTAGAAGTGTTAAATGTAATTTTTTTCACTCTCCTCCTCCCTACTTATAAATATAGATTTGAGGGTGTCTGCAGGTAAAACATGCAAGACACCCTCTTTCACGTTTATTATACTAAATACTTGTCTTTACTGTACTTTTTTCCCAATTAATTTATATTCTTTTTATAAATCATTCACAAAATAGTCACAAATCCTTTGTATACTATAACCATAGACAGTGATAAAACACTTTCTACTCCCACCCTATTATACGCTATGGTAAACTAACACCCCTGTTGTTTACCGAAAACGCCGGCTCCCGCCGGCGTTTTCTTATTCTTCTTATTAGGGTACCTGACACCATTGTCAACTATTTTACCTGTATAGGTTGACATTGATTTCAGGTAAGGTAAAAATATCAGGCGCCGTCAAGAGTATCCTCCATACTTATGGGAAGCTTTGATATTCGAACCTGTCCAATCATCTTATTCATAGTTTCTAGAATATCAAACTGATAACCGGCATAATGTAGAGTTGCCTTTTCACCGTCAGCTGGAATTCTGTCAAGAATGGATATTAATAATCCGTTTAATGTATCAAAATCTTCATGGTCAATCATAATATTAAGCTCATCCTCTAAATCCTCAAGGCTGATTGAGCCTTTTACTACATAGGAATCATTGTCAACGGAAATAATCATTTTCTCTTCTTCATCATATTCGTCCTGTATATTACCCACAATTTCCTCAAGGAAATCTTCCATTGCAACCAATCCAGCGGTCTGACCATACTCATCAATGACTATTGCCATATGAATATTCTTTGTCTGCATTTCATGGAAGAGCAGGTTAACACTTTGGGTATCAGGTACAAAGAATGGTTCTCTAGCAATTTCTTTTAAAGCTATTGTATTACCATCAACTGATATGTATGCTGAGGATACATCCTTTAAATGCAATATACCAACTATATTATCCAGATTATCCTCATATAAGGGATATCTAGAATAATTCTCAGATAGCATGAATTGTAATGCTTCCTCTACTGATAACTCTGAATCTACGGCTATGATACGCTTTTTATGGGTCATTATGTCTTCGACTTCCTTATCATCAAGCCCAATGATATTAGATATCATCTCAGCCTTACCTGCATCAAACACACCCTGCTCATGTCCCTCATTTACCATGGATATAATTTCTTCTTCAATTTCATTCACCAATATTTCCTTAGGATTAATCCTTAAAATCCTTAAAATCAGGTTCATGCTTATTTCAAGTAGATAGCTTAAGGGAGCAAATAATAAGAGTATAAACCGTATGAGTCCATAGAAATCAAAGCTTAGTTTTTCAGAATGCCTTATAGCAAGCTTTTTTGGCAATACCAATCCGAATAAAGTCATTAAGAATATAAGTAAGGCTATGGACAAAATAATATAGAAGGTATGTAGCACCCCCTCATCATTAAGTCCAAAGCTAGGCAAAAGCTCTCTTATAAAATATATACCTGTAATAACCGTTATGCTTATTAAAAGCATATTCAAGGTACTCTGATATTTGGAATCAGAACCAATAAATTTCAATAAAGCGATTGCCTTTTTATTGCCTCCATCTGCTTTTTTTCTTATGTTATTCTCACCTGCATATTCCAGCGCATACTTCATGCTAGAGATGATTGCCATTACAAGGATAAGCAGTAATATAATCGCCGTTCCCCATAAAGGATTATCACTTTCCATTGTAAGAAATATCCCTTCCTTTCATTATTAAAATAATATATGTCTAAAATATGTATCTAAAGATAAACTAATAATTAGTGCCTTATCAATTTTCTTTAATACATCCCGGTCCAAGTGACACACCTTCTCCTTCAATCTGGATTTGTCAATAGTTCTAACTTGCTCAAGTAATATAACCGAGTCCTTGACAATTCCATATTTATCGGCATCCAGCTCCACATGAGTAGGTAGCTTGGCCTTATTCATCTTCGAAGTAATTGCCGCACATATCACTGTGGGACTGTGCTTATTGCCTGTATCATTCTGAACAATCAGTACCGGTCTGATACCTCCTTGCTCGGAGCCGATAACCGGCCTTAAATCCGCATAAAAGATATCTCCTCTTTTAATTACCACTTTACTCACACTCCAATTATAGGCTTTAACCTTATTATTGCCAATTTCTTCGTGTGTATTCCATAAAGTGATTTAGATTTATCTACTGATGATATACCCTTGGTATTCTATAAAGGTTACTCCGTGTACACACGGGGTATTCTTTTCCCTACCGTGCAAATCATTTCATAAGGAAATGAGTGAGACCATTTCGCTAGGGTCTCTACACTTATTATACAATCTCCATCTCTTCCGAGCAAGGTAACCACATCTCCTTGGCTAACGTCCTCTATATCGGTTACATCAACCATGAAATAATCCATGCAGATTCTTCCTATAATAGGTGCATACTGCCCCCTTATTATAACCTTGCCTACATTTGACATGTTTCTAGAATATCCATCTGCATATCCTACGGGAATTGTAGCAACCTTAGTACTTCTATCTGTTATAAAGGTCGAACCGTAGCTTATTCCGGTTCCAACCTCTACCTCTTTAATGTAAATTACATGGCTTTTTAACTCCATGGCAGGTTCCAGACTTAAGCGCTTATGATCTACCTCATCAGAGGGAAAAATACCATATGTTACGATTCCGCATCTTACCATGTCATACTCTGCCTCAGGAAATTCTATGGTTCCTGCGCTATTGGAAAAATGCTTAATAGGAATATGTATGCCTTCCTGGCTTAGCAATTTACAAAACTCCTCAAACCTTCTGATTTGCTTCTTCCCACTAACCTTATCTGCTTCATCAGCCTTTGCAAAATGTGAGAATAATCCATCAATATATATACCCTCAAGGGAGCTTATCTGCTTGATTGTCTGAATACTCTCCTGACTATCGCAAAACCCAAGCCTTGACATGCCTGTGTCTATCTTAATATGGATTTTAGCTGTCTTTCCTTGTCTGACAGCCTCTGCTGACAAATCCTTAGCCATTTCATATTGATATACCGTCTGCATAACATCATAGGAAATCACGAGATCAAATTGCTCCTTGGGTGTATAGCCCAATATAAGAATAGGCTTTGTTATTCCCGCCTCTCTAAGCTCTATAGCCTCTTCAATAATAGCGACACCATAAGCATCTACAATTCCATTTTCAAGAGCTCTTGACACTGCTACAGCTCCGTGTCCATATGCATCTGCCTTAACAATTACCATAAGCTTTGTATCTTTACTAATATTACCTCTTACTCGGCTTATATTAGTCTTAATCGCATTCAAATTAATATTAGCCTGAACTCTATAATAATCACTTCTATCCAATCTATCTTCACCCGATTTCTTCTTTATTATATTTTACATGAATCAGCAGATTATATCATGAATTGCGTCGGCAATATCAATTGCCATTAAGGAATACTCACTCATCTTATCCTTTGCGACATCTCCCGCTAATCCATGAATGTATACGCCAAGACATGAGGCTTCGAAGGCTTCCATGCCCTGTGCTACTAGGCCAGCTATGATACCTGTCAGAACATCACCGCTTCCGGCTGTAGCCATTCCGTTATTCCCGGAGCTATTAATATATTTTTGGGCTGATTTTGTAACGATAGTCCTAGTATCCTTCATGACATATACTAATTCATTATTATAAGAACATTGATTTGCAATGTCAATTATATTCTTCTGTATATCCGCCATACTAAGACCCATCAGCCTTGACAGCTCCATAGGATGTGGAGTTAATATTGAATTCGTAGGTAAGAGGTCAGCTATCAGCTCCATTCGACTGACTGTGGTTTCATCATCATTGTCGAGCCTAGCTGCTAAGGTATTAATAGCATCGGCATCAATAATAAGCCTAGCCTTCGGTTTTAGGTTAATTACAGCATTAAGTAGCTCTTCTGTCTTCTCGGATAAGCCAAGTCCGGGACCGATAACTATAACATCTGCCCAGCTTATAGATGATGATATGCTCTTATCTGTATCATAGGATGCAAATAGTGCTTCAGGAAGAAGTGTCTGAAGGATCTCACGATTCATCTGGGAAGATAGAATCTTAACCATACCAGCACCCATTTTTAAGCACGCTTTAGCTGACAGATAGGCCGCCCCGCTCATTCCTTCGCTTCCAGCAATTACTAAAACCTTACCGAATGTTCCCTTATGTCCGTTCCTTTTTCTTTTAGGAATTAAGCTAAGATCTTCTATGGTATAGTAAAATGTGTCTGCCTTAACACTTTGTAATGCTTCCTTTGGAAATCCGATATCAGCTACATTTATCTCACCGGCAAATTCCAGCCCCGGATAAAGTATAAGACCATGCTTCATATAGCCAAAGGTTATTGTATAATCCGCCTTAATAGCCACATTCATAACCTTACCTGTGTCAGCCGATATCCCAGATGGAATATCTACAGAAAAGACCTTTTGATTACTCTCGTTTATCTCATTAATAATTTTAGCAAGCCTTCCCTCTATGGGCTTTGATAGGCCTATTCCAAACAGAGCATCAATTATTATATTATATTCATATGTTTTTTTACTGTTATCAATACTTATACCTAAATTTTCGGCAATAGTAAGCTGAACCTTCATCTGCTCGCTGCACTTTTCCCTCTCAAAAAGCAAAAGAATCGCAACTTGGTAGCCCTGCAAAAAGAGGATTCTACCGGCTGCAACTCCATCCGCACCGTTATTTCCGGGACCGCACACTACAAGTATACGATCTTCCTTATTTATAGCTTGCTTTACTTTGTAAGCAACCTCCATAGCTGCTCTTTCCATTAAAACGAGTGGCGGTACTTTAATAACCTCCATAGTGTACTTATCAATGTTTTTCATTTTATCAGAATCTACTATATATTTCATGTTTCTCCTACAACAAAGGCATTGGCATAGTCTTTCGTATTGGTTATGGATACGTGAATAGTACTTACCCTTTGGCTCTTAGCCAAATCTGCCGCCTTACCATATAAGTTCACATATGGCTTTCCTAGTTTATCTCTAAGCACCTCAATATCCTTTAGTGAAATGCCTCTAAAGCCAGTTCCTAGCATTTTCGTTACAGCTTCCTTTACAGCAAAATTACCGGCGGCTGATACCCATTTTCTATCTATCAGCTTAATTTCATCCTCTGTAAAGCAACGATTAATAAAACCCTCCCTTTCACAGGCCTTACCTATTCGTTCAATTTCTATTAAATCCACTCCAATACCTGTTATCAAGCTCATCATTCCTTAATTACGGGTTCTTCACTAGCCTTATTATTTATATTAAGCTTCACATCAAAAACGTCTATTACTTCAGAACCTAGAATATCATGCATATATGAATATATTAAATTATTAGCTGACTCCATATCATGCTTCTCGAGGATTTTTTGCTTTAATTCCTCTCTGGTCTTTTTTATCCACTCTGATATCTCATCCAGCTTATCTTGATTAACATGAATTCTCTCATAGCAGCTTTGTATACTTTCAAGCATAAGCTCTTCATTAGCTTCCTTGATTTTATAAGGAAGCTCTGATAGCCTATCAGATGCTTTATCTATCTTTTCATTTAGCTCATTAATATACCTTTTGTTCTGATCCAGCTTCTTCTCCTTAGACTTTCCGAGAAGATCATTCTTAATATCCATATTAACTACAATATCCGAAACTAGAGACTTTTTAAGCTTTTTCATATCCTTGATATCATGAACCATCTTACCTTGATTTTTCAAAAGTCGGTTTATCTTCTGCTCTAGCTCCTTTATTCGAAACGATTTAATCTCATCAGGAAATAATTCATGCCATCTGGCATCCAAAGTAAGAATAGGCAGTTTTATATTCTTTATGATTTTATTATTATCTATCTTCTTTCTTTTTCTCATAAGTTAACCTGCCTTCTCTAAATACATATATTAATTATCGACAGGATTTCGCTTTTCAGATAGTTTATATGACAGCTTCATTAAACTCTCCGCCAAATGTACATTTTCAACAATTACATCCTCAGATAAATGAAGATCTGTGGGTGCAAAGTTCCATATTCCTTTAATGCCCCATCGGGCTAGATTAGAGGCAATCTGGGGTGCCTTTGCTTTAGGAAGTGTCAATGCAGCAATATCCACTTGGTTCATCTTTATATAATCTTCTAACTCATCAATATATTTAATTTCTTTTCCACGTATTGATAGGCCTACAAGCCTAGGATTTATGTCAAAAATGTTCCTAATGTAGAAGCCTCTGCGTTCGAAATCCGAATAATTAGCTAAAGCCTGCCCCAAATTACCTGCACCTATAATAATTATATTATATTTTTTGTCCAGTCCCAGTATTTTTCCAATCTCGGTATGAAGATATTCAACATTGTATCCATATCCCTGCTGTCCAAATCCTCCAAAATTATTAAGATCTTGTCTTATCTGGGATGCAGTTACTTTCATCCTCTCGCTTAATTCCTTGGAAGAGATTCGTACAACATCCTTCTCCAGTAAATCTCCCAAGTAACGATAATACCTTGGTAATCTATTGATAACTGCCTTAGAAATATGATTCTTATCCAAAAAAGCATCCTCCCTCCGACAAATGAAATCTATATGAATTATTATATTTGATTGTTAAGAATAAGTCAATTGATTGATAACCAGGGATATGTTAAAATATCCACGGTAGGCGGATTAATCTATGGTAAGTATGACTTACCATGGATAAGCGTATTGTAATAATTCCACAAAAGTACAACGAAAGAGGTATCAACCATGATTTTATCATGTAATAATATAAGTAAATCATTTGGAGCAAGCGAGATTCTTAAGGATGTGTCCTTCCATGTAAATGATAGGGAGAAGGCAGCCATAGTCGGAATAAACGGAGCAGGCAAAACCACCCTGCTTAAGGTAATAATAGGTGAGCTTACCGCTGATGAGGGCAATGTAATCCTATCAAAGGGTAGCACCATTGGCTACCTTTCACAACAACAGGATTTAAGATCTGAGCATACAATATACGAGGAAATGTATAGTGTAAAGCAGGAAATTATAGACTTAAATGAAAGAATTCGTAGGCTAGAGCTTATGATGAAGCATGTGGCGGGTAAGGAGCTGGAACAAATGCTACATACCTATACAAGACTGACACATGAGTTCGAAATGCAAAACGGCTATGCCTATAAGAGTGAGGTAATTGGTATTCTTAAGGGTCTTGGATTTACCGAGGAGGACTTTGACAAGAATGTTGACACACTTTCCGGAGGTCAAAAAACTAGGATTGCCCTAGGAAAGCTTCTACTATCTCAGCCGGACATCCTTCTTCTTGACGAGCCCACAAATCACCTAGACCTTATATCCATAGCATGGCTGGAAACCTTTCTGATAAATTATAAAGGCGCTGTAATTGTCGTAGCTCATGACAGGTATTTTCTTGATAAGGTGGTAACGAAGATTGTCGAATTGGACCATAGTAAGGCACAGACCTTTGATGGTAATTATTCAGACTATGTATACAAAAAATCCATGCAACAAAATGCTCTCTTAAAAGCATATAGTAACCAGCAAAGAGAAATAAAGCATCAGGAGGAGGTTATCACAAAGCTTCGCTCCTTCAACCGTGAAAAGTCAATTAGAAGGGCAGAAAGCCGCGAGAAAATGCTCGAGAAAATAGAGCGGATTGAAAAGCCAACAGAAAATATGCAGATGCATTTTTCTCTGGAACCTAGAATCACAAGCGGTAATGACGTCTTAAGTGTGGATGGTCTTGCAAAGTCATATGGAAGCCTAAGGCTATTTGAAGATATTAGCTTTGAAATCAAACGTGGTGAAAAGGTAGCCATAATCGGCAATAATGGGACCGGAAAAACCACTATACTTAAGATAATTACAGGTTCTGTAGCTGCAGATTCAGGAAGTGTACATTTTGGCAGTAAGGTTCATATAGGTTATTATGATCAGGCAATGCAGATGCTTAATCCGAATAAGACATTATTCGACGAGCTACAGGATACCTATCCCCATCTAGACAATACCGCTATCAGGAATATCCTAGCAGCATTTCTTTTTACCGAGGATGATGTCTTTAAGCTGATAAAGGATATAAGTGGTGGTGAGCGGGGAAGAGTCTCTCTTGCCAAGCTTATGCTATCGGAGGCGAATTTCCTCATACTCGACGAGCCTACTAACCATCTGGACATAAGCTCAAAGGAAATACTTGAAAATGTCCTTAACTCCTATTCAGGAACCATACTCTATGTGTCCCATGACCGTTATTTTATCAATAAGACGGCAACTAGAATTCTGGATCTAACAGATGAGCATCTGCTTAATTATATAGGTGATTATGATTATTACCTAGAGAAGAAGGATGCGGTAGAAGCCGCATATCTGAATAAAGGTTCAGATGATAAGGCAATTGGTAATCAGGCTATGCCCTGGTCTTCTTCGAGTACAGATACAAAGAACGATGAAGTAAAATCTAGTAATAAGCTCTCTTGGCAAGAACACAAGGAGGAACAGGCAAGACTCAGAAAAATAAAAAATGACCTTAAAAAGACAGAGGATGAAATCCATGAGCTTGAAATCAGAGACGAAGAAATAGATGCCCTTCTTATTCAGGAGGAAATCTTTACGGATGCTCATAGGTTGATGGAGCTTCATTCAGAGAAGAAACAGATCGAAGCAAGACTCGAAGAACTGCTTGAAGAGTGGGAAAAACTCGCAGAACATGAATGAAACGATGGGGCTGCTGCAAATCTGTACTCGGGCATATATATGTAACCTTACGCACTGATTAGTAGTACAGATTTGCAACAGCCCCAAATTTACAATCCTTGCTCTGTGAGGTTTTGAATAGTATTTTTCATATGTTCATGGGCTAAGGCTTCAGCCTGGTCTCCGTCTCTATTCTTTAGTGCTTCAACTATAGCCGCATGCTCCTTTCTGGACTGTTCAGCCCTATAAGGTCTTGAGAGTGTTATCTTACGAACCCGCTCAACATACTGATGAAAGTCTGATAACACATGATTCAATATCTTACTGCCGGAGGCTTTATATATCAAATCATGGAATTTATTATCCAGTTCAACCATTTGTTCAAAATGGCTTCTCCTTGCATGAAAGTCCGATAAATAAAGAATTTCTTCCAGAGCTTCAATCTGTGCATTAGTTATATTATCACAAGCCCATTTTGCACAAAGTCCTTCCAGATATGAACGTATCGTATAGATGTCGTGAATATCCTTCTTGGTAATTCCGGTAACAAAAGCTCCTTTGTTAGGAATAATACTTACTAGCCCCTCAAGCTCTAATTGCCGGAGTGCTTCCCTGACCGGGGTCCTACTGACACCAAGCTCAGTGGCGATAGTATTTTCCCGGAGTTCCTCACTCTCACGATAGTCTCCCGACAGTATCTTATCCCTAATTGTGTTATATACTCTACCTCTAAGGGAATACCTGTCTGCTATCTCTTTCTGAATATTATATTCCTCCAAGGATCTTCCTCCTTATAAATTCTCGATTGTTTCCATTAGATAATTAGCAAATTCCTCGCCTGTAGCACCAGTATCTCTTCCTGTAAGCACCAGTCTCTTCTCTGTTACTGTAGTAATATCCAGTGCCTTATAAAGCTTATCAGCTTCCCTGTTATATCCAATATGAGCAAGAAGCATAGCACCTGCGCGTATCATACTACATGGATCTGCATAGATATCTCTGCCTTCCTGCACCATTCTGGGTGCCGAGCCATGAATAGCCTCAAACATAGCATAGCGTTTTCCGATATTGGCACTTCCGGCTGTACCTACACCGCCTTGGAATTCGGCAGCTTCATCTGTTATGATATCTCCATAAAGATTAGGAAGTACCACTACCTGGAAGTCCTTTCTTCTCTTCTCATCCACCAGCTTAGCAGTCATGATATCGATGTACCAGTCATCAGCTGCTATATCTGGATATTCCTTAGCTATTTTATAGAATATATCAAGGAATTTACCATCAGTAACCTTAATAATATTAGCTTTAGTCACCGCGGTAACTCTTGTCTTATTATTTGCCTTAGCAAATTCAAAAGCTGTTCTTATGATTCTTTCGCAACCCTGACTTGTAACTACGGTAAAGTCTACTCCCAGATCTTCGCTTACATTAACACCTCTACTACCTACAGCATAAGCTCCCTCTGTATTCTCACGGTAGAAGGTCCAGTCAATACCCTGCTCAGGAATTCTTACAGGTCTAACATTTGCAAAGAGATCCAGCTCTTTTCTCATAGCCACATTGGCACTCTCTACATTAGGCCAAGGATCACCCTTTCTGGGTGTGGTTGTAGGCCCTTTAAGTACAACATGACATTTCTTTATTTCTTCTAAAACCGCAGGAGGAATCGCCGCATTTTCCGCGGCTCTTCTTTCAATAGTAAGGCCTTCTATATTTCTAAAAACCACCCTGCCGGTTCTTACATCGTCCTTTAAAAGATACTCTAATACTCTCTGGGCTTGCGCAGTGATTGCGGGACCTATACCGTCTCCACCACATACACCGACTATAATCTGATCCAAGGATTTATAATCAATAAAATCTCCTTGACTCTTCATTTCATCTACTCTTTCAAGCTGCTCTACGAGTAACTGTCCGAATTTTTCCTTTGCTGCTTCAATTTGGTCTGTTCTTAACATCATCATCCTCCAAATCATTTTGTTTATTGTAAGGTTTCAATAAATCCCAGATTTTATTGTAGGTTAAGGAGTCTGAGTTGTCAACCCGTGTGTTCCCTACATTGTATGATAATCTATGCTTAATAATCTAGATTTTGCTCAGTTCTTCCTTAGCATTATTAATAGCATTTATCATCTCATCGTCCGTAATAACCGTAATTCTTCCGCTATCGTATTCCTCATCCACCCATTCCTTCACCTTAACAACTATGGGATTACTCTTATCTAAAGTCTTATCACCCTTTAAAGAATAATAGCTATTAATCCAGTGAGCAATTCCGGCAAATCCCGAGGTATTGGATACCGCAACTCTGACAGGACGATTTAAGAATTTTTCAGTATCAAATATATTATAGATTTCCTCATTCTTAAGTAGACCATCGGCATGGATACCCGCTCTGGTTACATTAAAATTCTGTCCCACAAAAGGGGTTCTTGATGGAACCCTATAGCCTATTTCCTTCTCATAGTAGTCGGCCATCTCAGTAATAACTCTGGTATCCATTCCATCAAGACTACCCTTAATCTGAGCATACTCAAATACCATAGCCTCAAGTGGTGTATTACCGGTTCTTTCTCCGATGCCAAATAATGAACAGTTAACAGCCGCAGCCCCATATAACCATGCGGTGGTTGAATTGGATACTGCCTTATAGAAATCATTATGTCCATGCCATTCCAACCATTTTGATGGAACTCCGGCATGGGTCATGATACCATAGATAATTCCTTGTACCGAGCGGGGAATAACAGCACCCGGGAAGTTCACTCCATATCCCATGGTATCACAAGCTCTAATCTTTACAGGCAGCTGATATTCTCTGCTTAGCTTCATAAGCTCAGAGCAAAATGGAATAACAAATCCATGGATGTCTGAACGGGTAATATCCTCTAGGTGACAACGGGCTGCAATACCGGTATCGAGACATTCTCTGACAATATTCAGATAATGATCCATAGCCTCCCGTCTACTCATCTTCATCTTATAGAAGATGTGATAATCCGAGCAGCTAACCAATATACCCGTCTCCTTCATGCCTATTTCCTTAACCAGCTCAAAGTCCTTCTTACTAGCACGAATCCATGAAGTAACCTCAGGAAACTTATATCCTCTCTCCATACACTGATATACAGCATCCCTGTCCTTCTTACTATATAAGAAGAATTCACATTGGCGGATAATCCCTTTAGGTCCTCCAAGGCGATGCATATAATCGTAGAGAGTTACTATCTGCTCTGTACTGTAGGGGGCCCTAGATTGCTGACCATCCCGAAATGTAGTATCAGTGATAAATATTTCCTCAGGAAGCTTATGAGGTACTATCCTATCATTGAAAGCTATTTTAGGAATCTCATCATAGGGAAATAAATTGCGAAATGTGTTAGGCTGATCAACATCAACCAAAGGATAAATCGGCTCCTCCAATTCCAGAAGGTTATTCTGCGGATTAATAAATACTCTTCTCTGATCCATAAGATTATATCCATCCCTTCACTAATAATTATTGATTTATAATTGTATATTTATAATTTGTATTATTGTATACATATATACAAAGGATGTCAATCTTTATTTTTATTTGTTTTTAGATTATTTTAGAATTGTTAATAATATTTAGTTCTTATTTGCTTGAGAAAAAATGAAAGATGATTCATGAATATTAGATAAGCTCCATAAGCTAATAGATGCTCCAAAACCCAGTGATATTAATAAGGCTGCATTCATATCTAGGCTGGGACACAATATAAGGAGAAGTATTATAACTATAATACCCCTTAATATTTTTCTTCTGATACTATATGTACTTCCCATTAGAAAACCCCTGACTTAATTCATGTATTTACATTTATTTACATCTCTATTATATCAACAGAGTACGGAAAGTCAAGTAAATCCCTAAGTCGAATTATTCAGCTTAAGAATAATATATTCGCAAATCGAACTTGTGTTCTATGCGTCAACATGGTATAATATGGGTAGCAGTTATCATACTGCAGGCAATCGTGTATAGGGTGGTTGGCCTTCATTCTACATAGAATGGAGGTGATGCTTATGGACAATAAGTTTGATTTCAAAGATATAATCAACTTCGCTATGTTCATATTAGCACTACTGACATTTGCTTATTTAATATGTCACTAACATAAAAAACCTTCCCTGTACTTGACCGAACTCGGAAGGTTTTTTACTACTATTACGGCCAACCACTCTGTGGCGATTGCCTTTTCTAATTATATTATATCATATTAATCCCATAATGCAAGAAAATAAGAATCTAATTACGGCTCTTATATGAAATTCATTATTATCTCATATGCTATAGGTACTAGTATGGCAGGAAGAAGATTTCCTGTTTTAATTTTCTTTCCAAAAATCATATTAATACCAATTGCAAATATCAATATAGAACCTACAAAAGAAAGATTAGAAATCAGTCTTTCGCTTAGAAGGGGTTCTACGAATCCAGCGGCGAAGGTAATGATACCTTGGTAGATGCCTACGGGTATCACTGAAAAGAATACTCCTATTCCCAGGGTAGAGGCAAAGAATATAGCCACCACACCGTCAATTACTCCTTTAGCTAAAAGCATGGAGGAATCTGCAGATAGACCATCTCGTAAGGAACCGATTATGGCCATAGCCCCTACACAAAACAGTAAGGAGCTGTTAACAAAGCCTTCCACAAAGCCCTTATCCTTCTCTTTATTAACCTTTAGCTTAACCTTAAGCCATTCTCCAATACGGTCAAGTCCTGCTTCGATATTAATAGCTTCTCCAATAAAGCCACCGATAGCTAGGGATACTATCATCAGCATTATGTTGGTGCTCACGATTTTCCCGTCAGCGACTGCCAGAAGCCCCTCTAAAGCCCCGCTTATTCCTATAAACATAACCGCCAGCCCTAGACCGCTCATTATGGTTTCTTGAAAACGTTGCTTTAAACCTCCCTTAATAATCATTCCGATGGTGGACCCTATTAGAATTAGCGCTATATTGCCTAATGTACCTAAGCCAATCATTTGTCTTATAAAGCCCGTATATACAGACTCTTCCTCCTATACGATGTCCTTCAATATATTAAACTCGTAGTATCAATCACATCATCTATTCTTCTTAAAATATAGTATAATTATGGATCCTATACTAAGCCTGTTGTCTCTTCCACTTCACGAAGTCCATGTATTGTTCTTTCAAACAGCTCATCTAGTTCCCAGCCAAGCATAGCCGCACCATCGCTGATAACATCTCTTGAACAACCAGCCGCGAATTTTGGTGTCTTGAATTTCTTTCTCAGAGAGCTTACCTCCAGATCCATAGTGCTTTTTGAAGGACGCATAGCGGCACAGGCACCGATTAACCCTGTTAATTCATCGGTAGCATATAGTATCTTCTCCATCTCATGCTCAGGCTTTATATCCACACATATTCCGTATCCGTGGCTAGCTACCGCATGTATAAGTCTTTCGTCTAAGCCACGCTCTCTCATAATCTCCTGAGTCTTTACACAATGCTCATCGGGATACATTCCAAAATCAAGATCATGTAGAAGTCCCACTAGACCCCAGAATTCTTCCTCACCATGACCTAATTCTCTAGCAAAATACTTCATGACTCCTTCAACTATCCTAGCATGCTTCAGATGAAATTCATCCTTATTAAACTCACACAAGAGCTCCCATGCTTCTTCTCTGTTAGGTATCTTTCCCATAATTAATGACCTCCGTATATTTTATTACTCTTTCGCGGCAATATCCTTAATAACCTCGCCTGCAATTATAAGTCCTGCGACTGAGGGTACAAATGACACGCTCCCAGGAATCTGCCTCTTATCGGTGCACTTTCTATCGGTACCCGGTGGGCATATACAACTACTTTTACAGCTATTACAGGAATCCCCCATGGGCTTCATAGCAGGTTCCTTCGAATACACAACCTTTAATTTTTCAATTCCTCTATTCGATAGCTCCTTACGCATAACCTTGGCAAGGGGACAGACAGAGGTTTTATATATATCCGCCACCTCAAATCTTGTTGGGTCCATTTTATTTCCTGCACCCATACAGCTTATGATAGGCACATTCTTCTCCTGACACCTTAGAACAAGCTCTATCTTACCTGATACGGTATCTATGGCATCCACCACATAATCATATATAGAAAAATCAAACCTATCGGCAGTCTCCTTCGTAAAGAAGCATTGGTGCATTACCACCTCAGCCTTAGGGTTGATTTCGAGTATCCTATCTCTCATAACCTCAACCTTATATCTTCCTACAGTCTTTCTGGTAGCTATAATCTGTCTATTAATATTAGTCAGACACACCTTATCATCATCTATTAAGTCGAATCGGCTGATACCAGAACGTACCAGTGCTTCGACCGTATATCCCCCAACTCCACCGATTCCAAATATGGCTACTCTGGCCTTCTTAAGCTTCTCCATAGCCTCTGCGCCAAGCAAAAGCTCTGATCTGGAAAATTGATTCACTACTGATGTCCTCCCTTAAAGAGGGTGTTGTCATTTGTAGGAAAATCCTCTCATGGCAACACCCTGTTCATTAGCTTACTTCCTCAAATTCGTCCTTGCCTACTCCACATAAGGGGCAAACCCAGTCCTCGGGAACATCTTCCCACTTAGTTCCAGGAGCTACACCGTTATCCGGATCGCCTAATTCTTCATCATAAATGTAACCACATGCTGTACATTCGAATTTTCTCATAATTTATACCTCCATTAAAGTAGTTTTTCTTAAAGCTACATAATTATGTATACCACAATTTGGGACAAATCTCAACCATAAAATATATTCTTCATTTAAAATCAAGTTTGTAGTATTAATGTTATAAACTTCAGGTTTATAACATTGATACTATAAATAGCAACTTATGGCTATCCGTGATAATTATGAAAAAACTATAATTGCACTTGAATGTGACTTTACTCGATCTTATGAGGGCATAAATATAGTTAACCTACTAGACTTCCTACTGGAAAGCTTGAGTATTACTTAATATAATTTACCCCTATAATCATCCGAATGCTTCTTACTGGTATAATAAAATACCACATCCCCTGCCCTTAAGCTAAACGTTGCCTCTGTATTATCCTTCTTCTCTACTGCTCCGCCCTCCATAAGCCACATGGAGCAGTGACCATTATAGAGATAATTATATCCATTTGTATAGGATAGATTCCGATTGCTATTCTTATCATAGGTCTCTATAGTGAAATTGACTATGATATAACCATCCTTTAGCCAAAAGTCCTCATGATAGTCTATACCATATTTTTTTAGGTGGTCATTTACATCGTATCCCGACGGTACTACATGTATATTCGTCGGAAGCTTATAGGTGCCATACCAACGCTGCATATATTTAGACAGATTAAGCTCTGTCTCCTTTATCTGCTCATTTACCTTTCTAAAGGAAGGAAGTCTTGCGATTTGGGAGGCATAATCTAATCCTATAAAGGTACGAAATTGACTCGAAAGGCGAATATCACTATATGAATACATGAATCCATATTGATTTTTTATCTTCGCATAAGTGGTATCCATTACCTGGGCTGTATGCTTAAGCTCTGCCTCCGGTATCCGACTATAAGGATTTCCTACAAGTCCTTGTTGAAGGTTAGCTAAGTCAATCCCTTGGCCAATCTTAACAAGGTGATAGCTCTTCCCATTAAACTCCTCATCGTAATAAATATCCACCTGCTGTCTGTTCTTCCCTTTCTCATCCACATGATAGAAGGTCGGAACTATGCTTATCTTGCATCCACTTCCATACATCTCTCCTATGGTATCTAGTCTAAACCTAAAGGCATAGCCTGTCTTTGTTACTCCCAAATTTTTAAACTGTGGATGACTTCCATTAAGAAGAGGAAGGGTAAATCTTTCATATCTTCCATTCTGATAGCCATACTGGTTCTTAATCCCTACAGTATAATAGTAAGCATAGTCTTGATTGTATTTAGTCCGTTTTGTTCCGTCTACTGCACCCTCGAAGTATTTGAACATCATGGTGTCCTTAATTCTAAAGACATCCTTCCATCTTCCATCATCAGATATATCGTATATAGTAAGTCCATACATCCTTCCTGATATCTGAAAGGTCCTAGTGTCGGTAGCCACATAGTTATTACGGCTTGTATTTCTCGTGGTTTCCGTATTAGCTAGCCTATCCTCACCATTTACAGCTATAGTTCTAAATTGTGCTGTATATGTGCCTTCCTGTACCCACATGGGTACATAGAACCTATGTGTATCTCTCCCAAGGACTATCCAGGTACCTGCCCTTATGAATTCATCATTTTCAGGGTTCCTATCATTTAGAGCATCTATATATACATCAAAGGGCAGCTTCATCTCATTTCGAACGACTCCCTCCTTCTTAGCTATATAGGATATATTCACAGGATCTATAAATGACCTTGAAAAATCCCTTTCATAATAGCCAAGCCTAGCACTATGAGGTAGCTTATTGGATATCCTAACAGTAAAGTCATTTAGGCTAGTATCGGGATCTAGCACCATATGATAGGCTCCCTCGGTAGGATTAATGAGCTGAACATACTTATCATTATCAGAGTAAACCTTTGGATCGCATATGACAGGAGTATGAATTATTACATCATTAACAGGCATGTTGAACATTTTATTACTCTGATATGCATTTACACTCATTGGATGCTTTATATAGGTAACATTCCCGTTTGACTGATATACTCCGTTCCTCTTAAGTGCATCTACTACTTGTCCCTCTGTAAATAGAACCTTATCATGGGTTATTTTATTGGTCTGTACTAGGGGTGATGCATTTGGGGAGGGTGCTATCTTTTCCGTAAACGCATTTGATAGTACCGTAGCGTCACCAAATACCAGATAATCATTCTTAACCTTAAGCTGGCCAGTCATATCGTAGGCATAGGCAGTTAGGTCTTGATATTCAACCTCTGGTCTATCACTATTATCCGATGTAAATGGAGTTTCACACACTAGCTGTATTCCTGACACTTCATCCGGCAAAGAATAATGGTCTGTTAAGCTACTGCTATGCCAGGTAACAAGATTAGGGATACCTAGATAGCTGCCATTTACACTTAGGTTAACCCTTCCATCTGGCAAGGAGTAGTTATAGACATTGGCAGAGTCTGGCATATAATACTCTATGCTTTCAATCTCCCAATAGGAATATGCCCTCTCGACTGATATATACTGTGTACTTGTAACTGTATCGGTGACAGGCTTAGGCCCGCCATGCTCCACCGGGGTAGCACTAAAGAATTCTAAATTATAAGCCATGGTTACAGGTACAGTAAAGGCAACCTTGCCTGTCCTATTAACCAATCTATAGCCTAATAGATATTCCTTAGTCTTTACATAGACATACTGGCTTTCAGTAGTGGATATGCCATCCCTTGACAAGAAATAACTGGCACCATATTTATCACCATTAATAACTCCATAAGGAGAAGGGGTGTCTATAGGCATACTAATATCAGGAGCCTGAATAGGTATCTCAACCTCCTGCTTTGCATCATAATATAGCCTTAGTGTAATAACCGTTCCAAGCTTAGTAGTAGATGGAACTGTAAATGAAGCCGTAGTTCCCGAACCTATCTTTCTAGTATCTCCCGATGATGTGTTATAGGTATAATCCCATTTATCTATGTAGAGATATGTAAAGCCATTAACAGACCTGCTGCCCTGTATAGACTTACTTATGGCTTGTCCAATCCTTACCTTTTCGCTTGATATCTCCTCTATTAAGTCCCCGGTTTTTGATACCATAATCACCCTTAGACTTATCTCATCAGTCTGAGTATCGCCTACCTTGTAGTACACTAGAACGGTTATTCCATCCTTTATCTCGTTAGCTGAAGGGGCTGTAAAGCTAACCTTAGTTCCACTTCCACTATTAGATACAATAGGAGCAGAGGAAGTATTCTTCCTATACTGCCACTTCCACTCACCAGAATAATTATAGGTTTTTCCACCAGAGTTAAGAGGCTGTTCACTAATCGTATAATTATAGGTACCTCCTGCTGCCACCGTATCTGTAGCAAGAGTAGTTATCTCAGCCCCGGTGTCTTTATTTATCGCCTTAACTGTAACAGGAATGGTACCAGCTACCGCTTTTTTATAATAAACACTAACATTGATTGTACTTGGAACCTGTATCTCTGTCGGGACTTGAAATTTAATAGCTCCATTATCTGTGCCGGAATCACCATACACCTTTTTTTGGTTACCATTAGGAAGAGTATATAGATAATCAAAGTTTTTAGTCTTGCTATAGGTGATATCATTAGCAACAATTACATTATCAACTAATTCTTCAAAGCTATCTCCCGGGCTTGCCGTTCCCCTATACATATCCCTCTTGATGATTTGGTCAGTATCAATATCTTTGGCATTAATTATAATATTGACTAAAGAGGGCTTATATATCATATGTATGTCCAGTCCACCATATAGGACTGTTGCACTTGCATTTATGATTTTATCAGCAGTAAGAGGCTGACCGCCAACAATATCACCTACCATCTTTCGCGAGCCAGCTAATTCTGTACCCGTTAATTTGCTTTTGACATAGTAGCCTATAAGGGTGCAGGGGGTATTGTCACTGCCTAAAATGGCTGTTTCTGTTACTTTTTTATCCCAATAAAGCTTTGCTCCTATATCTTCTTCGCCCAAATCATACTCACGATAAGTTACTTTGTCCATCTCATAATAAAGAGTATTAGGCTGTGGTCCTGGCTTAAAAGGAACAGATATATTATAGTATTGAGCAAACGAGTCTTTATCTGCCCATTCATGTGCAGTAACAATCTCCCTCCATGTCTCAAGCTTGCTATTCAGTATTATTTCTTGGTCATTTACTATTTGATAGGTTTGAAAGACTCCATTAAAGTAGATAGGTGTATTCTCAGAAAGATCATCTAGGTCAACAATATCTTTCATATAATACTTTACCATTTCTACAGGATACCTAAACTCTGTTATTTGCTTTCCATCCTTAATACCCAAATTGGTCTTTTTTCCTTCACTAATTGGTATGTATCTACTCGGAGACGGAGGTGTGTTTGGGCCAAATCTTCCATCAACATACACATCCTCGGGAGCCATCTTTGTTGTGATAGTATAGCCAAGGGTACGATATCTTATATTCGTGGTTGCAGCTGTACTTGATATTGTAATTATAATCTCCCCATTTTTCATTTCGGGCTTGACAGCTGCTTTTGCATTATTTTTAGCAAAATACATCCCTATAACAATAAAAGCTAATATAATAAGAAATAGATATTTGACCTTTTTCTTATGTAATAATTTTTTACTCATATTTAATACTCCTATTTAAAGCTATCCTCAAACACCCAATCTGTTATATAGCTCATAGTGTCTACGCCCCATTGATAAATGCTTTCCATTGTATAAACGTCGCTAATTTCAATATCATAGACGCCTTCTCTCCATTCACCACTCTTTAAATTTGTTAAAGTAGTATAATCTCCATATAATATTCCGTCTTGGTTAACATTAACATTATTAGCAGTAACTTTATACTTAACATATACTCTCACATACAAATTCCTTGCATTATCATAAAGTGTTCCTGGATCAATAGAAATTAGTTGACTCTCTATAATAACACCATTCTTCTTCATTGCCTTAATATAATTATCAAGCCATAAATCTAATCTCCAGTCCACATTATATGAACTAAATGAGGATGCAAGCCCTTCCTTCCATTTATCATCAACTGTTCTATAGTCAACATTAAATAAGTACTGAAGATATCTCTCTAACTTTAACAAAGCAGTATCATAATACTCGTATTTATCCATATCTAGCTTAAGCTGGTAGTTATAACTGCTATCATATAAGAAATCATAATCTATTTCCTTTGGATAGTGATAGCTACTCTTATCTACAGTTCCATCATGGAAACCTGGTCGATACATAAAATCATAATTCATTTCATAATACTTATTTGGAAAGCAATCTAGGATATATTTATAATCTTTATAATTCTTAGGTAGCTTTGTTGTCCTTATTAACTGCCCATCAGGGCTTATCCGTGCCCTTTTTACGGGGTTAAGCACTAACTGTATAACATTCTTTGCACCGCTATCTGTAATCTTCTTATTACCCCTAAATTCTCGGTTCTGAACATACATTCCGTTGGAATATCCCTTAATAATTCCTTTGGAGACAATACTTGCAACTGCTTCTCGCTTAGTCTTTGGGACATCTTTTATATCTGATATCCTTTTATCTAATACTGCTCCTAACTGTCTTTCACCGTCTGTAATGACATTCCATGCCTTTACTATATCTGAATTTTTATCAAAAGGATCAATATTAAGACTCTCTATTCTTTTTGGTACAACACCTATTTCCATATATCGCTTAACAATATTTCCTTCCTTATCCCTTATATATTCATACCCTGTCCTTAGCCCTCTATCCTTCCAATTATCATCCTTAAAATACTCACCAAGTATTGGCATTACCACTTCCTCATGGAAAAGTTCCTCCGGATATGTGTTTCTTGTTGCCCCTTCAGGATAAAAGCTACCCTCTGTAGTATAAAACAGTTTGTTTTCAAACAAGGTACAATCTTTTAAAAACTCATATACATCCTTCGGGTACCCATACCATAGATTTATATATTCATCAAGCCTGTTTGCTATTACTGCACAATCTGTCCTAGTAAGGTAGGCTGAATAGTCTTTAAAATCACCCTTCTTTAAGATACCCTTATCCATTGCCACATCTATATAGGGCTGCTTAGAAGTCTTATCAATATCCCATTTCATTTCCTTTACAATATGTTCAATATAATCCTCAACCTTTATGTACTTACTTGCCGCCTCTGCTTCATTGGTATTACCCTGCATTATTAATACCATCATTACCACAAGAATTATTACAAGCCCTTTTAATTTCCTCATCTACTACCCCTCCTTTGTTATTTACCTCTGCTTTTCTAAAAAAGCATCTATAAGTTTCTCATCTACACCATGCTCTAATGTTACAAGACAAAACGTTCTGCTCCAAAACTGTCCTCTTGGAAGCTCCTCTACTATCTGTGGAAATTCCTTCTATATAAGTCTACTTTATATTTCCATGTTTTACAAGTATTTTACTTTATTTACTTTGCCTCTTTTTCTTCATACTCCATTATCTTCTTTACCCACAATAGCTGCTTTATACAGAACTCCTTTTCACCACCATAGATAAAGTTTGACTTCTCCATGAGATATAAAGCTTTATTTAAAGTCACTATCGCTTTTTCACTACTACCATTAGCATATTGAGTATATGCATCATATACGGCTTTTACACGATCAAAGTGAATGTCCTTTTGTTTTATATTAAAGAAAGCCTCTGCATCATTAAGCCACGGTCTTTTTGTATTTTCAGTATCAGAAGAATTCTTGACATCCATATTTTTATTATGAATATGTATTCCGCAGATAAGCCTGATATAAATAAGCTCCATATCTACAAGGCGCAGCATATTCCCGCTTATATTATTCTTATTCCTTATTTTATTAAGTGCTTGTCCCACCTTTAATATGTTGTTATTATCTAGGAAGTAATAATACTCAAGTATAGCTTGATATGCCTGTATATCGTTTTCTGCTACTTCCGGACAAAGACATAGAATTTCCTCTCCTATCTCACTATAGGTTAGGCCATTAATTAGATGTCTAGCAGTAATAAGCTGGGCATTATGACAAAGCTTATTATGCTTATCAGCCTTTATAAGATTATAGCAAGCCTTATCATTACACACCCTTTTTATACTTGCTATACCGTTCATAAAGAATAGTCCTATGCCAAAGGCCACAAAGGACCAGATATATAACCACATCACAGGAGATATGGAAGCAAATATAAGAAGAAAAAGGCCAATAACAGAGGATATAAGATTTAGCATATACCCGCCCATAGTATAAAGCCTTGCAGCTTGATTTATGGATTTTGGATACATAATACACTTACAGCCTACTTCTCTGGTAGTGGTTATATTAAGCCATTTATTCTCCCATTTGATTACTAATCTATATATTTGTAAATATAAAAATCTCCATCCGCTAATAAGTCCACCTATTAAGTGACCAACCTCATGGATTATAAGCTGAAAAATAAAGCCAAACCCCATTGCTGGTATTATATTAATTAGCACCCATCCCATTGTTTCCTCCATATGCCCCATACACGTCTATTTAAGCTCCGGTACCCTTGCACCATGCTCTATACACTCACAGCAATAAGCACCCAGCTTTACACATTCCTCTATAGTGTCAAATGTATCTTCTAGTAAGGTTGTACTCTCAGCTATCTTTTCACATCCCTGTATATGAGCTAGGAAGTACCAGCTCTTTTCCTCAACATAATACCTTGGATTTTTTACTATGTTTGCTCCAGCTGATGCTATCTTATTATATGTATAATCCCTATCAGGGCCATAAGGGTAGCCTTGAAATACCACAATAATATTTACATCCTCTATATACTCTGCCCATTCGTCCTGCTTACCCGAAGGAAATGAAAATGAATAGGTTATTCCCTGTCTACTGGCTATAAGGTTATGCTTACTTGTATAGTAGGCCATTTCCTCCTCTAGCTTATTCATTATGGTAGCCTTTCTTATTATTTCGTAGTCCTCATCATTGAGAAGAATGCAGCTATTATTATGTGTCCTAAAATCCGCATAGAGAGGGTTCTTTTGAAATTCCTTATAGTCACTTCCTATTACTGCTTCGTCTATACCAAGTAGATTATTCTTATCATATAGATAGACCATATCAGTTAGGGAAAAGCGATAGATAAAGTATTCATCCTCATAGCCATAGGGTTTCTTCTCGGTCCACATCCGTTCTACATAGGTATTTCCATCAGCAGCCCTATACTCATCATAATAATATACATAGTACCCATCCACATCACAAAGAAGAATTACCGGTATATATATCTCTATCTCTGCCTGGGCAGATGGAGCTGATATAATTCCCAAGGAAGTATATAAGGATGTGAAAAACGTATTAAGCACCTCTTGCTTATTAATAGCTCCACCACCATATGAACCGGTTTTCGATAGATAATTAACCGCATCTGATGTGGCAGAGGATAATGATGTCCTTATCTCTTCTTTTTCGTTCTCTATCGCCTTTAGCTTTCCTATGGACACATCAGTCTTTATAACTGCACCTAGAAAGAATATAAGAAATAATAGTGCAAAATGGTATATCTTCATAATTGTCACCCTTTACTTACTCATTACACGTTCCCTTTTTTCTATATTAATCCACTTATCCGATATGGAAGGATATATTTTACTTAGCACCTTTCTTGCTATAGTCGATGATTTATTACTTACCTCTACACTAAATTCATCATCTATATTAAAGATATATTTCTTCTTCCTATATAGCATATCAAGGACCTCTTCTGTATGGTTTTTGCGCTCATATATCATTATATTTCCTGTAAACACAGGGATTTTCTGTAGGCATCTTGGACAGCCGGGGTTTGTCCCATCAGGATATAGGCTATATTCATATCCACATATGTCACAAACCATAGTCGCACAGACTGTAGTTACAAGCACCGTTACGGATGCCCCCTTATAGCCTATGGTTATAGGCTTAGTGCCAAGATAATGGATATCCAGATTATCGATATATCCGTTTGTTACCTCCTCTGTATGACCATCCATATATGTGGCTAGAAGCCATACATTATTATCTATAAGAGTGGTTCCTATGGTTATTACTATAGGTGATGTGGTTGGGTTTATTATCCGTAGACTTTCAACCCATTCCTTACAGTAGGGGCAGCCTGGATCACTTCCATCTGCATTTAGGTTATATATATGTCCCTTTGGACAGACCTTGTTTCTTGGAATAACCGTTACTGTAATTTCGGCAGTATGTCTATAGTCTATATCATCTATAGTATTGACATAGACTATAGTAACCTCCTTATCTCTTACAATAGCCGAGGTTTCATGTTCCGTAGAGCAAAGTACTGTCGCAGTAGATCCATCAAGATACGTTGCAGTAGCCGTAGTAATTAGCGGATCATTTACATACACGGTCTGTACTTTGTGAGTAGGCTCTAGGGATACAATTATCCTGTCACAATCAAGCGTTCCATCCTCATCATAGCCACAGGTCTTAAACCATCTATCTGTGCCCTGTGAATGGTCGTAAGGACATATATCTAGGTGTTCATATAGTTCGCTAGGATTATCGGTATCAAAGCACTTTATATGGGCTACTACACTATCCCCATAGTGATATTCTCGATATGAACGATAGTTAACATCAAAGACCTCATAAAATAAATTATTGATATAGGATTCATTAAATGCTGCCAGCTGATTAGCAGTTATATTATCGGGAAAGCCAGGATTGTCTGTTCCGTATCTCATTGGAGTATCTGATGATGCTGTAGCAAAATAGTTCATTAATTTAAACCTTAAATTACCATTTTCATCTAGATAAGCCTTATACCTTAAATAGCAGAGGCAAGGACCTTTACTAGGATGTGTTTCTACTTCACCATAGTAAAAATAAGTGGAATCAGAAAGCCCAACCGTATAATATAGAGGAATCTCACAATAATTTCTAAACCTCTCTGTATATATCATCTTATTTACACCGTAATATACACTTAAAGGAATTATATTTCTCAAATCATCTTTACTAAAATTATGAAAGACAGTCTTTGTCTGGTGATATGTGTAACAACCGGAAATGTATGTTCCTCCCGGTCTACCCTGAGGATTAATCAACTTATATTCTAGTTCAACCCAATAAGGTTCTCGCACCCCTGCTCCTTCAGGAAGTCCATATATGTAAAAAGGCCTATAGCCACATGAGTAGCCATAATAGTATAAGGGCGCATCAACTGTTATGCTTGTTCCCCGACAGGTGATACATATTGCAGTTCCTGTAAAATCTGAGGATCCCAGCTCCACTCTATTCGTATTATCATTCCAGTAATAATAGCTACCCACATAATAAATAGCATCACAACTATTACAGTGACAGCGTACAGTAGTAGCAGATACGAATTCTATACATTTCCCAGGCTCATGGGTATGCATATGGGTAAAGCTTTGCTCTCCTACATGCTTGTGACCACCATAGCAGCTCTCATCATGCACATGATTAGGGTCCTTTGGGCCATTAACAGCCCTTGCTAAGATACTTTCATTGGTTTCAGTATTTAGATTGCCACTATTAATAGAATCATCTACCGGAGGTCTTTCTGTTATAACCTCTCTATAGTGATAATCGTTAGAGCCTGTGTAAGCATTATTCTGGTCTGCAAGGATTTCTTCTAAGGTCTTAAATCGATACTCCGGTTCATATATCTTATATCTATGCTCAAAGGATATATTAAAAAGGTTATTTCCTGTCCCCATCCTTTCCATATACCCTTCATAATCGTCTAGGGTTAAAACACCGTTCTTCTTAACATTCGTCACGAATTCATCTGTTATATCCTCATACATGGACTTTATTACCGATTCGGTCCTTAGTCCAAAATAGACTGATACAGATACAAACATAATGAGAATTCCTATAAATACATCTACTATGCACTCCCATACCTTACTCATCTTTTACCTCCCCGCCATAGATAAAGCGTTTCCTTCTTCCGAGCATGGAGGTAGAGAAAAATGTATTCTGTAGCCTATACATTAGGGACTTATCTCTTTTTGTCACGATTACAGATATATAATTACCTTCCTGAAAATGATATGCACCTACTGAATATACTGCATCTAAAATCTCACTCGTGTATGTGATATCAAAATAGGCTATATTGCTAACTTCATTACCTAGATGGCAAAAAGGACAGCCTGGATCGCTTCCATCACTATTCTTATTATATACATGGCCATTCGGACAGGTGGTAGTATCTAGTATATTTACTACTTCAATAATTATAGTTGTTGTAAATCCTCTATATATCACAGTAATAGTCTGTATTCCCAGCTCACGGGAATTAAAATTCTCAAGGGTATATCCATCGGTAGCAAATTCCCTATGGTTATCACGAAATATTAGTATAACCGCTATATTAGGTGTAGTCCCAAGCTGTACTAGGTTAGAACCCGATGTTAGATATGCTTCTATGCCTACAATCTCCTCAGAGCATATGGGACAGCCCTTTGGACTATCTGATAGGTCATAAATAGTACCACATATAGGGCACTCTATGGAATTGATTGATAATACAGTTAGGCTTATTGTATCCGATATTCCTCTATAAGTAACCGTCGCTAAAAACGTCCCCGGTATAGCAGAGGTCCTATCGATTACCCAATCATTAACGACTTTACTGCTTCCATCAGCATAGAAAGCCCTAACAGTAAGAGAGATAGGCTCATACTGCATTATTGTAATCTCTTTTGGAGATGCTTCAATTCTAACTACCTTAGCTGCACATACAGGACATACATCCTCTGTTTCTGGATACTCTGTACCACATACGGGACATATAGTAAGTCTCTCCTTTACCCATACGGTTATATCAGCTGCGTAACCCCTATATTGTACTGTTACTTTCTGTAGACCAACCCTTTCAGGATTATAATTACTCTCCCACCCTGTTACTACAGCCTTAGAGCCATCATTATATAAACCCATTACAGTTATGGGAAGAATATCTCCCTTTGTAACCTCTACAAAATTAGGCGTTACTTTAATGCCTATAATAAGATCTCTGCAATGAGGGCATCCTGGATCTGTATCATCAGGATTTAGCTCATAAATTTGACTACACCTAGGACACTCCCTTTGTAAAGCGGTTACAGCTACACTTACTGTAGCAGTCTTTGTTATAAGCCCCTCAGTATAGGATATGGTTACGCTTTGTATACCGATAATATTTGGATTATAGCCTGTCACACTATAATCTGAAGCACTTAATAGCTTACTTGTCCCGTCGTTATAAGATGCCCTGACAGTAAAGGTAGGAAAGGAGTATTTCTGTACTGTCTGTGATACCGGTAAGACCGTTATGGATGTTAGGATGTTAGTCGGTCTTACGGTAACACTTATCGTACATGTTCTAGTTCCCGTGGTTTTAGCATTTCCTACTAGGCCTGTGTATGTAAGCGTTACAGTCTGTGTTCCTACAAGATTAGGATTGCAATTACTGCTACAATTAACCTCTCCTTCGTGCCCATCAAGATATGTGGCTATAGCAGTTGTATTTATCGGATTACCTTTGTCCACCGTCTGAGTAGGGAACTTTGCTCTTATGGAGCTTACTACCCTATCACATATGGGAAATACCTCATTCCCGATATTGTCATAGTATTTTCCTTTCTTTAAGCATGGACCTCTGTCTATTTCTCCTGAGCCACCCTCGGCATTACATACAAGCTGACTAAATACAACCGGTGCATTTCCCTGTGTCCATGTTGTGCCGTCTGTACTGGTATACGCATAATAGGAAAATGAATCTGGAGCTGTTTGATATTTAGTCGAAAATATGAATCTATCACCAAAGTATACCATTCCTCGTCCATATTCACCCTTTATATTAGGATTGCTAATATAGGTCATATTGATTAAAGAGCTACCTCTAATAGTACCTGATAAATACATCCCTTTTCCATATCTGATGCTACTATTTAGTCCAATATAAAGATTTCGAAAGGAATACATTTCTGGAATCGTACAATTATAAAAACTGTTATTATGAACAAATACCGCATAATCCCCTGCCTGTATTAATGCTGCACCATCATATACACTATCACTATATGAAACAGTCAAGGACATCTCTGGTAGTGTACCATCATCATTAATGTATGCCGTATAATACCCCGGGTATATCCAATTAGCAGGATCCCCTTGGGAAAAAGCCACTAATATTTTCTCAGTTCCAATAATCGATGTCGCTAATTTACTCAAAGGTCTATCGTAATTACTATGGTAGGTCCAATTAATTAAATCTGTTGACGTAAACAATGCTCCCACACTTTTATACGAATAGGGACCTATCTTTTTATTTACAGTTCCTGAGGCATAGTAAAGCCCATTACCAACATGCTTAATGTCATTAATTGTAGAAGCTACAGTAGAATAAGGTATAAGTGAAATATCTGATGGTAGCCCGCTTATATTAGAGCCAGAGGAAATATCAGTCCAATTTTGACCATCCTTTGAGGTGTTTATATTTCCAGAAGTGCTTCTCATTACAAATTGGCCATTCATATATGTAAGACTTCCAACATCATAATTGTTGTAAGTAATGTTAGGTATACTAGTCCATGTAATGCCATCATTAGAATAATAAATATACGTATTATTATTGTTGGCTCTGTTTCCAGCTCCTATTAGGATTTTCTTACCATCATACTCATATTTACAATCTGTCCCGTTACATACATGTGGATTTCCCGTATAACAATCGCTAGTATGTGTATGAGCGGCAAAGGACTGTATCTCATTATAGGAAACACGCTCAAAAGAAGATGTCCGAGATATATCAGTATTACTTCTTAGAGAATATTCATCACCCCTTACAGGCCTAATGTCCTGAAGGTCAATATCATATCTCTCCCCGGTAGTATCAAGAAAATCCGTATATTCCTCATACATCTGCTTAGCAAGATAGCCCTTTGTCCTAACAGAGTCACTAAATAGATGCGTTCTGTTATCTACCAACGCATCTATGCTTTCATTATTTAATCCTGCTATGTATTGCAGTGGGAATATTAAAATCAATACCACCACTAAAAAACCCGCTATGAGTCTACCCGGAAAATCCATTATAAAGCTCCTTTAGTATTACACACCCATATAAGTATAAAGGACCATTACTATTTGTCTGTCTCTTTCATATCTGTAATCCTTCTTATAGTAACCATCCCTTATATATGAAAAGTATAGTTCATAGTCATGTCCGTTTAAAGGTATCAACTTATCATCAACCATTATAGGATATTCCTTATATCCCATAATGGCCGCATATACCTCCTCATCAGCTACCTCCATGGTGTTAGCAAGATTATATTGCTGATAAACCCTATCACCTCCAACTGCTTGCATGGTTATTATGTCTGTTAATTGTGTCAACGATCTATATTGAGTCATCAAATAAAGCAGACCTAGACCAATAAGCAAAGCTCCAAGTATTAATTCTACTACATTGATAACAGAATTTCGCATAGCATCCTCCGACCACAATCAATTCTGAGTAAATTTCACTCCAATAATAACTCTATTTTCAGTTCTTATAACCTCTCCTATAAAAAGAGCCGTAGGCTTAATATAATATTCTATACAAGAGAATTTTTTAACATCTTCTATATGCCCACTATTAATATGCGTATTAATATAGGTGGTTTCTGATAGTCTTGTTACAACCTCTATGTATAATGGGGCTGTTTCGGATGGAGAATAGTCTCCAAGCTCCTTTTTTATAAGATTTACTACCTCCGATCCTCTTATTTCTTCACCATCATACATTGATATTTTATGTTCAGCATAATCAGAGGCTGTTTCCTCTGCATTAGCAATAACAGTATCTGCTACCCTTGTAGTGCTTTTAACCGAATTTATCATATAGTAAATAATGATACCCACCAATATCACACTCACTACGGCTATGAATATCTGAGGTACTAAGTCATTGTTTTTATGTTTCAATTCATCTACCACCTATACTTTAGTAATAAATAATCACATACGATAGTCTTAAATCATTGCTGCGTAAATATGATATCCGTAATCACTCCATTTGGATCTCTAACAACCTCACCTTTAAAGATCCCATTAGGGTTTATATAATTTGTCGCTGCTTTATCAAGAGGTATTTCAGTTGGATAAACAGGAGGTGGCGTAGGAGAGGATAAAGCAGGCATACCCAATGTTTGCACCCTTATAGACACGTCCATTTCCGAATCAGTAATAAGCTTAGATAATAATCTACCGGTAACATTCCCTCCATCATAATAAAGCAAATCAAACTCTACCATAGAATTAATAGCCTTATTAATCTTCTCAGTCCCCTCATTTAAATCATTCCTTTTGTCTTTAAATACACCTGTGGACCATGCAATTATCAGCCCCACTAATATAACTGCAACTACTACAAGAAAAATCTTTACTGCAATATCGCTATTCTTTGTTTTCATCATTTCCTCCTTAATGTTTGTTCTATATTAATACCATGCTGTATTTTCGATCTCTGATAATAAGAGGTTTAGTTCTTTCATTGCAGACATTAATGCTGGCATAAGCCCATATGCGAATAGCAAAAGGAATGGCAGTGCAGCTAGAATATATGCTCTTATTACTCTTTTCTTTATTGACTTTTCATTTGATAGCTTTCTTTTTGACATATATCCATCTTGATCAAGCTGAATTTCACTAAAGGCATGACTTATAGGCATTTCATCACATAGTATCAAATTCTCAATAATTCTTCTGAACTGCTCATATGGCTCTCTTTCTTTCAACTCGTTAAGTACTACTATATCACCTGATGCATATTCATCTATACATATTCTTATAGATTGTTTAAATACAACCGCAAAGGATTCCATCTCTATCAATATCTGTTTAGCGGTAATAGTTTCGTTATACATAAGCATCCCTATAATAGCATTAAATTGGTTGACTTCATCCTCCATCGCATCTCGAGATACTGATGAACTATATCTTAATATGATTTTTGGAATATAATAGGCAATGAAACTAATTAACAGACATATTAGAATATCCAGAAATGATAAATATTCACTGTGGTATTTTTCCACACGATACAAAATATTATCAGCTAATACCTCAGAGATAAGCGGATTATAATAAATACCATCTCTATTAAATGCTTGGATAATATCATCTTTATTGTTTGAAGCAGTATCTGGTCCTTCTATGTATTTTCTTGTATAGCTTTCTATAGTATTAGCCATAGCATCATATTGTGTAGCCTTGGCAGTAGCTGTTAATGTCTCTATTTCATGAGCCTTAACAGTAATTAGCTGTATTCTACTGTATTTATGAAGATAAATCGTTATCCCCATAGATAGGACAAATATGATTAGTGATATAAGAAAGCTGCGAAGTACAAAATGTCTTGCACGAATTCTATTACCGTTATTTCGTAATTCTCTTTGTAATCTTTCCTGTTTGGAAGCATTCTTGTCACAGTAATTATCCATCGCTCTTTTTATGAAATGAACTCTGTCTATGCGCAACAGCCACCTATGGGAGGTTAAGTGAAACATAGAGTATTCGGCGCTTTTATGCATGATTATATATATACCCAAGATAATAACCAATAGTCCAATATCCAACAAAAAGCCTTGTCTTCCATAATAAAAATCAATCATATTCTCCTTAAGGCTTATAGCAAATTGTTTTACTATATCTATACAGAATATTGGAGCTATAACACACAATATTACGCCCATAAATTCCATGCTCAGTCTTTGAAGCTTATCTATCTCAATATTTATTTCTCTCTGTAAATTTTCAAGGTTTCTCACAAATAGAAGCTTTCCCTCATATACTTGATCGCCTCTTTCCATTATTCCTACACATTGGCTTACAAAGGTCCGCAAATATTTATTCGGTATGTTATCATAGTATTCCCTTAATCCCTCCTCTCTGTCCCCTGTATGTAATAGTGTATAAATCTGGTCTACCGCTACCTTCATATTTATACTTAGATGCTCTCTAGCTCTATATAAAGCATCATCTATACGGTATTCCATATAATAATAATGAATTATATCAGCAAGCATTTTTTGCATTTCTATAAGCATCTTAATTTCATGCCTTTTAGCAATACGGCTTATAACCTCTGAGTTAATAATGAATATCGCAAATCCAAAAGTAATTAGGGTTATTAGCCTTCTATTGCTTAAATAAATTAAAAATAATGTACTGACACTTATGGTCCAAGAAATCAAACAAGAGGCTACTGTTTTGCCTGCAATCGTTTTGCTATCACATGGACTTATCATACGATAACGATAAGATATTTTTTTAATGTAGCTATGTGTGAGTGGAAAATTATTTAGATAACGATAGATATTAAGAATTAATAGATTTATACTTCGAGATTCATGCCTTATTCCATCAATGCTAATCATCCTGCTTCATCCACACTCCTTTGTGACACTGCATTAAAATCCAGAAATGCTTGTCTCTTATCAGGTGGCAGATTATGAAGAATTACTTTAGTAAGACCATCACTGAAAGGATTTATCATTTTGTATCTTCCATCTTCATATGTGATAATATCTCTTGTATAATAAGCCTTCTCACGGGCGAGAAGCTTAAGATAGTGCGAGATCTCCCAAAGGTGTCCGATTACACCTTTATCCCCATCAGGAGATCTCTCCTCACTATCATATGGAATTATCTCAGTTATTCGGTCAATATGCCTATGACCATCATTCTCCTTTACACAATGAACATCAAGATGAATGAGTCTTGCCACCATGGACTGGATATTTGCTGAAGAGGAACTATTATATCCCCCAAGAGAATGAACAAAATACGAAACTAATTCATCAGATGTTGGCCAATGACCTGTTGTTATTATGCGTTTAGTCCCGGCCAGAAGAAGATTGATTAGATGCTTTGCATGCTCTAAGCTTGCTGTTTCTCCAAATAATATTGTATGAGCCTCAGAGCTTTTTAAGAGCTCTATTAGCTTTGGAAATGGAAGTCTTTCGCTTGGTCTTGTACCCAGTATATTTTTATCTGAATAGGCATCATTTAGGTAGAGCTCAAAATCAGCCTCCAAGGTCCTTATTGGCTGCCTTTTATCAATTTCTTTGACTGCTGCTCTTGTGTATGTGGTCTTTCCTGAGTTCTGGTCTCCAGAGAAGAATATATTGACACAGCCATGGATGGCCCATTTTATAACATCTATAGGATAATGGCTTCCTTGGTCTACGATTAGATCCTTTAACATTGAGGATGCCGTATTAGCAAATTTGCGAACAAAAAACGTCCACTGGCTTGCATTATTAGGTCTAAATACTGTAACACGACTTCCATCCGCCAAATGAGTCTTGATTCCACCCTCTGCAGAAGTGAGATGCCCTATCCTTCCATGCTCAGCCAAGTTCTTACATATACGCCTGATGGATTCATCCGACCTAAATGATAAGAATTTGAGATGAATTGGTTTTCCCTTATAGATAACCCATATACTCTCATGAGTTTGAGATTTTTTGTGGCTTCCTAAAAGTATATCATCTTCCATATATACGTAATTGTTAGTAGTGATTCCTGATACACCACCTGATATACTATCTAGAGATATATCCTCCATAATAAGCAAGTCCACAGCAGATAAGCCATATGTCTCCTCATAAATCCTTTGTGCTAAAACATTCAGCCTATCATCAAAGGTTAATGTATGGTTAATCATATCATATGCTTTATGTATATCTTCATCGGAAATATTATAATAGTAACCATTAGAATCCTTGAAAAGCCTGTCAAGCTTAGCTATCTCACATATACCTTGAAACATTTTGAAGTTTCCACTACGTTTTTGTAGGTAGAGCATTATTTCGAATTTATCCTTAGCCGTAAGCCGATTATTATCATGAAATGGTATTATATCTTCAATAGCAGCTTCATTAATTTTCATAATATTTAGCAAGGTATACTTAGCCCTGGCCATAACGATATTTTTCGAATTCATATCACCCTGAGAGCATTTGCGAATTGCATTACTCAATGAACGCTTAAGAGCGCGCCTATTTTCGAGATCTCTTTTATTAAGATTTAAGGCATCCATATCCATATTTATGATGTTCTTAATAATACTCTTAAATTCTTCACATACGTAATCTAATGTATAAGCCTTCCTTGTATCTTCTTCGTATTCTACCTTGGCTTTAAAGATAAAGAATATAATTATTGCTACACAGGTCAGAAGTAATATTGAGAATATCAATTCTATAGGATTCATGATCTACTCCTTTCTATTAGAGCTTCTCTACCGCTTGTATTAACCATATTCAAGATTTTCATTGTAGTACGACAGGTCTGGTAAAAAAAATAGTCAGTTTCACTTATAGAATTTTTTCCGGGTTTTATTATCCTTTTTATAATTCCCCTGACCTTATAATTGCCCACAACTTTGCTACTATATAGGCCTTCTCTTACCATGCTCAATATATTACAATCATTTTGTGCATCCATATATTTTGTGCAATATGGTATTACACCCGAATTATCTCTATTAATATATTTTCCGAGTTTTCTTAGACAGTTGATGATATTGAAACCGGAATATCTATCATAATTACCGAATACAAAGAACACATTTCTATGCTTATTAAGTATTTCTCCATATTCTGAAAAGAACTTACTTAATATATGCTTCCGTTGGGTCAAGTTAATTACAATCACATCTGCTGACGACATAAGCTTAATGGATAAGTCATCCTTTCCGCTATTTGTATCAATCATAACAATATCAACATTATCTTCAGCATTTGATATCATTCTGCAAATCGAACTGCTGATATCCCTTTCAAAGGTTTCACGATTCTTTGTCTCCGTACCCGGAAGCAATAGTAAAGATGTGTTTGGAAAGGTAATACAACAGCTCTCAAGAATATCACCTATTAACATATTCATTCGACTGTACATTACTGCGGCATCAAGGCCTATGTCCTGAAAAATACAAGCATCCCCAGTGTCTAGAGTTCCCATGTTCTTGCCTAGCAAAGGTCCTTCCAGATTGTTCATAGACATATGTGTCTGCATCATTAGCACCTTCTTTTTATGAAGCAGACTCATAATTAATGATATTATGTGTAAGTTACTTGTCTGCCCTTGGCCATGTAAAGGAGACCAAAACACAATCTTACTCATCTACATCTATCTCCTCTCCTTGCTTTACAGACCGCCTTTCTTATTATAGATGGCTTAATGTTTGGAAGTAAATCACCAATCTCAGTCATAATTATTTTTCTCATATTCGGTGATATCTTCCTGAAGCGAACAGCTTGGGATATTTGACATTTTAGAGCATTCTCGTAATCATTTATGTCATAGTATAAGTACATGGTTCTAACAGGACTTAGCTCGGATTTTATAGCTGCTATTACTCTATCAACATCGTCTATAGTTACGATATCACGGATCAAAACCCTTGCATTTATATTCTCTAATGATGAATTATGTAGAACACTATTAACCTTGTAGATATTATGGGGAAATGGATTAACAACGATATTCAGAAAGTCTAGATGAATTCTATATCTATCTATATTATCAAAGCCGTAGACGACGAAAAGTACACCGTCTTCAAACTCTTTGAGCTCTTTTTCATCTGGTATCTTTTTTGTATAATTTAAATCGCGGTATTGAATAATATCATCTCTACTATCCAGATCCATACCATGATATATGGTTTTAGTAAGTGCACCTGTATCGGATAAATCAATAATTAGTACCTGATAATTTAGCTTTGAAATTGATTTTCCGATATAAAGAATAATGTCAAAAGCCTCTACTCCAATATAGCCTATACAAATCATCATTTATCCCTCCGTGGCAAAGAAGTAATTCTCAGTATCGGACCTATCTTTATTGCCTAGTTCGGGAAAATACGTAGATGCTTCATTACCTTCAGTATTCTCTTTGATTTTGTCTTCAATTTCCTCTTGGATTTTTTCTACTATTATCTCATCTACTTTATCATCAATTATCTCTAGGCCCTTTTCTTCAAATATTCCTTCTGCTTTTTCTTCAATCTCATCAATTTGCTCATATGCTATGTTATATATAGGCATATATCTAATATCAATATCATCTAGATTCCATCTAATAGAAGATACATCCATACCCATGCTCTCTGCTAATCGATTTTCTAAAGCCATTCTTACTTCTTTATTTAACAGCTGCGAGCATCTTTCAACAATGTTGGGATCATGTTCAATTAAAGACAGAACCGATATATTGGGAACATATGTAATTATAGAAGCATCCTGTATATTAGGTTCAATATACTTTGTAACTAATAATTTAGAACCTTGGTACAATGCAGCGTCTACAATTGCAGCCGACATTCTTAGTATCTCCTCTTCATCCACCCACATATAACATAGAGGGGTACCAGGTTGATAGCCCTTTAACGATTTCTTTGACAGTACTATGTAGTTCTCTCCGTTGGGAAAGAAGATTCTCACATCAACATAATCATTTGCCACTATATTTGAACTTATATGAATAACGTCATACTCTATTTCACGCAATATAGATGATACCAGATTCTCAGCCAACATACCCTTAACTATATGAGTCCCTTCTGGAATATCAATCATCACCGCCTTACCCAGTTCATCCTTTGAAATATAGCTTTCAATAGGTTGAGAGGAGTATACTATTTTTTCTTCGACCTTATCTTTAGAAAGAATTTCACCTGTTCTAATATCTGATAGGGCAATAAATACAGACTTCTTATTATCATTCATTTCCTTCTTTGCTTCACTCAATATATATTCATATTCTTCGCGTACCTGTCCAATCGAAATAATCGAAGTAATTATAGCCGCTGAACCTATAACAAGAATACATATTAAGGCAACTATAATATATTGCTTAGTTGTCCTTTTTAGTTTTCTTCTAAACCTCATAAGTCACCTCTTACCATATATTTTGTAAATAGAAAGCCAAAAACAATAATAATTCCTAATAGAACAAAGTAACCCAGTATAATCCATATCTTTCGGTTATTGTATTTAACATCAACTTGTCTATACTTTTTTCGTAATCTTCCTGGCATCCTCCAACCAAATACCCACAATAAAAAACCATATGCCATTGCTCCCAATAGCATTAAGCAAATACTTCTAAAAATCATTAAATACCACAATGCTCCATCTCCTCTTTTGCCAAAAGAATGGATGCTTCAATTCTCTTCAATATCATATTGGCAGCCCTCCTAACGCCATGAACGAATAGATAATTAGGGCTTTCTCTAGGACAGAAATAATTACTATTAAAAAACTCCTTTGCACCGCCATAACTACAGGCTACATGAAAATACTCATTATATGGAATAGGTGAAATGTTTTCTAGAGGTATTTCATACAGCTTAGAAATTCTTTTACAGCTCATGATAGACCTTGGTGAATAGTTTCCAATTATAAATATGGATTTGGATATAAGCGAATAGTAGTTTTTGAAGAAGTCCTCCAGATAATCTGGTTCTTGAATAAGATTAATTACTATAAGATCTACCTCTTGTAGAATAGCCTTAGAACTGAGATGATTTTGTTGTCTTGTATTGATATAACAAATATCAGTATTTTTATCAATAATCTTTATTAACTCATGTAGATTATTATATAATTCAAAGTCAAAAAGCTCACTGTTAATTACTCCGCTTTGGGGTATGTAGTACAGATGCTCCGCTATCACCTCGCTAAGATACCCTCGCAATATGCCCGGATAGATATCTCCACGATAAATTCTTCTAAGCAGTCCCTCTATTCCTCCCCCTTCATAAAAGTCTGTTGTTACTCTCGATTTAGCATGAATATTGTCATAATCTACGAAGAAGGCTTTACCAAGATTATCTCTTCCAAGATAATTTTCCAACACTGTTACAGTGTAAGGATTACTCATGACACTTGCTATACTTACCGCAGCAAAATTTAGAAAAGCATATGACTTTTCATATTCATTGCTCCAAAAAGCGACTTTCACATAGGATTCCCCCTCAATAAATAATTATTCTATAGGCTACTTTAGTCGGGATTAATAAGATTATAAGATCAAATAGATGAAATGGGATTTGATAGATATATATTAATATATAATACATATTTTGTAAATACCTGTAAGTAAAATAAAATATACAAAGTTTTTGTTGATTTTTGTTGATTTTTACCAAGTCTATCAGTGATATTAAAAATGTCTACACTATTATTAAATGTAGACATTTATTATTTAACACTGAAATAATATGGTCTGGGCTATGCCGATACATCCCCTTGTCTTTTTCTGTAATAAAGCGAAGTCGCTAATATACCTAATAAGAGTATACCAATACTTAGTACAAAGGGTAATGCTCTTGATATATCACTAAGTACACCGCCTATATATCCGAAGGGTACGCTAACCAGCATAACTGTAGTCTGAAGTAAAGCCATGATGCTTGAACGCTCTACGGGATCTACGTGGATAGCTACCAATGACTCTCTAAGCGTATGGAGTACAGCCATTCCAAGAGCTTCGAATATTAATGAAGCCGATAATATCACATATCCCAATATACCAGTATCATTTATAGATATAAGCAATAAGCAGCTGATTATAGTGCTAACGAATCCCCCATATAGAGGCCATTTCATCTTTGTTTGCTTCATATGCGAAATCACAGTAAAGAATAGTATAATCGCCATTATACTTTTAGCCATAGGGAATATAGGAAGTAATGTATCAGGAACACCGATTCGTCTGGATGCAATAATTTGCCAAAAGGTCATTCCTAGCATTCCAACTATCTCTACCAAGATACTGATTATTATAGCGAATTTTGTTCCTCTGGAAGCAAGTATCTTTTTTATAGCACTCTTATAACCTGATAGCAACTCAGTCCAGGACTTACCATGGGTTGCCTCACGTCTTATCTTACCAACAGCGGTTTCTGTGGACAGCTTATATAGTATAATTATCTTTGCTGTCATTATAATAAAGGCATTGATATAGAGTATCCTTATAGCCGGTGCCAGTGTCAGCCTTGCTACAAGTATTGAAGATATGGGTGCAAATATCGCAGACAGATTACTACATATTATTACCCATGAATATATATGTGTTATCTTATCCTTTGGTGCATCCTCTACCAACAGACAATCCCAGGATACAGTGGTTACCTTCATTGTTCCGTTTAGAAGAGCTGCCACCACGAAGAACCAAAAGCCCTGGCTGGATGCCCAGATAAGACTCGGAAGACTCCAGGCTATAAAGTCAAACACCGCAGTACTTAGTCTACGTCCCATCTTATCAATTATTGCACCTGATAAGAAGGCAAATATCATCTGTGAGAACATATAGATAGATGTTATAATACCTACCTCTATATCATTCATACCAAATGTAAGCATATATACCGTCGCATAAGGCATACACAGATTCATAGAAAGCCCCCACATGGGCTCGGTATATACACAAGCACGAGGATTACCCCTTAGCTCAAATAGGGTCCGAAGTAGTGGATGCTTTTGTAAAAATTTTTTCATATTATCTCTTGTCCTTTCACTATCCCTAAGTCAAAATCAAGCAAAAAAATAACCCTACCGTTGATTTTAGTGGGCAATCTGATTATGATTATAACGATTAATATGATAAAAAGCAACTTAATTCGGCAATCCTTTGTCTTCCATCATCCTAAGGAACACCTCTGAAATGTATGGATAGCATTGCATATTTATCTCAATAACCCATTTTTACTCACCTTGTGTTTTATCAATATATTATTTCAGAATTTCTTCCAGTAATGTAATTATATCCTGGGGATATTTTTCTTCTTCACTTCTTAGCATCTCTATCGCTGTGTTCATTTCATATGGAGGTCTATATGGTCGATATGATGTTATTGCATCAATAGCATTGGCAACCATTACAACTCTTGCATTGCGACATATTTCGTCTCCTTTAAGTCCATATGGATATCCGCTTCCATCTAGTCTCTCATGATGCTGCATTATTATGTCGATATATTCTTGCGGAAGATTAAATCTTTCCAGAGAACTCATACCAAACTCGCAGTGTCTTCGTATAACCTCCATCTCGTTATCGGTTAGTGTAGTCTTTTTTTCTATAATGGATTTTGGAACAAATAGCATACCTACATCATGCATTAGTGCCCCTAATCCTAAAATACGAAGATCTTCATCGCTATATCCTATCTCTACAGCAATCATTATTGAAATCATGGCAACATTAATCGAATGTGTATATATCCATTCCTCATAATTACTTAAAGCATTTATATAAATCCACCAAGGCTCACCTTTAGATTCGAATAGTAAAGTATTCAATGTCTCATAAGGTTTCTTAAGAATGTTATTATCACGGATGTGTATTTTTTCCCCTAACTCCTTCAAAATCGGAGCAAGAACATCCCCTTTATTATCATCAACATCATCATTCGACTTTTCGAATTTTATTATACCAATATTATCTAATCTTGCTTTAGTTTTAGACGTTACTTTTTGACCCTTTCTTAATAGTAGCATACCATTGGTATCATAAATATCATGTAAAGTAAAATATTCAGAATCTTTTTTGAAAAATTTATTAGACATATAATTACTCCATTCTATTAAGAATCCTAGCAGATTAACACTCAGTTTCAATCATAAAAAAAATAAAAATAATCTTGATACTTAATCTATCAAGATTATTTTATAATACTTTTATTCTTTTGGCCAATATAATCGGTGCAAAATCAAATAATATTGCTTGCTTATATTAATCTTATATTAATCCTGACCATATAACATTCTTAACATTAAGTAGGCTTTCAGGATACCACACATTTCCGTCCGTATAAGGAACCAGCCATACTGCACATAGCTTTTCTCTTGGATCTATAACTACACTTAGGTAGCCCCAGCCCTCATGGAAGAAGAAATCAGGACTCGTAATGATAGCATCTCCCCTCCTAAGATCAGGACCCATTCCATACAGACGGTTTTTGTTATTTGCTCCCCAGCAGTAATCAGGTACATTGAAGAGATACTGGGTACGCATTTTTTCAATGGCCATCTTGCCGAGTATTCGGGTATTTCCGAGACGGCCTCCATTACAGAGCATTCTAGCAAACTTAATTAGGTCCATAGCTGTTGAGTGTAATCCTCCTGCAGTCTGTGGTACATCAATCCATATACTATCCTCATCTTCGGAATTTGATGTACCATTTATCATATCGGATACTCTCTTTTCATGGTCTTCAAATTGGACTAGATGTCGCCTGCCAAGCTCGGGTCCAGGTCTAAAGCTACTATCCTTCATTCCCAAAGGCTCCAAAATATTACGAGTAATATAGTCCTCTGCTCTTATTCCCGTAACATTTCCGATAAGTGCTCCTAGTAACACATAACCAAATGATGAATATTGCCACTGCTCTCCAGGCTTACATGAAACCCCTGCTTTAAGCCCGGCTTCGATCCAATCGTCACCTCTCTTACATTTCTCTATGTATGCGAAAGGATTATTCTTCTCGTCTGTTGCAAAAGGAAAACCTGATGAATGTGATAAGACCTGAGCAATAGTTATATCTTTAAAGGGCTGCTCGGCATCCATCTGAGGAATATACATTGACATCTTTTCATCCGGTCTTATAAAGCCATCCTCAACCAGCTTAAATATTGCTACTACTGTAACTATCTTAGTCACCGAGGCCGTACTCATAACCGTATCTGGCATCATTAGCTTTTCCTTATCTCTTCTAAAGCTACTATAGCCCAATGCGTTATTAGCAATTACCTTATCATCCTTTGCTATGCAATAGCTTGCTCCCATTAGTCTATGATCATCTATCATTCTCCACAGATGCTCATTCAAGGCCTCAACTCTACTGCTGTCATACCCTACTAGCTCGGGAGTCTCGTCAACTCTACCTCTTTGTAAAATCATTTCACTCATGATATCCCCCCATTAATTATATGTCATTTTAAACACATGCCTTATACTGATGTTTGCATGTTCTTATAATTTTACCTTAATTTTCTATATATTTCAATATGTTTTAATTAAAAACCCTGGATATCCATATGACCGGATATCCAGGGTAATGAAAACTATCATGCGAATAACGAAATGCCTGTTGAGTTATTCCGATGTAACATTTAAGCGTCCTATACAAGCAAAAGAACCATCATATACGTTATATATGAAAATATAATTTTGATGCATTTCCCATGTTATGGTTTCATCAAATGATATCTGAGGTGACTCAGAACCAAAACGCAAAATTAATCCATTTGCTGAGAAACTCTCCGGACCAATATACTTAGCTTCACTTGTGTCACCAACCTTTACAATCATACCTGTTAGGTCTAACGACTCCCCTACTATATAATCCAATTTAGGCTTACTGATTACCCATAATTTTTCATATTTTGGTGATTGTTCTACAGTAACATCTACTTCTACATATACTGCCAAATCATAATTTTCATATGGACTTAATACCCTATAACCTTCAGGTAAAATTAATCGTAGCTCAAGCATAACTTTTCCTATGGTTCCATCATAAAATAGACCATCAGTAGAATAATAATCTATTCCCACTATTCTACATGACAAAGGTATAGTTGTTCCACCATCTAAGGTAGCATTTATATCTATATAATGGCCATAAGAGCTAGACGGATAGAGTAAATCCATTAAAACTGACATGTTTGTTGCGTATCTGTCTTCATCAAGTAGAATTTTCGAGGTAATAGCTGCACCTGATACAACAACAATCCGCTCATCTGTTTGAGGCACATTAATTTTAATGGATAGTTTAGGACTATCTATAGCTGTTAATCCACGAAGATTATATATATAAGGATATAATGTCATTACATCGTCATAATGTCTATTGAGGTACCACCCATATATCTGTAATTCCATGCTTCCATTTTTTTCTGTCATAGCAGTAATGTTCTTAGGTAATATATCCCCTAATGCAGACCACATAGTTTTAAAATCATAGATACCCATATTGGTATCAACCTCTATAGGGCTTGGTTCAATATAACTTAATACTTTATCTCTAGGTAATACATTAATAGAGACCTCAGAATATTTAGTACTATCTATAGCCGAGGTTGCTCTGATTTTCACTACTCCTTGATGATCACGTACAAATAAGCCGCTGTTAGTATTAATAAGATAAGGATTTCTATTCCCATCGACCGTCCAGATTACACGACTATCTGATGCTTTATCAGTATTTGTTGATACAGATAAATAATCATTAAAGTTAATCTTATCTCCTGCTATCACTTCAGTAGGTTGACCTGATATATTAATAGATTCTATTACGACTACTTCTTGTGTTGGAGTATACTTGGGCTGTGTTGTGTCTGGAACATCATCATCGCCATCATTATTATCAAGCGGTGTTTGTACCGTCTCTACTATAACAGTAATTGGTACTACAATAGATGAGTTTTTAGTCCATCTAACTGAACTACTATCTAAATACTCTTCCCTATATATATATCCTTTAGGAACATTAACACTTAGATCAATTATATACGAGTCAGGAACAGCCCCATTAAATTCATTACTCGAGTCTATATAATGTCCTCCTACATATGCTGATATCTGACTGGCATCAGGCAAGTATAATTTTACTTCTGACATATGTAAATATTTCGTGTATATATCCCATACCTTAACCAAGTGCTCATCATTTGTTAATCTTATTGTATTTAATGAAGAGTTTCCTACTACTATTGTTCTTGTATCTGACTGCCTAACCTTTACCTTTACTAGTACATTGGGGTAAAAATAATCCAGACGCTCATATCCCGTTTCATAACCTAGGATGCCGATTAAAAAATAGTTTCCATTCACAGATCCATCAAATTCACCAACCCAAGCATATATATCAAATGTTTTTGTCTCTGTTTCATTGCCCTTTCCAGTTTCATATACTAGCTTCGCCTCAGTCGGTAGCAACCCAGAATCTAATAACTCCTCTATACCTATAATCCTTGAATCTGTGTCTATAACAATATCATCAAGAGGCTCCATTCTGACAAACTTCCTGTCTTGTATAACAATATCAACCGCACCGTATACTTCTGGATTAAGCTTTGAAGTAGCAGCTACTCTTACTGTTCCATAATGAGGAATTAATATTCCCGATTCAGAATCAATCGTCGCATATCCTTCATTACAATATACAGACCAAATAATATCATCATAATCTGCCGTCATCTGCACATCAGTTCCTGCCCATACATCTCTGGGATTACCTATGGTGATTTTTTCACCTGTTTCGGGAATAGGAATCGGGGTTGGCGTTGGTGTCGGCGATGAGCCTGTATCGCCACCTGGCCCAGGACCCGGTCCGGGACCTGGTACCGGTGTTGGTGCCGGTGTAGGAGTAGCTCCCGTTCCTGCTGGAATCACTTCACCATCCTTAACTGTTCCTTCTACATTTTCTCCTACACTAACATTTGTATCCTTAGTATCAATCTTAGTATTATTACCCTCCACTTTTACGTCGGTAACCTTACCCCTACCGGTTATAGCGGAATTACTGCCTTTTGAAATTATATTATCTATAGTTGAGCCTAATGCAACATCTACCCTAGATGATGCACCTGCCATTTCGATACCCTTTATAGTTGAGCCTGCTTCTACCTTAACATTAAGCTCATCACCAGTAGAGACTATATTCGAAACATTGTTATTTACCTGTAATCTGGTTGAAGAGCCTGAATTTACTATTCTATCAATAGGCTTTCCTATAGTTACAGAGGCATTAGTGGTACTCTCGCTTATCTCCATTTCCTTTGCGGGAACATCTAGATTAAGCTGCGCACTAGTTTCAACCTTGATTTTACCTATATTGGAAGTAGCTCCATTAGCATTATCATCCTTCATGGATAGCTTCTGTCCTGTTGATGTGCCACCAATGGTTGCTTCGGGTATATCACAGTTCTTAGTAACAATTGCAATATCAGCGTTTGAGATAGTATTAACTACTAAATTCCCCTTAAAGCCCTCTAGGTTAAGCTCGATATTACCATCGGCTCTTCTGTTAACTGTAACTGTACCTATCTCTGCCTTACCCTCTTGCCTTACAGATACATTACCTCTAGCATCTACAGTTACTACGAGGGTTCCCTCCTCTGCTATAAAAGTAGGGGCAACTGCTGGCTTTTCTTCCTCTTCTTCATCAAGAGCAAAGCTTGAGATAGCTTTCTCCTTTTCCTCCAAGGATACAACTCTGTTAATATCTGAGTTGATGGCACGTACTGTATAGGTCGCATTTGTTTCCATTTCAAGAGTATCAGTGACCTTGACATTATCAAAGATTATCTCTGCATCTCCGACACTACTATCAATCGTTATATAATCATAGGATACATCACTGAGATTAATCTTGCCATCAACTATTGACTCCTTAGTCAATGTCAATGAATTTGTCTCATCTAATGCTCTTATTGTAACAGAATCCTTTTCACCGCCTATGGTATTAGCGGTAATCGTAACCTGTCCCGGCTTTAGAGCAGTAAATATACCATTCTTATCCGGTTTTGCTATAGAAGCATCGCTAGTGGTCCAAGATGTCTTATCATTGGACGCTGCAGGTAATATGGTTTTATTTAGATTATACTTATCACCCACATAGATTTTTTCGATTTTATTATTAATTTCTATTGATTCTGCGGGTTTTCTTATAGTAACCTTAGCTGTTAACTCATAATTCTTTTTTGATGTGCTCACTGTGCAGGTTATAGTTGCTTTACCCTTAGCGATACCTGTCACAAAGCCTCTTTTATCAACCGTTGCAACAGAGCTATCACTGGATTTCCACTTGTAGGTAGATCTCTTAACCTTATTTTTAATGTTAAAGTTATATTTACTCCCTACTAGGATGTCCTGTGACTTGCTGGAAATTTTCGGTTCAGACGTAGCATAAGCCGTGCCTGTTGATACAGTTAAAGCATGCTGTAATAATAAAGTAAATACTAGTAAGTAAGCAATTATGCGTCCTGTGAATCTTTTAGATTTCATTACTATTAATCCCCCTTATCATACTTTATATATATTCGACGGAATATAACGTCAAGAACATTCATAATATTACAGTATTTTACCAATATACACAATAATAGCATAAATGCAAATATTTGTCACCAATATTTATATTTATGCTTGTATTTATGATAATTCTAGTATTTTATTTTATTAATATCCATAGATAGACTAATACAGTTATCTGTAGATTGTTTCATAGATGTACTGGGCATATTTGGCTGCCACATTAACTCCCGATACACTTTCCATAGCAGCAAAAAACGCATTGGAATTAACCTCACATACTATAGGCTCGCCATTCTCTCCGTATAGAATATCTATTCCACAGTAATCAAGCTCTAGGATATGAGCAACCCTCTCTGATATCTCTATAAATGGCCTTGATAGCTCTATCGGTTCTGCAACTCCACCAAGCTCGATATTTGATCTGAAATCTGTCATGGAGCTACGCTGCATTCCACATATGGCCTTCCCACCTATCACTATAACCCTTACATCTCTTCCCCTGCTTGAGCTAATCAACTTCTGAAATAGATGGGACTTAAGCTTAACCTTATCCATCCTGGTTAACAGCTCTTCCCGGTTATCAGCGCAATATACCTTGGCACCCAAAGAACCGTAGCATTCCTTTATAATGCATGGATATCCTAGCTTCTCTTCGATTAATTCAATTCTTGTAATTACCTCATCTATGGATGCTTCTTCATTATAACAAAGAAGGCCACCTATGGTATCAGGCATACTTATGCCATGTCCTGCAAGTCTGATATGGGTATCCATCTTATCATCACATATACGGATAGCCTCATGTCTGTTAAATAGACGTATTCCGGTCTTTTCCAGAAGTGAAGATGTATATTTATCCTTATCTAGGTATATAACAAAATCATAGTCCTTTATAAAAGATACAGCATTGCCTTCAATTATCATTGCTGTATCAATACTATTTGGTTTAATGTCAACCTCCACTCCAAGCTTATTAAACTCTTCCCTCAACCTGATTGGCTGATTAGTCGCCGATATCAGCCTTGAGTAGGCATTAACTAATATAAGTGCTCTTTTCAATCAAGCTTCTCCCTTCGGCTTTCTATTAAATAATTCTTAATAATCTACAATAATCCTTTTGTGTTTCAATAAAGAACTCAGCAATGAGCTTTTATATACCTATATTTTATCATACTAATATCACTTTAGCATTAAGAAAACGAGGAAACACTTTATATAAAGTATTTCCTCGTTGTATGAACAGTAATAAGCCATAATTAATAATTAGGTTTTATCTCTACCATTCTCTTAGTTATTCTCATTTAATAATTCTTGGGCCTTTGCTAGAGCTCTACCAAGTAATTCTGCGGTCTCATCAATTTTAGCCTGATCTACGTCTTCTGCTAATTTACCATCGACAAATAATTCATCCAGAGCTTTCTTTGCATCTTCAACTATTGCAGTATTAGCTTCATTAGCTAGTTTCTCATCGTATAATCCTTGTGCTATTGCTATAGCTGCATGACCAAATATCCTGCTGTTCTCATCAGTGAGCCTATCTACTATAGCTGTAGCTTCATCAAGCTGTACCTGTGTTACACCATCAGCCAAGGCCTTCTCATCATTAGGTGCACTTGCATCTACAAATAATGCTTGAATTGCCTTAATAGCATTTTCTGCATTAGTAGTCTCTTCTGTAGCTAGCTTCTCATCATACAATTCCTGAGCGATTGCGATTGCTGCATGACCAAATATCTTGGTATTCTCATCAGTAAGCTTATCTACTAAAGCTGTTGCTGCATCGATCTGTTCCTGTGTTACACCATCAGCCAAAGCCTTCTCAGTATTAGGTGCCTCAGCATCAAAGAACAATCCTCTGATTGCTTCAGCGGCCAATTCAGTATCCGTTAGGCCAGGTACTACAGTAACCTCATACCATTTACTTGATGCGGTAACATAATCAGCATTGGCAACCTTATCGGCCAACCATAAATCATATTTCTCCTTACTCTGAAAGCTGACCGCTCTAATCTTAAAAGTTCCTAGCTCAGTGGGAGTAAGAACACCTTTATCACTGATTTCCTGAACTCCTGCATTATCCTCTTCTAATTCCCAACGAGTAATTCCGCTAGCAGCCTTATCTTTACCGGCTTCCGTGTTAAGGATATTTCTGTTGAAATCCATTTCTTTATTAACTGTCAATATATTGTTCTCAGGCATATTGCTGATGTCTACCTCAGAAATATTATTTCTAACTGTAACTCTTGCCTGTGGTCTAAGAACGGTACCGTCTGCAAGAATAATTTTGCACCTTATGTATGCCCTTCCTGCTTCCTGTGCCTTTACCACTCCGGTCGATTCATCGATAGTAACTGAGTTAGGATTTTCTTTACCCTCAACAACATACCAAGTATAAGTTGCATTCTCGTCTTGCATTGAACTCTATAAGCATAGACCACCTTACATTCTTTTACAAGTGTAAATACTTGTCAATTACAGTCGCTTTTATTGAATATTCACAAGAAATGGTTTAATACCAGGATTGGTTATCTTTGGATTCTTTCTATGCTATATGCAAGACCCTATCAGCCACCGCACCTACATCTCCTTTGTCATGAGTAACTAAAATCGCAGTAATATTGCATTTTTTCAACAGGTCTTTAATTTCCTCTCTTACCGATTTCTTTAGCTCTTCATCCAAATTTGAGAAAGGTTCATCAAGTAATAAGATATTTGGTTCTGCTGCCAATGCTCTGGCTATAGCGATTCTTTGCTGCTGTCCTCCTGAGCATTCCTGTGGATACTTCCTAGCATGTTCCTGAAGCTGCACCATGGCTAGAATATCCATGGCCTTCTTCTCCCTTTCCTTTTTCCCCTTCCTCGAAACACCGAACATAACATTTTGCAATACGGTTAAATGAGGAAAGAGGCTATAGTCTTGAAAAATCATCCCGATTCCTCTCTCTTGAGGAGCCAAATTAATATTATGGTCAAATATAATCTTCTGATTGACTCTCAAGGTTCCGGACTTTGGGGTCTCAAGACCTGAAATCAATCGGAGAATGGTACTTTTACCACTTCCGCTTTTACCAAGTAAGGCCACAATCTCACCCTTATCTATACTCATGGAGAAATCCTCTATTCCACCCGTCTTCTGATTCGGATATCTAAAATTCAGTTGTTCTAAATCAAAATATGACATATCATCTTCTCCTTTTCTTCTTAACTAGTCCATAAACAATAATCATACTTAAGGCGATGATTATTATACTTGGAACCGCTGACTCTTCCACCATCTCATCACTGGCATACTGATACACCTGAGTGGATAATGTATTAAAGTTAAAGGGTCTTAAAACCAAGGTCAGGGGAAGCTCCTTAATCAGATCTAAGAATACCAGAGAAAAAGCACTAAATAGAAATGGCTTTAATATCGGTATATCCACCTTAAACAAGGTCCTATAATAACCTTCACCTAAGGTTCTAGAAGCCTCATGATATCTTATACCTATTTTTTTATAACCATTTTCTAGATTTTCATAAGCTATCCCTAAGTAACGTATCACGTAAGCCGTCAAAAGCATAAATATCGTGGTTCCAATAGAAAGCATGAAGAAATCATCTAGCTTTTTAAAAAACACGATAAACATCATAGCCATGACAGAACCCGGAATTGCGTATGGAAGTATGGACATTTTCCCATAAACAAGCTTGATAGATTTAGAGCTTACCCTTGTATAGGAAGAAATGATTGTTGCTAATATCACTATTAACAAGGCTATTCCTATGGATATAAACAAAGTATTCTTAAGCATATCAACTAAGTTGACATATCTCACCCTACTGTAGGACATGAGTGCCCATTGTATCAGCTGATAGATCGGTAATGCAAATGATAATAACAAAATACTAAAGCCAACTCCTGCCATTCCTACCTGTGAAAGCTTAGATAGCTTATGTCTTTGTAATGCTCTAGTCTTAGTTGTTGTAGCTGAAGGCTGTTTTTTGTTCACAAGCTTATATTTTACAACCAGTAAAAACAGAACAACTAACACCAATACTCCGCTTAACCGTATGGCACTGTCAAAATCCTTAAAATTAATCCAGCTTTTAAATATAGCAGTGGCGAAGGTTTGGACTCCAAGATATTGAACAACTCCAAAATCGCCTAACACCTCTAACCCTACAAAAACCATGCCAGAAAAAATAGCGTATTTTGAAATTGGAAGTATTACCTTTAGAAATATCTCAAATTCACTCTTTTTTAACAGCCTTGCATTTTCTATATATCCAGCCATGTTATTACTTAAGTATCCTCTGACACCTATATAGACATATGGATACAGAAAAAGCGTAAATACGAATACAGACATCCATAAGGAGTGTATAGGGATTGTGGTTTTAATGATATTAGCTATTAGCCCTCCCTTTTGAAACATATCCACATAGACATAGGCTCCAATGTATGGGGGTATAGCTAAAGGAAAGTAGAGCAGTATACTCAAAATTTTCCTACCATAGAAATCATAGCAGGTAACAAAATAAGCCATAACAGTACCTATCACTCCACTAAAAAGCATGCTTAGGGATACTAGTAGAATCGTATTCATGGTATAACCGAATAAAAGGTTCTCCTTTATATGCACCCATACAGCAGTCGGTTCATTAAAGAGCTCCATGACAGCCTCCATAAGAAGCCCTATTATGATTAAAATGATAAATGTACTTATGATTCTTATGACATTAATTTTGTTTTTCATTCTTTATTTCCATCCTAGCTCGTCCATGATCATAATTGCTTCTGTCGTAAAGTCACCTAAGGTTTCATAATCCACAGGCATTGACGTAAATTCACCAAAGCCCTTTAATAATTCATTTAGCTCTACACTCTTTATGATAGGATATTCACCGTTATCCTCCATATAGGCCCTCTGCTGTTCTTCCTTTAATAAATACTCTAAAAGTTTCTTTGCATTTTCGCCGTTCTTAGCACCCTTTACAATCGCGCCCCAGCTGATATTCACATGGGTTTCCTCAGGAAATGCTATACTGACCTGCTTTGCCGCATCTACCTCCGAGCTATCTGCTGAGTTAAGCATCTTAGATATATAATAGGTGTTCATGATCGCAAACTCCCCCTCCCCGGCTGCTACTGCCTTTGCCTGGTCGCGATCACCACCTTGTGGATCACGTGCTATTCCTTGAACGATAGCCGTCACGAATTCTCTAGCCTTTTCTGTCCCATAGCTTTGTAGGATATTGGCGGTTAGGGCTATATTATATGAGGATGTTCCAGAACGGACTAATAAATTATCCTTATATATCTCCTGACCCAGTTCAAAATATGAGCTCAACTGGTGACCAGGATATTTATTGTTATCATAAACTAATACACGGGCTCTTTTAGTAAGGGCAATCCAATCCTCTCTATAAAATGACTCAACAAGGATATCACTCAAATTATCTATTCCATGAGTCTGCAACAAATCTTGCTTCTTCGCATAGGAAATGGTTTCTCCACCGACTGTTAAAAATAAATCAGCTTGGGGATTTCCTTTTTCACGGTTCATACGCTCAATTAATTCATCGCCCTTGCCTTCTATTAAATTAACCTTAATTCCAGTATCCTCTTCAAACTTTAAAAATAAATCTTTATCCACGTCATAATTACGTGCTGAATAAACATTTACAGTATTCTTCCCCTGTACGGATATATTAGCTTGTGAATCCTCGGATTTTACTGCACATCCAGTTAAGGAGATAATACCTAAAAAAATAATTGCATAAAAAATTGCTTTCATTTGAGACCTCCACAGTTTACGATTTTGATATTCATTATCATTATGTCGGAGTAAATAATAACATAATATCTTTATAATGTCAAATTTATTTGAAGATAGATAAAAAACTGTCTGATTTATTTGAAGATAGATAAAAAACTGTTTTGGTTATTAATTAAATATAATAACCAAAACAGTAGCGATATTAATCTTATTATCTATGGCTTTATTATGAACGGGGTATGCTAACTAAAATTATAGGCCGTTACAATACTATCTCTTTCGTTTACTTTATCATTATAGTATTCATATAATGAAACACCTAGAAAGCTTCCCGTTATATTAGTAACATTGGTAAAGCCTAGGTTCTGAAGTACCAAAGCAGCATTGTAGCTTCGTTGGCCGCTTCTGCAATGTAAATATACAGGCCTATCCTTAGGAATCTCATTTACTCTATCTCTAAGCTCACTCAGGGGAATATTAATTGCTCCTTTAATATGACCTAGTTCAAACTCATAAGCTTCTCTCACATCAATGATTGTATTGTTGTCATTTATAAGATCCCTAACCTTGTCTACATTAACCTGCTTGAAATCACCATTTAGAAGATTTGAACCCACATAGCCCGCATAATTAACGATATCCTTTGCGGTTGAGAATGGAGGTGCATAGCTTAGCTCCAGATCCACTAAATCTTCTACTGTCCCATTAAACTTAATAGCTGTAGCTATTATATCAATACGCTTTGTGACATCTCCCATACCTATAGCCTGAGCTCCTAATATCCTCCCTGTTGGAACTTCAAACAGAAGTTTAAAATGCATTGATGCTGCATCTGGCATTATTCCAACTTTATCAGGTAGAATAAGACTGACAACTTCATAATCAATCTTCAAATCAAGATATTTAATTAAGGCTTCATTCAATCCAGTAGACGCCCCGTTATATTCAAATACCTTTATAGCTGAAGAACCAATATATCCTTTATTCGGTGTGCTCTTATGATTGATATGATCAGCAACAATTCGGGCTTGCTTAAGTGCCGGACCTGCTAAGGATAATTTCGTCACCTGCCCTGTCAAAGCATGATACACTTCAATAGCATCACCAATTGCATAGATATCAGGATCATTTGTCCGGTAATTATTATCTACTTTAATAGCTCCTGTTTGACCAAGCTCCAGACCAGACTCTTTTGCGAGATGGGTTTCGGGGGATACACCAATAGCCATTACAACCGCATTTGCATGTATAGTTTTTCCGGATGATAGTATAACTTTATTTTTATCAAACCTATTTACCCTATCTCCGAGAATTAGGTTTACATCATGGTCTATTAGTACCTTATGGAATATTTGAACCATATCGTAATCAAAGGGCCTAAGAATCTGATTCGTAGCCTCTATTAAGGTAACATTATATCCGGCTTCGCTTAAATTCTCGGCGACCTCAACTCCCACATAACCACCACCAATAACTGTCACATCCTTGGTAGCCATTTGCTCTATAAATTTATTTAATCTATCAATATCCACCACATTTCTAACAGTAAAAATATTTGCTTCTTCTATGCCCGGAAGCTTGGGAACAATAGGAGAGGCTCCCGGGGATAGAATTAATTTATCATAGGCTTCACTATATTCTTCTCCCGAATCGGTTTTCTTTACCTTAACTATCTTATTCTCTCTATCAATTGAAGTAACCTCACTATATATACGTGCATCAATATTATACTGTTTGAGAAAAAGCTCAGGATTCATAAAAACCAGATCTTCTACATCTTTTACAGTCCCACTTAAATGATAGGGTAGGGAGCAATTAGAAAAAGAGACATGAGGTCCTCTTTCAAACATTATAATCTGATCCTCTTCGCTGTTTCTTCTTAGACGTGCTGCCGCTGATGCTCCACCGGCAACTCCACCAACAATAATAATTTTTCTACCCATGTCTTCCTCCTATAATACACTTTAGTTTCGTTTACTTCCTACATATGACCCAATGCCACCTGCAACATTAATCACACTATATCCTTGCTTGGAGATGATTCTTGTTAACATCCCACTTCTTGCACCTGATTGACATATAATATAGTAGGTCTTGTCCTTAGCTATATATTTTTCAGGGTTGGCCGACAAATTACTCATAGGTATATTTTTGGCTGTCCTTAAGCTTCCACCTCTAAATTCATATGGCTCTCTGATATCGATTATTTCCACCTTACCTATAAGGTTATCCATATCATTGACATTGATTACTTTACTGTCATCTCTCTTTAGAAAATTAAACATTTTCTTCCTCCTGGTTATATGAAATTCTATTTTAATTTACTGCGTTATGATACTGTATGATTTATATTATATTTTCTCTTACTCTTTATCTGTGACAGAGTCACAAATATAAGTAACCCATAGACAAAAAGCCACTAAAAAGGAACACCAGTAGGCTATATCCTTAAATATATCTACATTGTAAAACTCATCATCAATAAAATACTTTTTAATCCAATCTTCTTCAGCAGGTTTTAGCCAACTTAATGGATGATGTGCAATAGCAATAGTCGCGGATGTAAGGCCTTATTCGAATATTTAAGTGTTTGGGCTTGTATTGTCAATGATAGTCCATACACCGGTTTTCGGGTCCTCTGTCAGATAGAAATACTGTTCTGTATATCCATCATTCATAAAGGTTTTGGTATGGTCGTACTCAACATAATATTTTGTCCATACCACAATAAAATGTTCTGCAAGGTATAAATCAGTCCAGCCCCGTGCTTTGGCAAGCTCGCTGCCGGTATACATCTCTATCACGCGCTTCGTTTCAGTATCATCAATCTTTATTTCATCTATGCGTACATTTATCGTGTATTCCTTGCCGATTTGATTTTCGATTGCACTTTGAACTGTTTCCTTTGGATTTGTCGATGGCTTTTGTAACCATTGGTCAAACAGCCCAATTTCATATGCGGCAAAACCACAGAGGGCAAACAATGTGGCTATCAACGCAACTAAAACAAGGGGACGACGCAGATATCGGACCTTTTTTTCTGTATTATCTATAGTAGTACTCATAGCATTACGCTCCTTTACATCAATGATGTATGCATCATCAATCATTTCAAATGCATCGAGAATGTGATTTGCGTTCATAGCACTTCCTCCTGTTTTAAATGGAATAACAACTTTTTTCTTGTCCTATGGAGCATAGACTTTACCTTGCTGTTACTGAAATGAAAATCCAGACTGATTTGCATGATAGAATCCAAGTACCAATAACGGCTAAGAAAGACTCGTCGCTCTGTTTCAGGCAGTTTTGCGACAAAACAATTGATTATTTCTGAAAGTTCTGCCGAGATGATTTCTTCTTCCACTGTGGCTTTTGATGGAACACATTCTTCAAGCTCCTCAAGAGCAAGAGCCACTTCGCCGCCACCACGTTTATCCCTGTTCATATCTCTCAATTTTTTCAGAGATAGGTGGCGAGTAATCTTGCCAAGATATGTCCGCAGAATGGAGGGGCGATGTGGCGGCATTGAGTTCCAGGCACCGAGATATGTATCATTCACGCTTTCGTCAGCCTCTTCTACATTCTGAAGAATATTGTTAGCGATAGCATAGCAGTATTTTCCGTATTTAATTGCAGTCTCTGTTATCGCATGCTCAGAGCGCGCCCAATACAAATCAACTATTCTACTGTCCTCCAATCTATCACCTCCTATATTTCATTTCTAACCCTTCACTTCTCTACTACCCGTTTTTTCATTGAGGTTGCATTTCATTGAATAAAAAAAGGAAAATCCTCTTGAAAATGATTCATCTTTTATATGATATTTTCTACATCAAATGCATATTTTTACCATGTAATTATTTTAAAAAAGGAAATGCCTAAAATCAAGCATTTCCTCATCTTTCTTCAATGGAGCTGGCGGGAGTCGAACCCGCGTCCGAAAGCCCTTCCATTGCAGTCTCTCCCATTACAGTCAGTCTTTTATGTGTGGCGTTACCACACTGTTCCCTCTACCGAACGCCGATTGACAGGCTTCCGGTTTTGGTAGCTTCATATATCTTCCACCCTCTCAAAGCTTTGAAGATGGAGGTCCCCGCTAATTTGATGCCGGGATTCTAAGCCGCAGGATGCCTAGAGCCGACAAGAGCTGCAATTAAGCAGCTGCTAATTCGTAATTATCGTTTGCGTTTATATTTTGTTCTAAGTTGATGACGCAGTCCTAGTCTGCGAATGGCTACCACAATTTCAAAACCCCCGTCGAAACCAGTACAACCCCGTACATATAAAGATTATATCGGTTTTCAAACGCATATATATCTTATAATAATTAGGTCTTTGTGTCAAGTGATACGAAGCTTCTTTCATCAAATCTTAATTCCATTTCCTCCAAACTTATCCTCTTATGAAAATATTTTTAGTAATTTTTTCAGTACTTATGATTAATAGTCAACGATTTACTAATAAAGATTCTTAACCTTGAACTCTCTCTCGGTCTCTCTTCTCATATCCTTCTTGGCTATATCCTGGCGTTTATCATAGAGCTTCTTACCTCTTGCCAAGCCAATTTCAAGTTTTACTAGGCGTCCTTTAAAATACACCTGCAAGGGCACCAGGGTATACCCCTTCTGTGCCAGCTGACCGCCTATTTTATTAATCTGATATTTGTGAAGCAACAGCTTTCTAACCCTTAAGGGATCCTTATTAAAGATGTTTCCCTTCTCATAGGGACTGATATGCATGCCGTAGATGAACATCTCGCCGTTTTCAATCTTAATAAATGACTCCTTTATAGAACATTTTCCGGTCCTTAAGGACTTGACCTCCGTACCGTGAAGGGCAATTCCAGCCTCATATTTATCCTCTATAAAATAATCATAGTATGCTTTTTTGTTGTTAGCTATTAGCTTTATATTTTCCCCCACTTATTCCTCAACCTCCGTAAAAGCAAAATCTATTGTCCGAAGAAGCTTATCGGCAGATATAACCTCTACGGTAACCTTCTGTCCTAATTTATAAGTCTTCTTGGTATGCTCACCCACCATCTGGTAACGTTCTTCATCGTAGATATAATAATCATCATCCATTTCACTTACTCTTACCATTCCTTCAACGGTATTGGGAAGCTCCACATATATCCCCCAAGTGGTGATACCGGATATGACGCCCTCAAAGGTTTCGCCTATATGATCCATCATATATTCGACCTTTTTCATTTTTTCCACTTCCCGCTCGGCCTCATCTGCTCTGCGTTCGGTTTTACTGGAATGATTAGCTACCTCAAAGAGGATTTTATCATAGTGATCTCTCCTATCATCGTTAAGCTTACCTTTAATATTCTCCTTGATAATTCTATGAATCTGAAGGTCAGGATAACGTCGTATGGGCGATGTAAAATGACTATAGTACTTAGCTGACAAGCCAAAATGTCCTGTGTTAGCTACCGTGTATTTTGCCTGCTTCATTGAGCGAAGAGTAAGCCTACTAATTAAAGCCTCCTCTGGTGTATCCTCTATCCTATTAAGTAGCTTTTGAAGCTCCTTAGGGTGTATATCCTCATTACCTACCTTGATGGTATATCCGAAGTTATTTATGAATATAGCTAGTGCTCTAATCTTCTCTTCGTCGGGATTATCATGGGTACGATATAGGAAGGGTATCTCCTGCCAGAAGTAGTCCTCAGCTACGGTTTCATTAGCAATTAGCATAAATTCCTCAATAATCTTTGTGGCTCTATTTCTTTCATAAGCTCTTATCTCTACGGGCTTTCCGTTAAGGTCTACTATAATCTTGCTTTCTGGAAAATCAAAATTAATTGCACCTCTTTTATGCCTACGTCCCTTTAAAATCTCTGACAGCTCCAGCATAAGCATAAACATGGGAACCAGTTCTTCATACTCCTTAATTATCTCAGTATCCTGTTTCTCTACGATCTTAGATACATTTGTATAGGTCATTCGTCTATCAGAGCGAATAACAGTCTCCGCTATTCTATGGCCGATAACATTTCCTTTAGAATCTATATCCATAAAGCAGCTAAGGGCTAAGCGGTCAACACCTGGATTCAAAGAACATATTCCATTAGATAGCTTATGAGGTAGCATAGGTATAACTCTGTCAACCAGATATACAGAGGTTCCTCTCCTTAATGCCTCCGCATCTAGCGCTGCCCCTTCCTTAACATAGTGGGTAACATCTGCTATGTGTACCCCCAGATTATATATATCTCCTTCCTTAGTCAGAGATATGGCATCGTCCAGATCCTTAGCATCCTCACCATCTATGGTTACAGTCAGAAGCTCTCTTATATCCATTCTATTCTTACATTCAGCTTGATCTATCTCGTCAGGGATAAAGTCCAGCACTCGAAATACATCCTTAGGAAATTCTACAGGTAAATCATAGGCTTTAACGACCGACATAATATCTACCCCAGGATCATTGCTGTGGCCGATAATTTCTACCACTCTACCCTCGGGATTATGCTCCTCATCTCCATAGCTTGTGACAGTCACTACAACCTTATGTCCAGTTACAGCTCCCTTAGTATGCTCCTTGGGAATAAATATATCGTGAACGAATTTCTGATTGTCGGGAACTACAAATCCAAAGCTCTTACTCCTTTGAAATGTACCGACAACCTCCTTCATGCCTCTCTCGATTATCTGAAGCACGGTGCCTTCCTGTCTCTTACCGGTCTTCTCATTGCTAATCATTATAGTGACCTTATCACCATGCATGGCTCCCTTGGTAGAGTTTTCGGGTATGAAGATATCCTCTGATTCACCCTCAATTATAACAAAACCAAAGCCCTTCTGAGTTCCGGAAAACATCCCGGTCTTAATTCTATCTCCCGGGGCTCTATATCTGCCCTTGTCATCTAAAATAATTTTCCTCTGGCTTACCAGGGAATCTAATATTTCCTTCAGCTCATGCTTTTCGCCTTTAGGCACCTGCAATATGGCAACTATATCTCTAAACCTCATGGGTTTATATTCATCGCTTCCAAAGAAACTATCTAGCATATTCTTTCTTTCTTCTGTTATATTATTTTTTTTCATATATACTCCTAAAATATTTTTTCATATAATAATTAATATCTTGTCTTATGTATTGATAGTATACCATATATTGCATGATTTTAATATTTTTTTAAATAAAAAACACCCTGGTATCCAGAGTGTTTTAGCTTTATTTATTTACCAATTAAGATTAAGTACAACTGAAAGTACTATAAATAATGTAGCAAGTACTTTTGTTGATCTTTCAAGCAAACCTTCAGCAGAACGTCCTTTATTCTTACTCCAGTAAGATTCGGAAGCGCCGGTCAATGCTCCAGATAATCCAGATGATTTCCCTTCCTGCTTAAGTACGATAAATACTAACACCGCACAAATACCGATATATACTATTTGAACTATAGCTCTTAATACTTCCACGTCAATCCTCCATTCCACCAAAAAACACTATTGCTATTCTATCACATAATGTTTTTTATTTCAACATGTTTTTTTCTTGAGTTTCCGCACTTTTAT